>Ga0214542_1011288_pt1 | contig 12324 bp, 5 predicted proteins | sample CNSS1metaG_FD_160096 | JGI IMG/M metagenome (GOLD analysis project Ga0214542, IMG submission 160096) | Root nodule microbial communities from cowpea collected in UCLA plant growth center, Los Angeles, California, USA - CNSS1 | ecosystem: Host-associated > Plants > Roots > Nodule | place: USA...
GAATTGAAATTTATATTAGGGCAAATAATATATTTATAGACACAAATAATAACATGTCAAGCAACATAATAATATCAGCACGTAAAAGATTTAATAAATACATATTTATCAGATAAAATATATATATATATATATATATATATATATATAAACGACACATTTATTTTAATTATAAATAAACATGCATTTAAATAAAATTATTGAATATTTTACAAATGTCTTAGTTTTTAGATGTAGTTGAAGGATAACATTAATAATATTATCATTTATAAGAGGATAAAATAAAAATACTACATATTTTATTATATATTAGTAAAAAAGAGTCTTCATGTAAACCTAAGAATAATAATTATTATATAATAAATAATAGTTTATTATATTGTTCAAAGAGGTTATTTATTTAAAAGTGTAAATAGACTGGAAATAAATTGACAAGAGAATAATAGTAATAACAATAATTATTATTATTACTAGCAAAATACATGTGCGACAGCTTGTATGTTCGCATTTTTTAATTTTTATAAGAATTTGAGTTAAGATCAATAATATTTATTTTAAAAATATATATATATATATATATATATATATATAATAAATTTTAAAATAGTTATTAAATAGAATAATTGTTAAAAAAAGAATTTTTTTGAATAACGATAAAAATAAAAGATATTTAAAAAATGGTTAAAGATAAACTAATTATAAAATAATTAATTTTTAAAATAATAATTAAGAATAAAATTGAAAAACGAAAAGTGGAAACAAAAGAGGGAATCCTCTATATATATATTGAATGGACACAAAAGTAGACACAAAAGTTGGTCAAAATAATGTTCCCTTAAAATAATGTAACATTTAGATTTTTTTATCAATGTATATAAATTATTTTCTTGGCAGACTTAAATATATAGGACACAAAAATCATACTTTAATTTACAAAAATCATAATTTAATAGAAAAAAATTGATGCATATGTTTGAACTTTTTTTCCATACTTTTAAATCAACATCAATTTGAACCGTGAAAATATGTGAAATAAAAAAATATAAGTTACAAAAAAAATTAAATATTAAAGTAAAAAATACTAAACTATTTATAGTAAAAATTAAATATTAAAATAAAAATAATAATAAAATTAAACAGTATTGTTTTATCGTTTATTTTAAAAAAATGAACTTCTATCAGTTAACTGCTCACTAATTGAATTATGTATTTTATTTTCTCATCTTTCTTCGATGGCCTCTTATCCTAAACATCGTGCACACTCCATTTTTTAATTCAATCACCACCATTAAGACAATGATCGTGAGCTTCTCATTCCCGTCACTACTGTGTAAGGTCATGCCGCCTTGCTCTCATCATCTCACCTTACCGTCTTCAGTGTAATTTAAACACCTCACACCCTACTCAACTAATATGTTTTTGTTTGAACCTTAACTCTAACTAACATTTTATCATTTTCTTATATGTCTTTTACATTTTTCTCATTTTTTTATACTCGTTGCTTCACTACTCCCATTTTACCTTCTTCTTTTTTCATCGTCTTATAATATTTTTCTTAAATATATAGGTTTTTACCGATTTCGAAACTCTATGTTTTCCACTTTGACAAAATAGTTATTTGTGTGAAAGGTGAATACAAACCAATTTAAGCTTGTCCTTTGAATGTTTTTTTATTGAAAGTATACAATTTCTTTATGTTATTGTTTATACACTTGCTATATATAATTTGAGGAAAATCATTATGTTTCAATTGTTTAAGAGGGACCTAACTATTGTGGTGTTGGTGTTCAAAAAGCTTTTGGGTGTGACATTTTTTACGCACATTACAAAAGCGACTCTCTTTTTGCTATATATTAATTAATTATGAAAGTGTAAAATTTTCCCTTAGATTTCCTCCTCCTTTTTTGAAGGTGTTTTAAAAATTAAGCAAACCTAAAGAGTATTTCAGTTTAGTTCCGTTCAATTCAGTTCAGTCTGGCTCGTTTAGGTTCAGTTCGGTACGATTTATTTCGGTTCGGTTCAATGCGATTAGGTTCGGTTCAGTTTGGTTTGGTTCAATGCGATTCAGTTCGGTCCGGTTCGGTTTAATCTGGTCTGGTTCAGTTCGGTTCAGTTTTACGATAAAATAATACATGAAAGATTGAAATTTTCTTAGGATATGATATTTTCACAAATAAAATTTTAACAATTTTGACAAACTACTTTATTTTTAAAAAGATAAAAAAAGTACTATTTTATTATATTATTTTGATTAAAAAATAAAAAAAATAATTAATTTAATTTTACATATAAAAACTTTGTCAAGTTTGTAAAAAACAAAATTGTCAAAAATTTATTTTTCATTTTCTTAAAAGGTGTAAAACAAAATTGAAAGACAATAAAACTTTATTTCATACACATATTTATTTTGAATAATGGATATGAAAAGAAATTGTTTTTGTCTCATTGTTACCAAAATCATATAAGTCATGGCTTTTAGAGACTTAGGAAGAACTAGTGGAACTATGAATAATACAAAGAGGAAAAAATTATGGGTGACAACACGGGTTTGTCTAGCCTGTTTTGACTGTCCAAACCAATTTAATTTGTTCCATTCTTCACTTGCCAAAAATTTATTGGACCAAGCTAGTTTGCCAGTGTAGAATCTGCAGCTTACCGCGCCATATGACGGGCTAGCGGGGTGACCCGCCATTTTTGTAAATTTTTTATTTTTTTTAGATTACTTTCAAATTTTTATATATATTATATTTATAATATATATATATATATATATATACATATATATATATATATATATATACTAATAAATAAATATTTAGAGCTTATTTAATTGTCTAATTATTTTTTAAGTTTCTAATTTATCAATTAAAATCTTTAATTGGATAAATTAAAATAATTATTAGATTTACATGTTAAATTACTGTATTATTAAATTAATGTCATGCATCTTGCATGTTATCATGTTAATGACATGATTGCATGTTATATATAAGTCATGCTTAATTGCAAAGCTACTACAATTTTTACTTAGCAATTTTATGTGCACAGCATACACCATAATTGACAACTCTAAGCGGGCGACACCATGAAACGACATGTAGCGGAACTCATTGACAAAACTAAGAAACTCTGCAATGGCGGGCATCAAACTGAAAGTGTCTCGGTGCATATTCCTTCAACCCAAGAACGAGTGGGTCATTCATGTCATACTATTGGGCAACTTCAGACCAGGAGACCACTCTCTGTGGATGAGGTAGAAGCTCTTGTGCACACGGTTGAATTACTTGGAGTTGGGAGAGGTATGATGTTATCGATAATATCAGTATTAGTTTACCTGTATATGGATAATTGACTTTCTAATAACATTTATACCATCAAGGAGGTGGCGCGAGGTTAAGCTACGAGCTTTCTCGGATGCAGACCACAAGACTCTTAGAGATCTAAAAGGTATGATAAATCTTTGTTTTGTTTTTTTCTTACTACAATTCTTATTAATACTAATTTGATGTAATTCTAATTTGATATGACAGGATAAATGGAACACATTAGTGCACGCGGGAAGAATTCCCCTTGAGCGAAGGAGGGGTGAGCCCATACATATAGATGTGTATAAATATATATTTCACTTTGTTAATGAATATAAATTTATTGTATATATCAACTTAATCAATTTATAAATATTAATAACTTGTGTCATTATATAAATATTTATAAAATATGAACACTTATATATAATAATAAAATATAAAATAATCAAACAAAGTCGTTTAAGGAATCAATATTCTAGCGTCCCACTAGGTTATAATTAATTATTCTATCTTTTATATTACATGATAATTTTGCTATGTTTTTATCAAATTTACATTTTAAAATTAAATTTTAAAATTAAAAATTTTATTTTAAATTATACTATCTAAAATATAAAAGTATTTTTTAATTGTGTAATATGAAAGATCTACTATAATGATTTTAGAATAGGACAATATACATTTTTTTGAGTCATTGAAATATCAAAATATTACTTTCTCTCATCTCTATAAGGCAACACAGTATAAATATGAAAAAAAAATTATATAAAAATAAAAACTTTATTGTTCTAGAATTTTTAATCTAAAATGATATCAATTTTTTATATGTAAATTAAACTTGTATTTCATTTATATTGTCTTTCGTCAATAAAACACATTCAAGATATTCATCAAATTAAAAATCTCATAAAAAATAGACCAACAATCCTAAAATCTTTGTATAGAGAAAAATGACATTTTTTATTATCAAATAGTCAAATAATCAACGTAGTTATCAAATTTATTTAACAATATGGAAACAAATTTGCTAATGTGTTTAAAAATAATTAGACAAACACTGAACCTAACTAATATCGAGGTAAATTAATATATTTAATTTTTTATATTTAAATATACGTTAAAAATAAGAGAAAGAAAAGTTTAATATATTTAGATAATAACTTTAACATTAATTATCTTATCCATTGGATAATAATAAGGCACTATTGTTTATTGAAGATAATAACTTAAAAAATAAAAAAGTCAAAGCAGTTGAATAATCTATCTTAAAAATAAATCAGAAATATGTAACTTATTTTAAATATTTTTGTTATTTATATCTCAGATTTTTTCTACATCGTACACATATTTATATCTATATCCATATATATATATATATAAAAGAATATATTTTTTTATATTTTTCTCTTTTTAGTTTTACCTTTTACATCAAAATTACTATTTTATCAATTTTATCATTCAAATAACAGTTATTATTTTAAATTTAATAGTTTTTTTAATTTAACCATTTTTTTAATTTAATAAATTTTTAATTAAAAAATTACTGATACAACAAAGAAAATATTTATAATGAAATTAAAAAAAATTAAATTTAAAAATATTATTGTTAATTTCACTATACTACAAAAAAAAGTGACACATAAATATAATACATATGTGCATAGCATAACTTAATTGCAAATTTTATGTGCATAGCATACACCATAATTGGCAACTCTAAGCGGGCGGCACCATGAAATGACATGTAGCAAAATTGATTGAAAAAATTGAGAAACTCTGCATTGAAGGGCATCAAACTGAAAGTGTCTCGGTGCATATTCCTTCAACCCAAGAACGAGAGGGTCCTTCATGACATACAATTGGGCAACGTCGAACCAGGAGACCACTCTGCGTGGATGAGGTAGAAGCTCTTGTGCGCACGGTTGAATTACTTGGAGTTGGGAGAGATATGATGTTATCAATAATATCAATATCAGTTTACCTGTATGTGGATAACTAACTTTCTAATAACATTTATACCATCAAGGATGTGGCGCGAGGTTAAGCTACGAGGCTTTCTCGGATGCAGACCACCGGGCTCTTAGAGATGTAAATGTATGATAGATCTTTGTTTTGTTTTTTTCTCATTACAATTCTTATTAATTCTAATTTGATGTAATTCTATTTTGATATCACAGGATCAATGGAACACATTAGTGCACGCGGCAAGAATCCCCCAGAGCGAAGAAGGGGTGAGCCCCTACCTCAAAAGCTCTTTGATAGAGTCTTAACTGCTTATACTCTTGGATAGAGTCTATATGGATAGAATCTAGAAAAGTGCTTGGTATGTAGGTGTATTTGTTAAAGTAAAAACAATTTATCTTATTCTAACTTTTGAATAATGATAGTGAGTTATCTGTCCTAAAAATTGCTTTGTATTTATAATTAACTATGCAAAATAATATATAATTAACCATGCAATATAATATTGAATACTAACTGTAATTATGATCACGACTTAAAATAATATTTTACTTTCTCGAAGATTAAATTAAATATTAAATTCATTATATATAGATGTTACATGAATGTGATAAAATGTAGTTCTTATCAATTATGGAGAGTTTTGGACAATTACTTGATTGGCCGTCAGCCTGTTCTATCATTGTGAATATACAGACTTAATAATACATATTCTTTTATAACTGTTCATTGATACTAATGGACTAACGGTAACAAGTAGTCTTTCTATTTCTGTTCTGACCATTATCTGAATATAATGTATTTTATGAATATGTTTTTGCAAGTATTTAGATGGAGTTATTATTATGTTTGATATAAGCATCAACGACAAAAAGGTTATCTGAATTTTATGAGCAAACTGAGTGCATTAAACTTATGAATATTGTGATGTGTAATCAAAACTTTCTTTATTAATAGAACCTTTAGTTATGAGGGCTATTGTGGATCTAGGTATCAATCTTATATTTCATAGATAGAATTTGTGAGAATAAACACAATATATACTAGTATATGCATAGCAAAAATCTCAAGGTTTATGTAATTATGAATTTTAGTATTTAAGTTTTTTAACTAGTTATGATTTTATTTTTAAAATTATCTTAGAAATAGAAGTAAAAAAATGGCAGTTAGAGATGATTGGGATAGATTATTTTAAATCATATATGAGATGTAATTCTAAAAGAAAGATAGGGATAAAGAGAAATAGTCATAATAATTAATCGAAAATAAAGGGATAGTAAGTAATTTTTTTGTAATTTTATTCATGAACATAACTTTACGATATAATAACACATGAAAGATTGAAATTTTCTTAAGGTATGATATTTTCACAAATAAAATTTTAACAATTTTAGCAAACTACTTTATTTTTAAAAAGATAAAAAAAGTACTATTTTATTATTTTATTTTGATTAAAAAATAAAAAAAAATTGTTTAGTTTAATTTTACATATAAAAACTTTGTCAAGTTTGTAAAAAAAAAATTGCCAAAAATTTATTTTTCATTTTCTTAAAAGGTGTAAAAAAAATTGAATGACAATAAAACTTTATTTCATACACATATTTATTTTGAATAATGGATATGAAAAGAAATTGTTTTCGTCTCATTGTTACCAAAATCAGATAAGTCATGGCTTTTAGAGACATAGGAAGAACTAGTGGAATTATGAATAATACAAAGAGGAAAAAATTATGGGTGACAACACGGGTTTGTCTAGCTTGTTTTGACTGTCCAACCTAATTTAACTCGTTCTATTCTTCACTTGCTAAAAATTGATTGGACCAAGCTAGTTTGCCAGTGGAAAACAGGTTAGAATCTGCAGCTTGTCGCGCTGTAGGATGGGGTAGCGGGGTGACCCGCCATTTTTGTAAAATTTTTTCATATTTTTATTTTTTTATATTTCTTTTAAATTTTTATATATATTATGTTTGTAATATATATATATATATATATATATATATATATATATACTAATAAATAAATATTTAGAGCATATTTAATTGTCTAAGTATTTTTTAAGTTTCTAATTTTCAATTAATATCTTTAATTGGATAAATTAAAATAATTATTAGATTTACATGTTAAATTACTCTCTTATTAAATGAATGTCATGCATCTTGCATGTTATCATTTTAATGACACGATTGCATGTTATAAATAAGTCATGCTTAATTGCAAAGCTACGACAATTTTTACTTAGTAATTTTATGTGCACAACATACACCATAATTGGCAACTCTAAGCGGGCGACAACATGAAACGACATGTAGCACAACTCATTGACAAGATTGAGAAACTCTGCAATGAAGGGCATCAAACTGAGAGTGTCTCGGTGCATATTCCTTCAACCCAACAATAAAAGGGTCCTTCAAGTCATACAATTAGGCAACGTCGAACCAGGAGACCACTCTCCGTGGATGAGGTAGAAGCTCTTTTGCGAACGGTTGAATTACTTGGAGTTATCAATAATATCAGTATCAGTTTACCTGTATGTGGATAACTGACTTTCTAATAACATTTATACCATCAAGAAGGTGGCGCGAGGTTAAGCTACGAGCTTTCTCGGATGCAGACCACATGACTTTGGAGATCTAAAGTTATGATTGATCTTTGTTTTGTTTTTTTCTTACTACAATTCTTATTAATACTAATTAGATGTAATTCTAATTTCATATGACAGGAGAAATGGAACACATTAGTGTACGCGGCAAGAATTCCCTTTGAGTGAAGGAGGGGTGAGCCCATACCTCAGGATCTCTTTGATAGAGTCTTAACTACACATACTCTTGGATAGAGTCTATATGGATAGAATCTAGAAGACTGTTTGGTATGTAGGTATATTTGTTAAAATAAAAACAATTTATCTTATTCTAACTTTTGAATAATGATAGTGAAGTATCTATCTTAAAATTTCTTTGCATTTATAATTAACTATGCAAAATAATTTATAATTAACCATGCAAAATAATATTGAATACTAACTGTAATTATGATCACGACTTAAAATAATATTTTACTTTCTCGAGGATTAAATGAAATATTATATATAGAGTTACTTGAATGTGATAAAATATAGCTCTTATCAATTATGGAGAAATTTGGACGATTGGCAATGAGCCTCTTCTATCATTGTGAATATATTGACTTAATAATACATATTCTTTTATAACTTTTCATTGATGCTAAGGGACTAACGGTAACAACCAGTCTTTGTATTTCTGTTCTGACCATTATCTGAATATAATGTATTTTATGAATATGTTTTTGCAGGTATTTAGATGGAGGTGTTATTATGTTTGATATAAGCATTAACGACAAAAAGGTTATATGGATTTTATGAGCTAACTGAGTGCTTTAAACTTATGAATATTGTGATGTGTAATCAAAACTTCTTTTATTAATAGAACCTTTAGTTATGAGGGCTATTGTGGGTCTAGGTATCAATCTTATATTTCATAGATAGAATTTGTGAGAATCAACACAATATTTACTGGTATGCATAGAAAAACTCTCAAGGGTTATGTAATTATGAATTGTTGTATTGAAATTTTTTAACTAAATATGATTTTATTTTTAGAATTATCTGAGAAATAGAAATAAAAAAATGGCAGTTAGAGATGATTGGGATAGATTATTTTAAATCAAATATGAGATGTAATTCTAGAGGAAAGATAGGGAGACAGAGAAATAGTCATAATATTTAATTGAAAATGAAGGGATAGTAAGTAATTTTTTTGTAATTTTACCCATGAATTTTATTTTACGATATAATAATACATGAAAGATTGAAATTTTCTTAGGCTATGATATTTTCACAAATAAAATTTTAAAATTTTTGACAAACTACTTTATTTTTAAAAAGATAAAAAAAAAGTACTATTTTATTATTTTATTTTAGTTAAAAAATTAAAAAAAATATTTAATTTAATTTTACATATAAAAACTTTGTCAAGTTTGTAAAAATAAAATTGTCAAAAATTTATTTTTCATTTTCTTAAAAGGTGTAAAACAAAATTGAAAGACAATAAAACTTTATTTCATACACATTTATTTTGAATAATGGATATGAAAAGAAATTGTTTTTGTCTCATTCTTTCCTAAATCATATAAGTCATGGCTTTTAGAGACTAAGGAAGAACAAGTGGAATTATGAATAATACAAAGAGGAAAAAATTATGGGTGACAACACGGGTTTGTCTAGCCTGTGTTGATTGTCCAACCCAATTTAACTCATTATATTCTTCACTTGTTAAAAAGTGATTTGACCAAGCTAGTTTCCAGTGAAAAACGGGTTAGATTCTACAGCTTGTCGCGCCATAGGACGGGCTAGCGGGGTGACCCGCCATTTTTGTAAAATTTTTTAATATTTTTATTTTTTTAGATTACTTTCAATTTTTATATATATTATGTTTATAATATATATATATATATGTATATATACTAATAAATAAATATTTAGAGCATATTTAATTCTCTAAGTACTTTTTAAGTTTCTAATTTATCAATTAATATCTTTAATTGGATAAATTAAAATAATTTTTCGATTTACATGTTAAATTACTTTATTATTAAATTAATGTCATGCATCTTGCATGTTATCATGTTAATGACATGATTGCATGTTATAAATAAGCCATGCTTAATTGCAAATATTATGTGCACAGCATACACCATAATGGGCAACTCTAAGCGAGCGGCACCATGAAATGACATTTAGCAAAACTCATTGACAAAATTGAGAAACTCTGCAATGAAGGGCATCAAACTGAAAGTTTCTCGGTTCATATTCCTTCAACCCAAGAACGAGAGGGTCCTTCATGTCATACAATTGGGCAACGTCGAACCAGGAGATCACTCTTCGCTGATGAGCTAGAAGCTCTTGTGCGCACGGTTGAATTACTTGGAGTTGAGAGAGGTATGATGTTATCAATAATATCAGTATCAGTTTACCTGTATGTGGATAACTGACTTTCTAATAACATTTATACCATCAAGGAGGTGGTGCGAGGTTAAGCTACAAGCTTTCTCGGATGCAGACCACATGACTCTTAGAGATCTAAAGGTATGATAGATCTTTGTTTTTTTTTTCTTACTAATACTAATTTGATGTAATTCTAATTTGATATTACAGGAAAAATGGAACACATTAGTGCACGCGACAAGAATTCCCCCTTTGCGAAGGAGGGGTGAACCCATACCTCAGAAGCTCTTTGATAGAGTCTTAACTGCTCATACTCTTGGATAGAGTCTATGTGGATAGAATGTAGAAGACTGCCTGGTATGTAGGTATATTTGTTTAAATAAAAACAGTTTATGTTATTCTAACTTTTGAATAATGATAGTGAAGTATCTGTCTTAAAAATTGCTTTGCATTTACAATTAACCATGCAAAATAATTTATAATTAACCATGCAAAATAATATTGAATACTAACTGTAATTATGATCACTAATTAAAATAATATTTTACTTTCTCGATGATTAAAAGAAATATTAAATTCATTACATATAGAGTGACTTGAATTTGATAAAATGTAGTTCTTATCAATTATGGAGAACTTTGGAAGATTACTTGATTGGTGATTGGTTGTCAGCCTGTTCTATCATTGTTAATATATTGACTTAATAATACATATTCTTTTATAACTGTTCATTGATGCTAAGGGACTAACAGTAACAAGCAGTCTTTGTATTTCTATTCTGACCTTTAACTGAATGTGATGTATTTTATGAATATGTTTTTGCAAGTATTTAGATGGAGGTGTTATTATGTTTGATATAAGCATTAACGACAAGAAGGTTATATGGATTTTATGAGCTAACTGAGTGCTTTAAACTTATGAATATTGTGAGGTGTAATCAAAACTTTTTTTATTAATAGAACCTTTAGTTATGGGAGCTATTGTGGGTGTAGGTATCAATCTTATATTTCATAGATAGAAGTTGTGAGAATCAACACAATATCTACTGGTAAGCATAGCAAAACTCTCAAGGGTTATGTAATTATGAATTGTAGTATTTAAATTTTTTAACCAATTACGATTTTATATTTAAAATTATCTTAGAAATAGAAATAAAAAATTGCAGTTCGAGATTATTGGGATATATTATTTTAAATCATATATGAGATGTAATTCTAAAAGAGAGATAGAGAGAGAAATAGTCATAATATTTAATTGAAAATAAAGGGATAGTAAGTAATTTTTTTGTAATTTTACTCATGAATTTTATTTTACGATATAATAATACATGAAAGATTGAAATTTTCTCAGGGTATTATATTTGCAGAAATAAAATTTTAACTATTTTGACAAACTACTTTATTTTTAAAAAGATAAACAAAGTACTATTTAATTATTTTAATTTGATTAAAAAATTAAAAAAATTATTTAATTTAATTTTACATATAAAAACTTTGTCAAGTTTGTAAAAAACAATTGTCAAAAATTTAGTTTTCATTTTCTTAAAAGGTGTAAAAGAAAATTGAAAGACAATAAAACTTTATTTCATACACATATTTATTTTGAATAATGGATATGAACAGAAAACGTTTTTGTCTTATTGTTAGCAAAATTAGAGATGTTGTGGCTTTTAGAGACTATGGAAGAATTAGTGGAATTATGAATAATACAAAGAGGAAAAAATTATGGGTGACAACACGGGTTTTTCTAACCTGTGTTGACTGTCCAACCCAATATAACTCTTTCTATTTTTCACTTGCCAAAAATTGATTGGACCAAGCTAGTTTGCTAGTGGAAAATGGGTGAGAATCTACAGCTTGCTGCGCCATAGAACGGGCGAGCGGGGTGACTCGCCATTTTTGTAAAATTTTTTAATATTTTTATTTATTTTTAGATTACCTTCAAATTTTTATATATATTATGTTTATATATATATATATATATATATATATATATATATATATATATATATATATATATATATATAAATTTGTAAAAGTAAATTAAGAAATTATGTATCTATTTTTGAATTGACGAGATTGAAAGAAATTATGT
>Ga0214542_1011295_pt1 | contig 12318 bp, 7 predicted proteins | sample CNSS1metaG_FD_160096 | JGI IMG/M metagenome (GOLD analysis project Ga0214542, IMG submission 160096) | Root nodule microbial communities from cowpea collected in UCLA plant growth center, Los Angeles, California, USA - CNSS1 | ecosystem: Host-associated > Plants > Roots > Nodule | place: USA...
AAAAACTAACATATGTTTTATGTTTCCAAAATTTCATTAGAATTGTGGGTAAGCCTAGAGGCCAACAACTTAAAGTATTATATCCAAAGGTTAGAACTCATTCAGTTTAAAGTTATTAATTTCTGTATGTCAACTTATGACTTTGATATGTGTTTATTTTATTTGTAATATTTAGTGTAATAAGCAAGAAGATTCATGAGAATGTGGATATTATGTCATGTCTTGGATAAGAACAATCATTCGAGTTGCAATCAAAGATGAATGGATAGAGATAATATATATATATATATATATATATATATATATATATATATATATATATGTGTGTGTGTGTGTGTGTGTGTGTGTGTGTGTGTGTGTATATATATATATATATATATATATATATACATCTTTCACATGTTATAAATCATATCAAACTTTAAAGAATGATATTCATACATAATGAAGTTGTATTACTTTTTCAGCGGTTCAAGAATCCATCACCTCTACCGGATGACATTATCCACACACTAAGACAAGAGTGGGCAGCATATCTATTGGAAAGATGAAGTTGATACCACAGGAATTAGAACTCCTTTCAAAAACTTTGTTGTATAAAAATATCATGTTGAAACTTTTAGTTTGGTGTTATTTATATTAGTTTAGAATATATGTTGAAACTTAAGTGTTATTAGATATAACTGTAACTCCAGAATTGTGCTGAAATTATTATGAAACTGTTCTGGGAATTTTCTGATTTTCAGGTGTGGGAATATTGTAAAAATAGCCAAATTTAAAAAAAAAATAGAGTAGTTTGATGTCTGGTGGATCTCTGACAGACGTTATTTAACGTCTGAACTTACCATGGCCGACATTATTTAACGTCTGTCAGAGCCCACAAGACGTCAAACTGCTCTATTTTTTGGCTCCATTTAGTGCAAAAATTGACGTCTGCTGCTTTTGGCCCCGACGTTGGATAACGTTGGACCCCTATTGGCCCCACGTTAAGTGACGTCTTCTCTATTTTCTGACGTTATTTTGACGTTACCTAGTACGACATCGGTGTTTTGGCAGACGTCAAAGGTCTAAAATATCGGACGTTAAAAGGCCTTTTTTTATTAGTGAATTCTAAGGTAAGGTATAATTGATATGTCACATTTAAGAAAGTGGAGATTGATGAAATGATTGGACATTGCGATAGATCAGCTAGGTTGTGACTGTGGCTTAAAGTTAGATAACATGGTTTGCACTTAATGGATTCTAAGGAATTGATATGGGTAAGAGAATGAACCTACCATTGAGTATGCCTATGATAGTAACAGATAAGAAAGGTGAATTTCAAGATCATAGCATAGCAAATATGCGATTGATAATTATGTGAGGTACCGTGAAGATATTTAGAAGGATCAGAATCAAATCTGGGGTGATAAAACTAGTACTACGTAAGTACTGGTGTAGCGCCTGGCGATGGTGATTGACCCGCCAGGTGATAACTACAAAACATTGGGGTTTGGAGCGAGCAGCGCCTGATGGTGAGGGAGGTTCCGTCAGGTGATGTCTATAGATCAATGGGCACTGAGGCACTTGGCTCTTGGCAGTATGTGTCCCCCGCCAGGCAGTCTGGAAGCACATTGCGCCTAGCGGCTCAAAAGCGGCGCCAGGCGATAATGCAAAGGTCAGACTTGTGTTTTGCATGATTTGGATGTGCGTGGTCTACAAGGCTTTGGGGATATCTCGAAGGTGGGCTTATTGGTGTTCTTTGAGTTGTGGCTCAGAACGTATCCCTTGAGTTATGGCTCGGGATAGGGGTTAAGCATGTGACATTCCCTGAGTTGTGGCTTGGAATAGCATCTCTTGAGTTGTGGCTCGGGATGGCGGATGAACACGAGGAACTCTTGAGTTGTGGCTCAGGTTGGCGAGTGTTTCCGATGTGAGTATGCACGTTGTGGCATGTATGGATGGTCTAGTGAGATTGCCCTCCTCGGTAATTAAGCTGACGAGTTTGGTAGTCTTCGGATATTACGAATATTATTCGTATTGGGAACTCCACCTGACGTTGCAGAGTGTGGTCCATAGTATGGTTTCCCACACGTGCTCTACAAGTTGTGGCTGGTAGGTGTGGTAGCAAGACATCTTGAGATACTCATCAGAAGACGTAGAACACGATTAACATGGTGATGGCCATATGGTATAGAAATCAAAGGATAGAAATTTTCTTGGGTTGCTTGTATGATTTATCTGGTGTAAATATATATCTTTTATGTATGTGATGTATTACTTATAAGCTCACCATATCTACTTATGTTTGGCGATGATCGTGTACGCGGTACACGTGAGTAGATGATGTTGTAGGTGGATCAAGTGAGGCTTAGCAACGAAGCGGGAGAAACTCATGGGAAACAATTTTATTGAGTTTTTATCATTATAGTTTTGAATAAAGTTGTAAACTATTATGAGACCGATTTTAGTATTTTATTAAGTTTTGAGAATTTTGAAATTAGAGTTCTCTTTATTATGAAATAAAGAATTTAAAACTCCCGCGTTTTTGGAAATTACAGTTATATTAAATGAGGTATTGATATTATTTTCATTTTATTTTATTAAACCCATAATATCTGGTTGGGATGTTACATAATGTGTTTCATTCCTTTCATCATATGATAGTTACTCAATTTAACACCTATATTAAGGTCATTTGATCAGACAATGAAGGGGAATATTTTAAGACTGAGTTAATCGAGTTCATGAACTCCAAAGGCATCTTACATCAAATTACATGTCCTTATTCACCACAACAAAATGGGGTGGCTGAGGGAAAAAATAGACATATATTAGAGGTGACAAAATCACTTTTGATAGATGGTAATGTCCCATCTCATTTATGAGGTGAGGTTGTGAGATCTGCAATTTATTTGATTAATCGAACACCTTCTAGTGTGCTTAACTTTCGAAGGCCTTTAGATATGTTGTCTGATCATTGTATCCTTCCTTCCATGGTCTCTTTACTGTCTCATATTTTTGGATGTGTTATATATGTTCACTTACATCCACATCAACATACAAAACTTGAAGAGCGAGTTTTAAAATGTGTTTTTGTTGGGTATGGATCAACTCAAAAAGGCTATTGTGCTTACCATCCACCATCAAAGAAATTTTATATCTCTATGGATGTGACATTTAATGAGCATAGTTTTTTTTATCTTGATTCTACACTTCAGGGCGGCAATGAAAGTGAAGTGCATAATCATGATGTTAGTATGTTTGATATCCCAGATATAAAATTATATTGTAAAGATAAATTATCGTGTGAGGATCATTCTGCAGGAAGTGAGCCAATCCTAAATATGGAAACTTCTCCTTTGGATAATAGAGTGTCTTTTGATCCTAACCAATTGGCTCAATCTTCTCCACAAGTTTGGCTTGACTCTTCAGAGGTACCTTCTAATCCTATCTCTGATAATACTAATGTAGTTGAAACTAATCATGAAATTGTTTCTCTTGATTCTACCCTTGATAATACTAATTTAGATGAATCCGATCATGAAATTGATCCTTGTCTGCATGAGACCACCAACACACGAAACATTGAGTCTATTACTGTCCAGTATAATCTTCCACCCTGTTCTAACCGTGGTCAACCTCTAGCTAAATATGAACAAGACCTCCAAGCCAAAGTTAAATATCCCATTATTAAATATGTGTCATGTAAGACCCGAGAAGAATTAAATAGTTAATTAAATAATTATTTAATAAATGTCGGTAATAGAAGCCTTTAAGGCATTTAATTTAGAGTGCTATGATGTGGAAAAGTATTAGCTCAAATGGTTTAGAGTACTTAATTGTGTGAGAGGACTTGGGTTCGAGTCTTATGTATGTCAATTGTGTGTTATTTTGATTTGTGCATTTTTTGTTGTTGTTGATATATTTGAATATGAGACGTGATAATGTAATCCTAGAATTTTAGGAATTATCACAAATATGAATTGGTTGAATTGGTTATGCACTTGACTTGGTAATTGATGGGTTGTGGGTTCAAACCTTGCTAAGAATAAAATTACTCTCTTTTTTCCAAATTTTTGTTTGGTATGATTATGGAAGGGTTTAGGAATCCTAGCAGCCAAGAGAGGTAGCTTAGAGGGTTGAAAACATTCCATTTATGAGTGTTGAATAACCATTAAACCATTTTTATTTTATTTTTCGTTTTTGTGGAGTAAAAGAGTAATTAAGAGAGCATTAAGATTGAGAGAGAGAGAGAGAGATTAGACAGAGAAAGGTCTGGAACTGCGTGTGAAACCTTGGGCAGAAGAATTCCAGTGAATTGGCGCGAACTGTAAAGAAGAATTGGAGTGGGAACTAGTTTTGGGGGTGCAAGCAAAGAACACGAGTGTTGTTGGGGTTAGAGGCACATTAAATTCGTGTTTTAGCAAGGAATCCAGGTAAGGGGAGTTGTTTTTAATTGTTTGGTATCGTTTTGACTCGTGCTTAATGTACCTTGATTGTATGAATCGAAATGCCCGAAACTCCTTGATGAATTATGCTATTTTTCGCAAAATTCCGAGTTTCCGCCCAGAAACCACCTGGCGGGCATGAGGGTGCCACCAGGCAGCACATCAGTTTTAACCCAGTTTCTGGGTTCTGCCTCGAGTTGCTTGGCGGTGGGTTGTATTCTGCCCGACGATGCGCTGTGTTTGCTGTTGTTTTGCTTTGATTTCGTGAATTTCATCATGTATTAAGGTTCCATTGGGATATCTTTGCTTAATTGGATGTTTTATTATATTGGTATGTTGCCTTTTCGAGTGGTTAAAATTTGGGTTGTGATTATGAAACTTAAAGGTTCAATTAAGGGCATGGAGGATTCTGAATTCTCAAAAGTTTGACGTCAATGAGGTATTAATTAAATTGGTATGAGGTTATGGAGTGGATTAGTAGCATAAAATTATAGTGTTTCTGCAAGATTAATGTGTGGTGGTTGATGGAAAAGTAGAAGAGAAGGATTGGGTTCGCAGGTGCAAGAAACCTAGGATTTTACCCAAGTACTAACGTGCCGCCTGGTGGCAATCTTATTGGCCGCCTGGCGATGGCAGCTGGACAGCTCTGTATGGAGAAGTCTGGTGCAGTGGAAGCGAGAGAGATTTTGGGCAAGTTGGTTTGGGAGAAAAGTTAGCTTGAATGGAGGAAATATAGAGGAATAAGAAGTGGTTATGCTTATATGTAGGGTATTGAATTGGAGAGTGCAATTGGAATGCATTGATGTCTAATAGGTAATGAACATTATGGTAAACTAATAATCTGATATTAGGGAACAATGACAGTAGAGATTAATTAAGTTGGAAAGAAATGGTAGATAAGTTGGAAATACGAATTCTAATGCGTTGAGCAAGTGGAATTGGAAAGAGCAGTGATACATGAACCATTGATTAAGTGGAGGATTGTTACTGATGAGCTTAATTAGGTACAATAAATGAGTGAGATTGGGTTTTGCTATCGGTGAACTGAGGCATGCGGTAACTACCTAGGGGTAGGTAAACCCCTAATTTGAAATGTTCGAATGATAAAGATGGGTTATAGAGAAATCAAATCAGGTCGGGATTGGTGAGAAATCATAATCAGATCCTGAAAAGTAAATGCACAATATACCTTAAAGCAATCTGGATTGTAGAACCAACCAATTTAAGTGCCAAAACCAGCAACAGTATGCCTCTAGTATAGCGCCTGCCGGCCTGCTAATAACCGCCAGGTGATAGGACAGCAGGAAAGGTCCCTGCACTACGTGGTGCCTAGCGGCAGGGTATGTTCTGTGCTCACACTTGAGAGATGCTGCATGCGGGGAGGTACGTAGCTGGTGGATCACATGTGTTGGACTACGGGTGGGCAGGTCCGTAGAGCAGGACTACGAGCGGGGAGGTTCTTAGAGGCAGGACCATAAGCGGGCAGGTTCGTGTGAGCATCATATTCCTGAGTCCAAGGCTAACCATTTGTGTGATTTGAAGGTTGAAAAGCCTTAGGGTTTAAGGTCTTGGCCAAGAACTAATTAGGTTAATTAAGATGGGTGTCTTATTTATAATATGTGATTATATATGTTACTTTTATTTTTATCAGCTCACCCTTTCTGTTTGGTTTTGGCGATGATCGTGTGATTCGTTACACAGGAGCAGATGATGATACAGGTGATGCTGAGGATGCTCAAGCGACGGAGTGAGGGCTAGCTGGGAATAGAGCTAGGAATTTTACTATGCTTTCATATGTTTTCATTATGATTTTGAAATTTGGAAATTTGCAATGACTTTATATTTTTAATTTCAGTTGAATATTGGAGCCTTGGATAATAATTTTAAAATTTTCCCGCGTTTGGGATAATCAAAATTACGACGTTTTAGTTTCTTTTTCTTATTTAATTATTTTAATAGGTAATATTCCTTAGGGATGTTACATGTCATCTCACAGGTTATCCTAGTCATATGCATCATTTGTATCTTAATTATCTTTAATTTCTATTCCTAGTAATATACATGAAGCTTTGGCAGATCCTAGATGGACCAAAGCAATGGTTGATGAGATGACAACTTTAGAAAAAAAGTAACACTTGGGATCTTGTGTCTTTACCAAGAAAGAAGAAAAATGTGGGTTGCAAATGGGTATTTACAATTAAGCATAGAGCTGATGGAACTATTGAGAGGTATAAAACACAACTTGTGGCTAAAGGTTACACTCAATCTTATGGTGTAGATTACCAAGAAACGTTCACACTGGTAGCCAAGCTCAATATTGTGACAATACATATGTCTTTAGCAGCAAACGAAGATTGGCCTCTTCTACAATTTGATGTGAAAAATACTTTCCTACATGGAGAAATTTCAGAAGAAATTTATATGGATTCTCCACCAAGCATGACAGATTCAATTGGAATGAAGGTTTGCAAATTAAAGAAAGCTCTATATGGATTAAAACAGTCCCCAAGAGCATGGTTTGGAATGATCACACCTTATTTTTGAAGAGAGGAAAATGAAGAATTACAACTTTGATTATATATGTAGATGACATGATTGTTACAGGAAATGACCATGATGAGATTTCCAGTTTACAACAATACCTTGCATCTCAATTTGAGATGAAACAACTTGGAAACCTCAAATATTTTTTGGGTATTGAAGTAGCTAGCTAAAGACATGGTATTTTTCTTTGCCAAAGAAAATATAATATTGATTTACTATCAGAAACTGGATTGCTTGGGAGTAAACCAGTTGATACACCAATTGAACAAAATCATAAACTCTTTCAATGCTCAAATTCAGCAAACATAGACAAAGAGAGATACCAAAGGCTGGTAGGAAAATTAATTTTTTTGTCTCATACATATCTAGATATTACCTATGTAGTGAATGTTGTTAGTCAATTTATGCATGACCCATGAAAGCTTCATATGGATGTTGTTGAGAGGATTTTGAGATATTTAAAGTCCACTCCTGGAAAAGGGATTTTATTCTCAAATCATGGAAACTTAAAAGTAGAAGGGTACACTGATGCAGATTGGGCAGGTTCAAAAGATGATAGAAGATCTACCTCTGGATACTTTACTTTTGTAGGAGGGAATCTTGTAACTTGGAAGAGTAAAAAACAACTTGTAGTAGCAGATCTAGTGCTGAAGCAAAATTCAGAGGCATGGCACTAGGTGTATGTGAACTTTTGTGAATTAAAAATGTGCTATCAGATTTGGGCTTTAAACAAAATGAAACTATGAGTTTGTATTGTGATAATACGTCGACTATAGCAATTGCTCACAATCTGGTGCAACATGATAGAACAAAGCATGTGGAGATTGATAGACATTTCATCAAAGAGAAACTTGAAGCTGGAATAATTTCCCTTCCTTTTGTAAGATCAGAATTGTAGTTGGTTGATGTTCTCACTAAAGGAGTGTCAAGCAGAGTGTTTAATGAGTCTCTATTCAAGTTGGGAATGTGTGATATCCATGCACCAACTTGAGTAGGGGTGTTAAGATATGTCAAATATTCTATTAGCAAATATTATGTAATCAAATATTGTATTAGCTATAATTTTAGGCATTATTATCTCTGTGAGCAAATATGTGCACTCATTCCTTTTAATAGATGAGGAATTATAGCACTCTTGTGTGTGTGTGTGTATATATATATATATATATATATATATATATATATATATATATATATATAGTACCCTATTCTTTGAAATAATACATTAGAATTATTCTTTAAATCCTTTCTATACTTGCATCCATCCACATTGCATATATTTTTAGGAGAATGGTAATCCAAGATTATTTAACGTGGGCCAAATTGATGGAAATCAAGGTCCAATCTTGTGCAGTCCATTAGAGATGAGGAGGGCTAGCAACTCAAGGACACAACTTATGAAGATTGTGAATCAATCAAATTAATTCCTAGAAGTCAATTTTGCTAAATTAAAGGCCATCAAAATTTCAAGAATTAAATGCAATATATTCTGTGGACCATTCAAATTTGGAAAAGTTTGAATTGCTCCATTCAATTTTATTTCATTAATTCCAAGTTTTGATTTCAAGAATTAAATGCAATATATTTTGTGGATCATTCAAATTAGCAAAAAGCTTAATTGGTCCAATTAGTTTTATTTCATTGTAATTAATTCCAAGATTTGTTTTTGTAACAATGATCTTGGTTAATCTTGGAGATTTGGGAACAAAGCATAGTACACCGAATTAGGACAAAAAGTCTCCCTTCTTTCTCCATTATTTTCTTATAATTTTGAATTGTATTGTTAGTTTGAGTCAAATAGGAAGAAGACTCTACAACTTCTCAGATAGTTTTCTTGTTAATGTATTTTTATTTTCTATTTAATCTTCTAGTTTTATATTATCCAAGTTGCTTTACTCATCCATGAGTCTAATTTCTTTTAGCTACCTATTTAGCCATTTTATTTAAACTTAGTACTTCATTTTATTTTATTTTTCACAATTGCATCCATAATTTTATTTTACATATTTAAGCATACATCACTTTTATACTCACGTCATTCACCATCATCTTTAATACATTGCAATTGTTCTAGAATTACCATCTAATTTATTTGTTTTCTTTTTATTTTATTTAATATTACACTCACTTTTTGGTTAACATTTTCAACTTTAGTTTCACGCATTCATTTTTTCTCATCATTGGGTTTTAATAAATTTTTAACTTAATTTAAGTTTGTACTTATTTCGTCATTTTTTATGCATTCCTTCAAATACTTTTAGGCATCTTCATCTATTTATTGTTCTTGATTTCAATTTGTCGCAATCGAAATCGCGACAGGACGATGAACCAAAAAGAAAACGTGTTTGAAAAGATATTTGGAGTCGTCACCATAGTTATTTCTGGAAAACAATGGAAAACCATAAAAGTAAAGCAAGTCTGCGGAAAATCAAATTTTTGGGTCTGAGAATCAGTTACATGTAGAGGAGGTGTTAGCACCCTATAGCGCCCGCCTAAGGGTAGTATACTTAATTAAATATGCAAAGTCGATGTGGTTTTCAAAACATTAATTTTCCCCAAAAATAATGAGCCAAATAATTCTAAAAAGAAACAAATATATTTTTTTTTTATTTTTGGGCCCGACAAGGATTGACCTTGGTACTATGTATTCTCATCTAAAATGATAAATTAAGGTTACATAGTTCTTTAAAAGATATTTAAAAAAAACTATTTGGTAAATGATTTAATTTTTTGGAGGTGAACCTGACAAGGACTGGCCTTGATCCTACGTATCTCACAGGGGAGAATCAAGAATCACGTAGTTCTTAAAAAGACTTTTTACTTCAAAATGTTGATGTTTTTGTATTTTGAAAATTTTATGTTTTTCTTTGTGTTTTTGAACTATTTGAAAATAAGGGTGTCACACAACGCGAGCGATCGGACAAATACTAAAAGAGAAAAAAAGAAAAAAAATTATTTTTGGTATTTTTGAAAATAAGTGTGACACGGTGAGGGCGACCAGACAAACACAATAAAGTGAAAGAGAACATTTTTTATTTTTAGATTTTTTTTTCTATTTTTTGTAATTTTTTATAATTTCCAAATATAGTTTTTTTAAAAAAGAAACATGTGTACAAAAGATGGGACAAAGATAAAATGAACGTAAAAAAAATAAAAAAAAATGCATGAAGGGTGTAGGCATAAAACACAGTGGGTTTTAATGAGTAAAAATAAGAAAATAGAGTAAAAATACAAGAAGGGTGTAAATTGTGAAAAATGGGGTGCAGGCAGCAAACACAATCAGACCCAAAATAAGACCAACAAAAAACACGGGGTGCGAGATTAATAATTATGATGGTACACGAAGTAAAACATGAAACAAGTGTGGCAGAGGTGCGAGGTTAGTAAACATAAGGGGGTACTCGCAACATAAAATTAAAACAGGAGTGCGAGATAAAGAAAAAGGGGTGCGCAAAGTAAAACATGAAACAAGTGTGGCAGGGGTGCGAGGTTAGTAAACATCAGGGGGTGCTTGTAACATAAAATTAAAACAGGGGTGCGAGATAAAGAAAAAGGGGTGTGCGAAGTAAAACATGAAACAAGTGTGGCAGGGGTGCGAGGTTAGTAAACATCAAGGGGTGCTTGCAGCATAAAATTAAAATAAGGGTGCGAGGTAAAGAAAAAAGGGGGTGCGCGAAGTAAAGACCTGTCCCAGACCAAACTCCTTATTTTTTGAAGACCAAAACCCTAAGAGCTCTCCATTCATCTTCTCCCTTTCACCTATCTTTCTGATCAACGAACACAGCTCCAGTCCCGACCACGCACCAATCAGAGCCACCACCAACGACATTGGCCACTGTTGGAGGCCTCACTGGCAACGCCATCGCCCTTCGCTCCACTCCGCGGGAATCGCTCCTACACCAGCGTTGACAGTGTCTCCTCCTTCGTTTCTCTAGGGATTTCGAGACCGTGCCATAACCACGACTCCCATGACGGCACCCACTCAAGCGTCAATTCTAGCCGTCATACACCTCCTCTCGGCCAGAGCCACCGTCGCCGGGCCACACTGCTCATCCATTCATTTCCGATCTCTGACTCTCTACTTCCGCTAGAGAGAAAGGCACCATAGACCTTGCGACTCGCCCCTATTGTGCCAGCCACTGCGACTGGGTCCGCAACTGTCATGCGACCACACTTCACCGTTCAAAGCTTCGACTTGCCGGCGGCATCGCAGTGGCAATTATTTTTGCCATTCTTCTCTCGAATTTTGTTGGAATGAGTTTCTCAGTGTGTGAAGGTGGTGGCCTCTATCGGCGCAAGAAAAGGTAAGTGATTGGAGGAATGGAAGGAATGGAAATGGCCATGGTGCTAATGGAGATGATATAATGGGATTGTCATTTCAGAGACAGTGAAATGATGGTGGAAGAGAGCGTGAATGGAGGGTTGTTTGATGTTGGTAGTGGCTGGTAATGGGTGCCTATACAAAGATTGATAATGGAAAAAGGGATGGGATGATTTTTTTTATGCGGGTGTTGTATGGTAGATGTTATTCGATAATGGAGAAATAAGAAAAAACTCGTGTTTTGTTCTTTCTCATTTTTACGCAGGTGCGTGGACGGGAATAAACAACAGACTTAACTATGCTCAACTCAATTCATCTCCAATTCATACATTCATAAACATCAGTATCAAGTCATAGTAACATAAGCTAAGAAGAAGTTAAGAACACTTACCTTGAAGATAAAACTCAATGCATTAACAACTTTGCTTTCGTTTTCAGTTTTGACTCTGGTGCCTTCTCTTCTCCGTCGTAATGAAAACATCCCCTTTTTTCATGAATCTTCCCCTTTTTATTATGTAATTCTCTCATTTTTTTTGTTCACTTTTTCTCTGCCCCTTCCAATCTTGAGATGTGAGATAAGGTTGAGAGCAAATGTTGCTTTTTGCTCCTTCAACCATCATGACCAAGGCCAGCTAGCTACTACACGAAATTCCCAATACAAAAACAATGACGGCATAGCTTATGCACCTCTGAACATTTTTCAACTAGCCAATGCTAAAAAGATATATGTTTGCTCTAAAAAGATATATGTTTGCTCTAAAAAGATATAGGTCTGCTCTCAAAAGGCATAAATCTGTTCTAAAAAGGCATAACCTCTAGCTTTTCTACTTCTCTATTTTAACTTTTTCCTTCTCCTTTTTTGTTGTTTTTTCCTTTCCTTTTGTTTTGTTTTTTTTTTCTTCTTTTTATTTTATTAAACTAGAATGAGAGACATAAAACAAAATGGAACTATAATAAAAAGAAAGAAAAATAATATAATAACAAAAATAAAATAAAATAAATAAAAGCATAAATAAATAAAAT
>Ga0214542_1011296_pt1 | contig 12317 bp, 6 predicted proteins | sample CNSS1metaG_FD_160096 | JGI IMG/M metagenome (GOLD analysis project Ga0214542, IMG submission 160096) | Root nodule microbial communities from cowpea collected in UCLA plant growth center, Los Angeles, California, USA - CNSS1 | ecosystem: Host-associated > Plants > Roots > Nodule | place: USA...
CTTTTTTTATTCGATGTTGTGTGAACAAGTTCATTTAGAAAAAAAAAAAAAAGATAAAAGTTATAAATATAGAAATTTTAATAAAAAATATTAAAATAGAAAAATAAAACTTATTTTATTCTTATTATCATAGAAGGAAAATATTGTGAATAAATTTTAAAACATCATGAATTACCATATAAAATTATTAAAAGTACATTTTATATTTTAAATTATTTAATGAATTAAATTATAAATGAATTAAAATATTGAAGTATAAATAAAAATTTTATATGTGAGAATAGAATTTTTAAAAATAATTGAAATTAACGAGATTACATTATTTTGTTTCCCTAACCAAACAAACAAGTTAATTTACCCTTTACAAATTAAGTACTAAGTAGAAAATTTTTGTTGTTCAAAGTTTAAAAGGAGGAATTGTTAATATTATTTTAGTTAAAATTATAAAATTAAATTTAATGTATAGGTTATTAAATTAGAAAATAATAGAGTAAAAATTTTCTCTTTAATAAAGATTTTATTAATTTTAATTGATTTCAGATAGTTTATTTGAATTAAAATCAATAATTATATATTTAGATGGTTAAATAATAATTTATAATAAAATAACTAGTACACTGAATGAAAATAAAAATTCATAACAGTTTCTTTGAAAACAAATAGACTTACTAGATTTGACATAATTAACAATTAAATTAAACAAAATAAGTTAAAATATTTATTTAAACGTTATACTCTTTTTTCATCTCTGTATATATGTACAAGGATTGATATTTTTTATCTGACAACACCGTTCATAAGCAAAATTTTATTTTAATGAAAATGAAAGTTGGGGCACGGGTGTACTAAACCATGTATATGTGTATGTCTGCATGTAATGCATACATGGGATTTGTGTGCGTGAATGCGAACGTTGGGGCAAAAGCTATTACGGGTACAAAAGTTTGGTGGTTAACTTTGTTCAATTTTTTAATATTGAAATTCTATTACTAAATTGAACCATAAAAAAATTGAAAAAATAAAGAATGTAATATTTAGATAATTCATTGCGAAAATTGATAGAAAACGATAGTTTATTCATCTCAATTTATAGTGTCAAAGTTTAAGATATTTTATTAACTTTTGTAATGAAAATTAATGTAAATATGCCGACATGTGTACATGTTCGTGCGTGCGTGCGTGCATTTGTGCATGCAAGAGTGTGTGCATGCATACATGCATTTGTTGGGGTCCAAAGTCATTATGGGTGCAAAAGTTTGGTGGCCAAGCAATTCTTCAGTGCTAAAATACCATTACTTAACTGAAAAGAAGAAAATAGGAAAAAAAGTAATTTTTAGATAATTCATTGTGATAATTGATGAAAAATGATTGTTTAATCGTCTCAATTTATAGTTTGAAAGCTTAAGTAGCCTTATTAGCTTTTATATTTAAAATTAATGCAGACATATCCTGACGTGCGTGTATGAGCGTGCATGAATGCAAGTGTATCGAGGATCAAAAACCATTATGCTATTATGGGTACCAAAGTCTGATGACCAACTTTATGATATTTTTTAGTACTAAAATTCCACTATTGAATCATAAAAGAAGAGAAAAAGGAGAAGATAATTTTTAGATAATTCATTGTGAAAATTGATGGGAAATGATAATTTAATAGTGTAAAAGCTTGAGTGATTTTATTAATTTTTGTAATAAAAATTCATGAAGATCGTAAAACCTACATATTTTCTAATAAAGGTGCACAATAAATATGTACACTGGACACCATACCACCTTCATACCACTTATACTCGTAACTTAATTCAAATTCATTAGTATTCTTCAATTAGCTTCAGTGAAAGGGGATTAGAGGTGAAATAGTGACTCAAACAAATAGTAAAATATAATTTGTTTTCTATTCTTTTCATTAATTCTTGAGTACTAATTTAGAAAAATTTCATACAATATCAATCTTTTTCTTTTGCCCATTGGACTTTCCATAAAACTCTCTTCTCGAACCATTCATAATTATTTACTGCTAATTCATGAAAAAATCAATAATATTATTATACTTATGACTAAAGGTCATGTAATAATTAAAATTAAATCTATAATAAAATACCTTGTGATAAAAATATTAATAACATTTTCATAAAAGAAATTACAATATTTAAACAATATGAATTATATTATTTAGTATCTAAATTTTATAAAATCATGTACTAATTTTCTTGGTCTCTATTGTAAACTATAAGCCAATTAAATTCTAGTTACTGATAAGGCCCTTATCTTTGATTTTTTTTTCTTATATTTTTTTTTTACTATTTTGGATGGATTTAAGTTGTCAAACGAGAGTTCTTAACTTAGATTTAGTTTAATTTACATTTTAGACTAATTTTGCGAATTTAACTTAATTAGGCACTTTTTGTGTATTTTTAGTGTAAGTTGTTGAATTGGTTTTAGAATAGCTTAGTGTTACAGAAGTTTAGTTTTGATGATAGAGTCTTAGATATGTTATTAGTATTCTAGAAGTGAATAGGTAGAGTCACGGGTAGTCCATACGTTAGAATTAAGGTCGGCTTAAGGATAAAACGAGTAAAACGAGTAAAGCACTCGCCTCCAAAAAAATAAGGCCTAATTTTTTTTAGTACTAATATACCTATATTAAATTAGTTATAAAATTATGTTTAAGAAAGAAAAGACCCTAAAGATATTTTATTATTAAGATAGCTCTATTAAATTAATTATAAGTTTATGTTTGAAAATAAAATTTAATTAAATTATTATTGTCTGATATTTTTTTATTGGTATTAAAAATGATAATTAATGAATTAAAACTCTTTTTAGTAAATTATAATTTTGTTTACGAAAAGGAGAATGATTAACGATATCTTTATTCTCTTATAAGCAATATGTATATTCTATTCTCTTCTTTTATCTATATGTGACTTCTCTTATCTCTCCTTACTTTCTTTCCTGCTAAGACTCATTTTTTTAGGATTTTAGTATATTACATTCCTTAATCTCCTCATCTTGAATATCATGTGGTCTGTGTGTACCAATATTTTCATCATCATTTTTGGATAGTATGTTTTTTCTTTATATTTGTGTTGTTGTTATTTTTATTTTGTTTTGGATTTGTATTAGAATTAGAAATGCATTTCTTCTGCCCAATTTTATTTTTCGATACTTTTTGATTTACGGGTTTCAAGAGTTTTTTTTTTCATATATCTTGCCCACTTACTATCGAAGAACAAATTTTTTTTGAATTATTTTTATTAATGATTAATGTTAAAATAAACTCTTTAGGTTTATGAAATAGTTGAGAGTTGAGAAGGAGTAAAAGGTTTGAGACTTTAAGATACTACAAGTCTGTTATCAAGTTTACTTCCTTGACAACCAAAACCAGGTTTTATTGTTTTAAATCATTCGTTTTATATACATATATTTAGTAGTATTTTATATATTATTATTTGATATAAAAATATATAGATATGTCAACTAGAAAATTTGAATCAGACTATTCAGAAATCCAAGAAAGGATAAGAATTGAGGCATTAATTTCATAACAAAAAGGAGCTATGAATAAATTTATAAAAATAGATAAGAAAAATGAATTAGAAAATATAGGTGGGTGCTCTTTGAATGAACAAGATAATAACAATATAGATATAGGTGAGAGTAACAATAGAGAAAGAGAAGTAATTAGTAATTAGGATAATGTTAACAAGTTCAGTGTCAAGTTGCTTCAGCCGAAAGGAGTTTCTCAAAGTTAAAGATAATAAAAATTTATTTAAGATCAACCATGTCCCAAGAAAGATTAGACAAATTAGTCATATTATATATTGAAAAAGAAATCTATAACAATATATAAAGAGGATTCCCTCTTTTGTGTCCATATTTCATAATACCAATTCTACCCTTTACAATATAATTATTTATTAAATTTTTTAAAATTAACAGTTACTTTTACCTATTTTCTATAAAACTGTTTATCTTTTTTTCTTATTTTTTATTCATCAACAATTAATTTCTATATTCATTTCACTTTATTTTTAATAAATATCAATTTATTTTATATATTAACTTAATAACATTACACTATTACCACCTACTAACATAATAACATTCATATTTAAAAAATGCGTACACACAAGCGCAATAGCGCCTATTTATACGCTAGTGTTAAATAAAATTCATTATGGCAATTTAATAAATAATTTTGAATAAAAAAAACTCAAAAAATAAATTTTAAATAAAATACCTCATTTTTTAAGTTTGTTTTAAGCCTCCCAAACTCTTGAGCCGCCCCTAGTTAAAATAGGTAGTGTTGAGTAAAACTAGTGTCATTAGTTAGCCTAAATAGTCTAGTTGGGTTTCGGGCATGTGTTTCTGTGCATTCTAATAGTTGTGTTAAGATTTTGTTTAGATTTAAAACAAGTTAGTAATAGGTCTAGAGTTATTTTATTGCTTAAGTGAATATAGCCTAATAGGTTGCTTAGTCAAGTCTCTTTAGGTAGATCTCTTAGCATGACTAACTTGAGTTTTATGATTCTAGTGTAGCCAAAAGATGCAAAGTCAGCACCGAAATGGTGATCGAAAGCAACCAATGCATGCAAAATTAGAAAAGTCTCATCAAATTATGCATAGTTGACTAAAGAATTGACCAATAGTTGCCTTTTTTCAATGGAACTCCAAATGTTATGGAAGTTGTGGGAGAAGCTAGATACTACAAAAAAAAATTAATAAAAGCCACACTTGTTTTTACCTTAAAAGAGCTTAGAAATAATAAGAGCTACATTCAAATTCTAGTTCTAATTTGCACTTACCTAGTTGAGTCTAGTTGTACTTTGTAGTTAAGTCCTAGTTTTATATTTTTAATACGTTTCTTTGATTCTGAATGCAAATAGTCTTGTGTGGTGAAGTTCTACCGTTGTCCTTATCCTAAAGGAGGTTGTTGACTTAAAAGTGTTTTGATGAAGAAAAACAAAGGAAGCTACACAAGCCTTGCACATGGGATTGATTTTGTTGGCAAAACAAGAAGCTAGTTGCAAGATTTTGATGATGATAAAGGTAAGGAAATTCAAGCAAATATTTGGAACATTTGTACTTTATTTTATTAAGTTGATTAAACCTTTTGTAAATAGTCATATATTAGTGAATAATTTGTATGTTGGGCTTAGCTTAGAGAGTCATAATAGCAGCTTGCACAAAATCAATCTAGATAGTTTTAAATTTCACAAAAATATTTTGTGATAATCAATTACCACTTATGATAATTGATTATCACAACTGAGTTCAAGTATTCAGAAATGATTTTGAAATAATCGATTATCTCAGAAGAAAATCAATTATCATTGTGAAAACGTGTTTTAGAAAAAACTTCTGGAATAATCGATTATCCTAAGTGATAATCGATTATCACCAGCAGTTGTAACTTGACTTTTCAAATTTTTAACTTAATTTTCGAAAGTTTATATATGTTATGTTAAACCTTTTTGAAAAACAATTTTTTTTGTGAATCAGAAGTTTAGTGTTTTGCTTGCAAAGAAACTTTTTGTGTGTTCTAAAAAGGGTTTGAAAAAACTAGTGTTGGTAGAGCGATAACTTTCATCAATTTGTGTGACTCAAAGAAAGTATTTCTAATCTCTTATGTCTTCAAGAGAGATGTTTTTTAAACCTTAAACTTTTTTTTATCTATGATTGTATTTATGGTGTCAACATCCAATTTTGTCCGGATAAATATATCTTATTTAAAAAAAATAATTAAAAATGGGTGTTTAATTTATTTTCAAAATTAAAGAAAAGTGAAATAAAAACAATGACAAACAAAGTCAAAAAGATTTAAAAATATATCATTCATCATATTTGCTTTCCGTGTGAGCTAAGAAGCCCAAGCACATGTTCTATTATCACCCCCTCTTTTCTCTCTTTTCACCTATATCTTTTCAAATGACTTTACAGCCCAATGTTTTAAATGCATACTTCCCTTTTTAATGTTTTCACCTTTTATATTTGTTTGCACACTTCCAAAATCCTTCCATTCTCACGTTGCCACGCGGTTCACCTGCTCTCTCTTCCATCAAGAACCACCACCGTTCTTCATCCCTTCCTACATCTTCATCACCACCCCATTTCCATTTCCCTTCAAAGAAGACCTTATTGTATTAACGTTGCAATACCATGTTGTTTTTCTTTTGTCTTGGCTCTGTCTTTGCATCTCAAAATGTTTTGCACACACTGTTAAATATAGGCATTTTAAACATTTGTTAAATATGGGCACACCTTTTCTTTGGTGCGGCTCGGTGACCATACGTGAGTAATTTTCAATGCATGAAAATTATACATGGTGGGTCCGTTTTCGATATTTCATTCATGCGTGGGTTTTTTGAAAGGAGTATGATATTTTTGACAAACTTTTTTATAAAATTGGACAAAATTTACTTTTTAATATACTTAAAATTTTTTCTTTTTAAATTATATCAAATCTTTTTTTCCATTTATTGAGATACTGACATTATCAAAAGTTTTTCAATCAAATTTTGTTAAAAAATAATTTTTCTTGTTGAAAAGTGCGGCACATGATTTAATCTTAAAAAGCATTTACGTGGAAACCCATACGCACGTCGAAATATGCATGATAAGGGGTGGGGTCCACAGTTTTATATCTTTAATGGCACTGAAATCTAATTTCAGCGTGACTTGATTCTGCAACAACCTATCTATATTATTAGGAATGACAAAAAAATTCGTACCTCTTAGTATTTGTGGATGAAATTTGTGATGGATAATTGATATTGGTAAGTAATAGATATTCGCAGGTAGCAGTTAATTTAATATCTGTTTTTTAATTGGTCGGAGTTGGATATCATACTACCCGTACCCACGGATATCCGCTACCCGTTAGGAAAATGAAATTACATATTTATTCTTGTTAGGTTATGAGATATTAGGTTGATGCTGAAGTTCATTTCTTTTTTGACTCATTGCTGCCGTCCAAGTGCTATGGGATTTTCGAACAGGTAAACCCGTGCTTCTTCTTTCATTTTCTCTCTTACACACTTAACATTCATCCCCAAAAATTGTTCTTGCTCCCTCTACAACTTCATTTTTACTCAACAACCCTTTTCAATATTATCATTTTTGTTAATCCATTTTCCTTTCATTCTTTGCTCCTAGTTTTCTCGTGCTGAATCTTTCGAAGGTTGTCCTCCAATCCTTCAAATTTCGGGTGAAGCTTCAAAAGAGGTATGTTTTCTATCTCTTATTTTAGTTCTAGGTTAATACATGAATCTGAACTGCTTATGACTATAATTATTTCTCATTGAATAAACTCAACTATCCAATTACTTTTTCCTGTCCAATTAAGGTCGTTTCTGGATCTGGGGAATTGAGAGATACATTTTTTAAAATTGGAAGTTGGGATAAAGGCTAAAAATTGAAACTGATTAACAACCGAAAAAAGGCCATTAAAACTTGAAAATTTGTCTTCAAATGAAATTTTAAGACATAATTTTCTTTCTTTCTAAAGATATTAAAACACCACACCAAAGAATATGATACTTAAATCAATATCAATATATAATATATAATGACAGAGAAAGGGCATGATTAAAAAATTGAATAAGAAATACATATGCATGATTAAGAAAACTTATGAATTCACGTTAACCTAGTTTTTTTACTATTTCAATTCAAGTTCATTCATCTTTTATGCGTGAATGATTTTTTCAATTAGAAGTAAATGTCAAATCACATTTTCCACACTTAAGGCATGTAAAGTGGAAATTCATATTTTATTACTCATTCATATTTTATTTTACATGCTCTTTTTATTTTTATACAAGTTATTATTATAATAGAAGATATATTTGATCTCTCTAACATAAAAAAATGTGAGTGATTCCAAAACTTTCTTCTATATATGGTGGTAGTAATTAATGATTAGAATTTTTAGTTCCATAGCTTTTAAATTTGCCATAATCATGTCACATAGAATTTTTAGTCTTTTTTTTTTTATATTCAAAATTTAATTTTTTGTTGTGTTTTAATATTTATAGAATGTCTAATCAAGATACATTTTCTCCTATGGATGATGGCCAACAAGGAACATTTGTAGAACCAAATGCAAATGTAGGAGATTCAAATAAAAATGATGTTCCTATAGATTCTATTCTAGGAGAAACTGAAAGTTCAACTCCAACTGTTAATTCAAGAAGATTATTGTCTGATGTTTGGAATCACTTTAAGAGACAAAAGGTAGATGGAAAATGGAAAGGGATATGCAATTATTGGGCCAAAAGTCTTTTGGGTGACGCAAAGCAAGGTACATCACATTTGAGAAGCCATTTCAAGAGTTGCAAGCTTCGAACAACACGAGACATCAGACAATCCTTTTTAAAAACTCATAAAGAAGGTGGTGAAACCTTAGTTATTGGCAACTATGTTTTTAATCAACAAGCAGCTAGAGATGCACTCTGTAAGATGATAATTCTACATGGGTATCCAATGTCAATGGTTGATCATATAGGCTTTAAAGAATTTTGTGATGTTGTTCAACCTCTATTCAAGGTGATTTCTCGAAACACCTTAAAAAAAGATATTATGAAGGATTACAATGCAAAAAAAGAGAAGATGAAATTAATGTTATCAAGGATTCAAAGTCGAGTTGTAATTACCACTGATATGTGGACTGCTACTAATCAAAATATAGGCTACATGACTATAATAGCTCATTTTAGTGATGATTTATGGAGGCTACAAAGTCGACTTGTGAGGTAATAACATTTTACTCTATTTTGATTGTAATTTTCATATTAACTTTGTTCTTCTTGACTAGATTAATTAAATTTGTCTTTCAAATATAGGTTTATGTATGTTCCTGCTCCAAAATACTAGTTAAGTTCTTGCTGAATTGTTGGTTGAATGTTTAATGGATTAGAATCTAGGTAGAAAAGTTTCTACTTCGATAGTCGATAATTGCACTACGAATGATGCTATGATTGATCGCATTTTAGATAAGATCTCAAGTAGGTCTCTTATTTTGGGTGGCCAACTGTTTCACATGCGATGTTGTGCACATATATTGAATTTGATTGTGAAGGATGGTTTGTCCATAATTGCTAATGTCATTGAAAAAGTTAGAGACAATGCTAATTTTTGGACAGTTATACCTAAAATAAAAGAAAAATTTATAGGGACATGTGCTCGATTGAATATTCAATTCAAAAGAAAATTAGTTGTTGATTGCAGAACTAGGTGGAATTCTAAATTTTTAATGCTTCAAGTAGCCATACAATACAAGGAAGTATTTGATCGTATATCATAATGAGATAGTCAATATAAAGCTTTTCCCAGTGCACATGATTGGCAAATGGCAAATGAAATTTGTCAAAAGTTGGAAATATTTTATGATGTGACACTCTTGTTTTCTGGTACTTCACTTCGGCTCTTTGCCTCGCCATCATCACTTGGAATAATGTTTGCTCCCGTGTGACAAGTCACAAGATCATCGCCAAATACAAACAAAAAGGGTGAGCTTAAATAGAATAAAACATGCATAAATAACATGAATACCTCACCCTAAAATACATAACTTCACTTGGCAAGACTCACATGCTTAGAGACCTCACACCCAAGGTAAACATGCATCCACAGTCTTATAATCTATATGAGATCAGCACATCCAATCACAACATGCATATACTCGACCATGGCCTTAAGCATATCATATGCTTCCATGAACATGTCTGCTCATGGTCCAACCTCTACGAACCTCTCCGCTCGTAGACCAACCTCTATGAACCTCCATGCTGGTAGTCCAACCTCTACGAACCTCTTTGTTCATAGTCTAACACACGTGAACACATCCTATTATGAACCTCGCCGCTCATAACATCCTTAAGTGTGAGCACAGAACATACGAATCTCCCCGCTCATATACCCACACAAGAGTACATCTAATACAAACTTCCCCGTCCGTAATCATCACTGATTTCCAACTCTATTACGAGCCTCCCCACTCGTAATAAATTCAAGCATATCCTACGACCAAGGCCATCACAGTTACACATGCAAAAACACTTAAAATTTCAATTTGCTCTTAGAGCATCGCTTGACAGCTTACGCACCACTAGGGGATATTGCGCTATAGACCATCGGGCACACCCTTGTAGGACCTTCTTGGTTTCTTCTTGCCGCCTGATGGTTTCTCTCGTGCCGCCAGGCACTATACCAGTTGCGTGAAGCTACTGGTTTTGCACCATAACACAATTTTGAGACCCCTCAACCTTCCCGGCACACAATTCAACATACATACAGTATAATTTTTATAAATTCATAATGACTCACTAAGCACCACTTCACGTCATAGGTCACAATCATATATATATATATATATATATATATATATATATATATATATATATATATATATAATTATAAAAAAAAACATAATAGATAGAAACTTTTCATGTATAACATGCACTCGGACCATGACTCATTTTAAAACATGCATTTTTAACACAAGGCACTCATGTTCGAGAGTTAACTTCACAACATCAGACCACAATGCATGCTCATCCCTTACATAGTTATTTGGAAATAGAAGTAAAAAATAAAAAAAATAGTAATAATAATAATAGAAGCCCAATTCTTATTTTTAATCACGCCCTTTTCTTCTTTTCTTCATTTTAAAAGTTTCTTCCTATACGAATTGCCACGTGTATTTTGTTTTCTCTCTCACACACACCCACGGGACCCACACTCCACTCATCCCTCACTTCACTCACCATTTTCACTCACAGCAACGCCTGCACGCACACACTCACTTTCTTCCCTCACGCCCACACATACATTGCACTCTCATTTCTCGTGCACACACAATATCTCATAAACTTTTTTTAAAAAATATTTTTTTACTATTAAATTTTGACAATTTTTTTTTATTTTAGATATTATCTTTTAAGAAATTTTTTTTCTTATTCTTAATATTTAAAAATCACTTAAAAAATAAATATTTTATATAATTAAAATATTATTTTCTAACTTTTATTTTTCTCACAGCAGTTCACCTCACATTAACTCTATTCTTCTCAACATTTTCACTCACAGCACGCCCTCATGCACCATTCACGCATCTCACACTACACTAGTTCGCTGCATACACTCTTTTTCCTCACAACTTCTCACTAACTCATGCACAAAACTTCAACTCATTAACTCCAATAACTAACCTAACAAACTCAACCAACTAACTGATCCACCCCTAACACTTGACGCTTCAACACTCTCACAAAACAGAACGCACATACAAAAACCCACAAAGACCCCCACTTTCTAAGGAACCATGACCCACACCCACACAACACGGATCCTCTTCTTTCTCCAGTCTCTTCTTCTTCTCTACAAAACTTACAAACAGAGACGATTCACTTCGTCACGCATGAATATATATTCAAGGTCCAACCTCTTCATCCCTCGGGAATCTCATTGAGGAAAGACCCACTCTTTCACACGCTTCTGGATTCCTTCCCAAAAAATCCTTCGAGAACGCTCTCCTGATCCCTTTTCTCTCTCTTGCCATTCATCTTCTCCCATCATCAACCAGAGAGCAAGGAATCTTCATTGGATGAAAGAAATTAAGAAGTTAGATGCAAATTGGGAAAAATAAAATTGATCCTAGAAGATTCTGATATTCGAGAAGAACTGAAGATCAATAAAGAATTATTATTACCGATTTCATTGAATATTTCGATATAAGCTTGAATATTTTTGCCTTTATTTTTTATTTGTTTCTTGAATTGATTGTACATTCACTTGTTTCTTATTCCGATGAATTTTCTGCTGGCCTCAATTCGTGTTTTAATCCAAAAATTATAGTGTAAGTAGAATATATAATAGAAAAATTAGAGTAGAAAAGAATAAAAATGCAAGTCAGTAAATGGAAATTTACTTTCAGCACTGGAAAAATGATAGAAAAATAAAATATATGAACAAACTGGTGATGTTGTTGGTGGTGATATTGTTGGTACTGAGAAAGAATTGGTTCTGAGATGGAATTGATGAAGTTGTATAACCTGATATTTATTCTGGAACTGGCTTCGTTTAGCATTGTTTTTGGATAGTTTTATGCTTTCCATTCGTCCCTAGAGTGTCTATTTGCAGTGTGATTTTAAAGGTTCAATCTGCCCAAGGATTACAACTAGGCTGGGAGAAGAATCAGCCTTAACAAAGAACTGGATTCCAAGGTATTTAAATAAGCATTTTGACACAATTAATATTTATCATTTATTCAATTTGCTAACCTGTTATGCTTTGATAGTTGGTCAGGAGAAAAG
>Ga0214542_1011297_pt1 | contig 12317 bp, 9 predicted proteins | sample CNSS1metaG_FD_160096 | JGI IMG/M metagenome (GOLD analysis project Ga0214542, IMG submission 160096) | Root nodule microbial communities from cowpea collected in UCLA plant growth center, Los Angeles, California, USA - CNSS1 | ecosystem: Host-associated > Plants > Roots > Nodule | place: USA...
TAAGTTAATATATATTTTAAAATTATATTTATTAAAAATAAAGTAAAATATATCAAAACAGATAAAAGAATAACCATTGATAAATAAAGAAGAAGAGAAGAAACAGAGACATCTGATTTTATAAAAAATTTGTAAAAGTAACGGTCAATTTTTTAAAATTTAATAAATTGTTATATTTAAAGGGTAAAATCGGTATTTTGAAAAGTGGACACAAAAAGGGGAATCCCCTTTATATATTGTTATAGATATATATATATTTATTTATTTATTTATTTATTTTAGTTTAGTAAATGGATTTTTTCAATGTTATTTGATTTGATGCGTCGGTTTAACAACGCTATTAAAGAGATAAGATACGTGGGTCGATCGTACCGTTACCTTTGCGACGAAGTTATGTATGCATTTAGGAAAAAAATAAAATAACATAAAAAATTTCTTGTTACCAAAGCCACAATAGTGTATATATATGTCACTCTCCGGCTCGCAAAGCTTTTAAAGTGGCTAACGGGTCGCTAACGCTAGCCGTGCAGCTCTCTCCATTTTCCGTTCCGAAGAAGAAGCTTCGTTTCCCATTAGGGTTAGGGTTTCAGTGTTTTCTCTTCGTATAGCTGCCACGCCTTCTTTTGTCGTTTCGCTCCGAGAGCTATGGAGTCTGCTCTAGTGATCAAGGTTTTGATCTTAATTTTCCTTTTCTGTCATGTTTTCGTTTCACTTTTCGTTCCTGAATTGTTTTCCTTCGCTCATATCGTGGCTTGTGTGGTGTGATGCTCTGCGTTTAGTCATATAGATATTTCTTGGAAAAAAATGAAGATGAATGGTTTTTTTTTTGTTTGTGGTGATGTTGCTAGTTGATGAAGCCTCGAGTCTGATGCGATTTTGTTACAAATTACAAAATCGTGTTAACTTTGGCATACATCCCCTTCTAGTTTCGCCTTTAATTTTATTATCTGAGTGATCGGAACACGGAATTATGATTTTATATAACTCTATATGTAGTAACTTTTGGAATGACGATGGGGCTGAAACCTCAACGGTTGCTTGCTGGGTTGGGTATGAACACATTGGTTTTGCCTAGAAAACAATTTAGCGTGAGTTTGATGAAAATTAATTGATTCCTAGCATCTGCTAGATGTGTAGAGGTTGTATTATATTTATTCTTTTGGCTAGGAGTATTGTGAGTATTTAGAATGATTCACTTTGATGAAATTGTATCGGAATTAAAACTGTTGTGCATAGCGGAACTTTCATTTCACTGAGGCTCTGTTTTAGTTCGATTGATGGTATTATATATATATTTTGGTTTAATATATCTACGATCCTGTTGATCAATGTATGATAATACATTAATCTTTGATGCTTAGTGCAATTTGAGAATACCCTTCATTCATTTTAAGGAAAATTCATAAAATAATATTTGGTGGAAGAATCTGCTAACATTTTTTTGTGGCTTTAGATCGGTTCTATAATCATGCACATCTTTGTTTATTGCATCAATACATCACTTTTTGTTGGACAGGTGAAATATGGGGATACCCTCAGGCGCTTCACTGCCCGTGTGGACGAGATTAATCGACTGGATCTCGACATGGTTGGGTTGAGACAGAAGATATGTTCTATCTTCGGTTTCAGTGCTGATGCAAATTTAGTTCTGAGATATGTTGATGAAGATGGCGACTTGGTGACTCTGGTTGATGATGATGATTTGCGTGATGTGATGAGGCAGCAATTGAAATTCTTGAAAATTGAGGTACTTATGAGCAATGATGGTGGTGCTAAATCAACTGCGTGGTCTACTGGAAGTACCACTCCCTTAAAATCTCCTTCTGTCACAAACCCACGTCTGGGTAGAAATACTATATTACACGAGGCTCTGTCTAAATTGTCACTTTCAAAAGCGGCATCTTCAACTCCCGTGGTTGATAATATTGCCAATTCAATATTGAAAATAGGACAATCGGTTCTAAATTCTCATTTCCAGCCTCGTGATGCAGCTGATACAATTTCAAAAACGGGTGTTCCTGAAGAACATACCACTTCTAAGGCAAAAGGTTCTCAATCTTCATATGTGGACTCGGCCTCCAATTCTACTGTCCATGGTGAGAGTGCCAATCCCTTAAGATTTCCTGTTTCAAACCCATCTCTGAGCCCAAATGCAGATAAAGTTGACATTTCATCTCCTGTGCCTGATCCAGTACGTGAGCTTGTTTCCAATTTATTGTATCCAAATGCTGCATCTTCTAGTCAGCTGCCTGTTAATCTTGCTGATTTAATTTCCCTAGTGGGACATTCTGTTCTAAATTCTTATTGCCAGCCTCATGTTTCAACTGGTCCATTCTCTAAAAATGGTGTTCCTGAAGAACCTCTCTCTGGTGAAGTCAGAGATCTACAGATGCCATCTGTGGACTTGGCTTCCAATGCCACTCAACATGTGGAGGCTGAAAACCTAATTAGAGATACAGCCTCTGCTTCTAATGCCAATCCACATTGTGAAACAAGAACTCTACGGATGCCATCTGTAGATTTGGCTTCTAATGCCACTCAACAGGTAGAGACTGAAAACATAATTAGAGATGTTGCCAGTCAACATTTGGAAGCTGGGAATGTAATCAGTGCAACAACAGCTGCGGAAGTTGCAACAGTTGATCTCAATATCCCTCCTTGTGATCCTTATTCATCTCAGTCCACAAATGTGAATAAGGGTCCACTTTCATCAGAAGTCCCTGATGGTGATCGCAGGAAGGGTAAAATGTCAACTGTCTATAGTTCTGCTGGTAAGGTTGACAGCAGTGGTACATCATCAAGTCTTCCTGGTCCTAGTAATGACAGTTCAACCCAGAATACTTCATTGAAGGCTGGTGTTTTCTTTGAATGTCCATTTTCTGGGTCATATATTAATTCTTGGACACCACATTTTGGAAACTCTCAAATGCCCCCATTTAAAAGGAGCCATCCTCACACTGAGGCAATGACTGGTATGTTCCACAAAGGCGTGCGTTGTGATGGTTGTGGTGTCTATCCAATAACTGGACCTCGGTTCAAATCCAAAGTGTAAGTACTTTGATTTGTTTGGACTTATTTATTGTTAAATTGTTTTCAGGGCCGTTTCCATGATATTTTGTTCTTCATGCAGGAAGGAAAATTATGATCTCTGCCACATTTGTTACAACGAAATGGGTAATGGGACAGATTATATCAGAATGGACCGCCCGGCATCTGCTCGTTTCCCTCGATGTGTATATGAGCAATCCAAAAACTTTGTAATCACTTTTGAACACTGCTATCTTTTCTTTTCTCCCTTTGCGAGTCTTTGCGTTTTCACACTTTTTTTATGGTGCAGCCAACATTACCGCCACATACTTTTAAGAAAAGTTCCATTTTGAAGCATGGAAGACCAAAGTTAGATAGTCGGTTCATTTTGGATGTCAATGTGCTAGACGGTACGATGATGGCTCCATCTACTGCATTTACAAAGATCTGGCGGATGCGCAATAATGGCACTGTAGCGTGGCCCAAGGGAACTAAACTTGTTTGGATTGGAGGAGACAAGTTTAGTGACTCTCATTCAGTTGACTTAGAGGTTTGATAAATATTCATACTGTAGTTTAATAATTATTTCCTGAAGGTCTATTATCTTTTCTCTATGTTTGTCTTGCTCGTCTTAGAATCTGTATGCAAGTTTATTTAGTGCTCTCTCTGATTAAACGTCCCTGGTTCAGGATGGTGTCCCTATCGAGAAGGAGCTTGACATTGCAGTTGACTTTATAGCACCACGGATACCTGGTCGATACACATCATACTGGAGGTTGGCAACTTCATCTGGACATAAATTTGGCCAACGTGTTTGGGTCCTTGTACAGGTAAAATGATAGTGTTGAAGGAATTGCTTACGGACACTAGATTTTACTCTTGATGGTGTAATAATAAATTTACTCTCTTGCATTGTCGTACACACAGGTTGATGCCTCTCTCAAGGACTCATTTTATGATAACTCTCAAGGATTGAACTTGAATATTCCACTTGATGTCAGTGGATCTGAAGGACCTCTGCTTATAGATATCAATGTTAGGCCTGCCGAGGATGATACTTTTCTTCAAACCCGCATTCCTAATGCTCCGATTCAACCTGCGGAACAGGTTGATGAGGAACCAAGATTGGAACTGGAAAAGGAATTCCCTATAAATGAAGCTACATTTGTTGGCCCTTCTGCCTCAGCCCCTGCTGCCTCAGCCCCTGTTGCAACCTCCCTTGCACCTTCATCAATCTCTTATCCTATTATTGATTTATCTGAAACAACCCCTGCTGTTCCCTCTAATCAGCAATCCTCCACTGTGGATGTACCATCATCATCTGTTGTAGGGACCGGTGGAATTAACCCTGTGGAGGAGAGTCTACTTAAAGAACTTGAGGCGATGGGTTTTAAGCAGGTTGATTTGAACAAAGAGGTCTTGAGGATGAATGAGTATGATCTGGAGCGATCCATAGACGATCTATGTAGTGATGTCTATGGTGTTTCTGAGTGGGACCCTATCCTTGTAGAGTTACAAGAGATGGTAAGTTGTTCGGTTCATCACAATCCCATTTTCCATTCGATCCTCTGACCATGCAATATATTGTTCAACTGGATACTGTTTTGATTGGTTATGGGGTTTATGCAGGGTTTCCGTGACGAAGAGATGAATAAGAGGTTGCTTAAGAAAAACAATGGAAGCATAAAGCGTGTTGTTATGGATTTAATCCAAGGAGAGTAGTTTTTGTTGAAATGTGGGTTAATAGTTAATGTAAAGTTGGCGACTTGTGCTCCTAGGGTGCTTGACATCTGCCAGGTAGACATAATTATATCTTATTTCGTATCTATCCCCTATCTTTGTGTTGTGGTGATATTGCCATCACAATCCAGTGTCGGATTCAAGTATGTTTGAACTTCTATGCTTTCGTATGTAATTAATTATATTGCCACCCTCAGCAGTTTTTAAGCCTTGTTATTTTTCTCAGAAACTAGTTTTAATAACATTTGTCATTAGCAATGATTTTTGCTACATTTGCCTAGGTATGACTGAAAGATGTAACGGGATACTTAAAAGATGTAGCAAAAAAAAGTGAAATGGATGGTAAGATCATTGGTTTATATTGAAAGTTCCAGTCCAATTATAAAATATCTATAAAATGTTGACACACTCTAAATTTCTAAGAGTGTTGCTTCCTGCAACCCATTCAAATTTCTTCATCCACCCCATCAAAACAACTACCGGAAAACTTTCTCCGTAATAGGTATACCAGGAAATAATTTCCGGAACTGGATTTGTATTCCAGAAGTGTTAGGGTCCAGGGAGAAAAATGATATGGTGCAGGAAGTCATTCTCAATTTCTAAATACTAATCCAAGTTAAGGTGTCAATACATAATGTTGTCTTGTCTTGCGATTTATTAAGTAATATACATTCCATACTGTAGTTTTAATCGCATTTATCTTTATTTAAAGTGTCTTATCTTCTCGTGAGATAAACAAAAAAATAGCTGTTCATAATTTTGTTTTAAATTTTAACTCAAAGTATTTTATTTATTTGATAGCTTAACAATTAGGGATGCCAAGCTGGGGAAGGATTTCATTTTTAATTAATTAATTTTTATAAATAAATTATGGGAGAGGGTTTTATTTTTAATTAATTAATTTTTATAAAATAAATTATAATGTCAAGTATTTAAAAATAAATGATGATTGTATAAATTTTAAGTTAATATTAAACAACAATCGAATAAAAGTGAAAAGTGAAAGAATTATCAAAATATTTGATAATTATATGTAAATAAAATTTTAAGATAATTAAACATTAATTTTAAAGTCTTTAATAAGATAAAGTTTTTAAAATATATTTTAGAAAATTATTAAAGAATAAATATTCAAGTCTAGAAGTATTTCAAACGTTTTTCTATTTATTATTTTTTAAATTATAAGGATTTTTCTTATATATTAACAAAATTTATAATATACAACTATTATACTACTTCAGTGAAATCAAACATTAAAAAATATTAAATTAATAATAATTTAAATAATGATACATTTGTCTAGACAAAATATTAAATAATGTAAATTTGTTTGATGGTTTTTTTAAAGGAAATGATATTTTAATTCACTTTTAACCCATCACTCTCATCACTCTTAGATCATCTATTTTAATTTTTTGTAATGATGTGATGTGATGATCTAAGGGTGATGAGAGTGGTGGGTTAAAAGTGGATAAAAAAAATGGGTTAAAGTATTATTATTCTTTTGTTAAATAGTATTTCATTCGTCCTATTAACTTTCAAGTTTTTTTTTTTCATATCCGTCTGACAGAGCTTAGTATATATTATTAAGGCTTTGTTCACTTGGCTAGATGGATTTGTGGGAGGGGGAAAAGATGGGTTTGAGTGAATTTGAAAGTAAATTGTGTGTTGTTTTTTTTTTTAAGGGATTTAGAGGTGATAGTGGGTGAATTTTGAAGTAAGATTTGTGAGAGTTTGTGAGTGATTTAACTGATATGATAGATTAAAAAGATGTTTTAATAGATGTAATAGGTAAATTACCATATTGTCCTTTATTAATAAGTAGTATAAATTGGTATTTGTATGACTTATAACTACTTTGTTAGTTTTTTACTACTAAAATTGAAAAGTAAATTATAAAAAAAATAAAATAATACATTGTTTTGATAGTGTATTGTAATAAATGGGATTGGTTTCAACTAACATGGGATCGAATCCCTTTTTCCAACTTCATACATGGATCGATTCCAACTAATATGGGATTGGATCTCTTCTAATATGGCCATTAGGGATGGCAATGCGGGCCGACTCGGTCCGTTTAGGCCCGGCTCGCATAAGGCTCGTACAACAGGGCTAGTCCGCTCTGTCCCGCACACTTTGTGCGGGCTGCAAACACTGGCCCACCCCATCCCGCACTTGGCTCACGGGGCCTACGGGCTGGCCCATTTTTTTATCTTTTATTTTAATTTTTTTAAATTTTTTTTTTAAATTTTTATGATAAAACTTTCAATGTTTAAAAATTGGGAAACTTTAAGAAGTTCACAAAATTAAGTAAAGACTTTGGGGAGTTGGATGATAAATTGATAATTCAACATTTTCATCATATTCATATTCATACTATGACATACACAATATATTCTTTAAAATTTTAGCACATTAGAAAATACATAATACTTGTCTTTTCCAGTTATACAAGAATTTGAAACTTGAAACGTTAAAGCAAGAGTCTATGAAAAAAGTAATTAATATACACAAGTGCAAGTTTTTTTAAAAAAAATTTTCATGCAGGCTTGCGGACTGGTCCGCGCGGTCGCGTGCCAACCCACGTGAGCTGCGGGTCGGGCCACTACGGGCCTGCGGGCTCACTACCCTTGCCCGTCCCGCGTTTTTTTCGCGGGTCTGACCCTAATTGTCACCCCTAATGGCCATAGTTGGATTGGTTCCAAGAATGAATGGATCGGATCCATCATAGTGGATTGGTTCCGCACTTGAGTGGATCGATCCAACTTTCTTTATTTTCTCCTGCTTACATAGCTCATCAACAATCACACTTTATGCATGGATTCCAACTCCATTGTTGATAACCAAGGTCTTCTCAATTGTTGTGTTCGTCTATAAAGCATGATATAGGATAAAATAGTCGTTGCTCGATTAATTGTCTTAAATCTGCTCTCATTAGGCAAGATCGAAAAAGTGATGAATCTCGCAAATTATTGCTTTCACTCGCTCGTGATTCAGCGCAAACGAACGTAATAAACACATTCTAATCCATCTTCTCCCTTCCCTTCAAACAGTAAATCACATCAAACGAACACAGGTTAAGGACTTTCTACCCTTCTAATTTTTTCTTCCACTCATATAAAGCAAAATATAAATAAATTATATTTTTCAACTTTAATATATTTTATATATTTTTTTCTTTCCAAAAATTTTTATAAAACTAATTTGACATTTTCAAAATATTTTTCTTAAGATTCGTCAGTGCTCTAACATACTTTTCTTCTCATTATAATTTTAATTATTATTTTTTATTTTATTCAAATAATATATTATATTTCATAAAATACAAACCTTAATTTTATTTAATTAAGTCGTTTTTATAAGATAGGTATTTGTTCGTTTCTACTTAATTTTAATATTTGTATTTTTTATTTTTTATTTTAGGTGTGGAAATGAGTATCATTTATATTAAAAATTTTAGGTGACTATAGATAAAATTAATTGATAATATATAAATAAATATAAATTTTACCTTACAAGTTAAGTTAATTTTGTAAAATTAAAAAGACATAAAATCTTAATTGATTAGGTAAAACATATTTTTTCTATTTAATTTTGTTCTCTAATTTCGTTTTTTTTAATAACATATCTTTCGTTATAGAATTTTTACTTCCTCTTAATATTTCTTAGTGAAACACAATCTTATAACAAACAAAAACTAGGATAGCATAGATATAAATTTTTACTTCAAAAACTGGTATGAGATGTATACTCAAACATGCATCCATCCAATTATGTGTTCCTATATGATAAAAAAAAACTAAATAAATAAACAAATCATACATGTATAAAAAAAAGACTACAATCAAATAATAAATATTTTAAACGCTAAAGAGTAAAACTTTAGTAAATATTTTAAAGTAAAAAAATATATAATTGTATAAAATTATAAACTAACGTTTGCAGAAAATATTACTTCAATTTTTTCAAACAAAGGTCCTGCATGTTAAAAAAACTATTTTATAAACTATTAATTATAATTTGATATAATTTTTAAATTGGGAAAATTAAAAACTAACTCCAAAAACATAACCTGTCAAACCATAGATAGGTTACGGTATTAAAGAAACAAGTTGAAATTTAAAGCAATAAAAACTTTAAACTATTAAAAAACATCTTACCGATAGAAAATCACCATGAGATATATAAGCAATAATTTTCCTTCAGGTGTATGAGTGATCCCTTTTTGGTTATGGTTATGCGGTCACTCCGAACCATCGACTCTGATATCACTGTTGGGTTATATTTTTTCATATATATGGGTTATGGTTATAATCATTGAGAGATTGTGATTTTATATAGGACATTAGTCTTATACTTGTAAGACATTTGACACCAGTTTTACACCAAAACCTTAAGACAATGGTGTTATGGGTCTTTATTCTTACATAGTGTTTAACTTTGTCTATTCTATCCAATGTGGGACTTTGACTCAACTTGGACTATTTTCAACACAAATAAACCCGCTTCCGTGGATATTTCTCAAACCTATTCCATTTTCTACAATCTCCACAATGACTGGGTATAGTATGGGTATGGAAAATACCCAACTCTTTCAACTGAGTATGGGGATGAGGATGAGGATGTACATATCCACCTCGTCCTTGTCTTCGTACCCACCATAATATTCATCCTCGCCATATTCTTATCCTCGCTTAAATCCCACCACAACACACACACTACTCCCTTTTTTATTTTTTATTTCTTCTGATTGTTGGACTTGTCATGTCATGAAATGTTTTTTATTTAATTCGCATCTCCAAAATATTTTTCGTCTGATCACAATTTTTATACAATTATGTTCAAATGATGTATGTCAATTAAATAATTGTTATGTCTAATATTTAAATATTTACTCTTTTTTAATATTTTTATTTATTGTACATTTTTTTCACATGAGAATGTTTAATATTCCCAATTTAAGTTTTCGATAGATAAATCTTTCATTTACTAGGTAATATAAACATTTTATCTTCTTTATTTTATTATTATTATTTTTTGCTTCATCTGACAAACTCCTTTGTTTCGTTAAAACAATTTTCGCTATCTTTCAACTCCCGCTAGGTTGATATTTGAATAGTTTTCTTAGATCTTTAAGTTATTTTTTTATTTTATCATACTCTTAATTGTGCATTTATTTTCCTTTATACGATCTCATTCAATGATTCAATGATATCTCAAATTATTTCTAAGACACAAATTTAATATTTTTTAATATTTTTCTTTATTTATCATCATTCATGTATATACATATGTATACATAGCCACGTCTATAAGGTTGACATAGTGATAAAAGGTAGGAGTGAGAATGGAAGAAGTTTATAAGATGCAGCTACCTGTAAGGCCCTATTTCTTTTCTGCCCTAGAGTTGGTGGGCTGCCCTTGTAAGTGGGCCTAAGGGTTGGCCCAATGTATATAACCTTGCTATGTTGCCCTAATCCCATCTCACACTCACTCTTTCAGAAACCAGCCGTCAACCCTTTCTCCCTCTCACAAAGAGCTCTGCTAGGGTTAGGTTTTTCGCCATCTTCAAGCTAGCTCGAAGCTGTGCTCTACTCCATGTAAGTACTGTGCTAGCCTTTTTCGTCTCCATTGTTCCTTTCGTTCATTTCGCTGTCTTTTCAGTTCTTCGTTCGCTCCTTGAGTTGTGGTGCTCGTGCGTTCGGTATCGAGGGCGTGTTGGGTCGTTTTACTAGCTTATTCCAGGTAAGGGAAGCTAGAACTTCTTTTTATGGTGTGATTTGACTTGTGTCCTGTAGTTCGTCGAATTATTGAGTTTGTGTGCTGCCATGAGTGACTGTGCTGGCTGGGATATGTGTTTGGTATGTGTGTACGTGTTGCGCGGGTGCAAACAGTGGCGAGAACTGTTAAACTCGCTTAAGCGGGCATGTCTCGCCTAGGCGAGATTAACAGGGGCTCGCCTAGGTATTTTTGCCACGAAGGGTCGCCCAGGCGACCCACTGTGTTTTTGAGCGAGCGAGCATCTCGCCCAGGCGAGAGGGGTCTCGCCTAAGCGAGATCTCGCGGGTGCTTCTGCTTCATGTTTCGAGCCCTCGCCTAGGCGAAGGGGGCTCGCCTGAGCGAGACCCTCCAGCCTGAGCGAGGTGCTGGGCAAGACAGTACAATATGGGATGGCTTTCTTGGCTTTGTATGGATAATGCATGCTTGATTTTGAGTATTGTGATAAAGGTTTGATATGAATGAGTATGATTGAGTGATACAAGTTATGAATTGTGAATAATGGGTTGGCATGAGTTTCGCATGAGATTGTAATGAAATGGTTGGTATGAAAGAGGCATGATAACGATATGATTTGGAAATCCTTGGTACACGGATGGTTTATGATGAGATGAAATGAGTTGGGCTTGGAACATGAAAGGCGTTGGCTTTAAACATTGGTACAATTAACGTATACGTGCATGGTGAATATTATTTTGGCTGCGGGATTTTGTTTTGTATGCGTCAGTGCATAATTCCTTGGGGTCTCTAGGTGAGACTTTCAGGGTCGCGCTTCAATGGTCGGGACGTAATTCCATGACCCCTGTTAGTGGGTGTCCATGGTGGTGCCCCATCTGTATAACTAAGTAAGGATTCAAAGTAAGGATTGCATCCTGACACTCTAAGGAGCCAGTTAGTCTCACTTAGAGCGGACTGACTCCTGTGGTGAGAGTAGCAGGAGGCCTGTAATTCATTAAGGGCTAACCTTGTGGTGAGGGAGATTTGATTCATCGTAACACTTGTAACACATAGCTCGGAGATGAGCAGCTTAGGGTCGAGCAGAGGTATCCACCACAAGTGCAAGCGTCTGCTGAGTCCGACTAAGTTATACGTATCCGGATGAGTCGAGTCGTAGTGTATTGATTGAAGAGTCTTAACATGATTGGATGTGGTATTGATATTGGATGGCAAAAGTATGTTTAATTGTATGATAAAGATGTTGTTTGGCTCTAGCTTACCCTTTTCTTGTTGATTACCTTGTATGTCGTGTTTCTATCTTTGCGATGATCATCAATCTATTGATGGGAGCAGACTCTACAGCTTAGTGTTCTTGGGATATCTTGAGGGCTATGGCCTATGTATTAGTCAGTCTTTATATGCTAGTGTTCCAGTAGACTTTTATGATTCTCTTTTATCTCTTGTGGCATCGTGGTGTGCCTTATTTCGTAAGGTCTTACGTTTAAACTCCAGAACTGCGCTATTATATTATAATTATGTGACGCTTCCTTTAATTACGCTCATTAATTAATTGGGACGTTATACTACCTTTGAGAGATCTTATATCTTATGTGATATGAATGAACCTATAAAGAAAATATAAGTTCTCCGAAAAGAAAATCTTACGTTAAAGATGCTCTAATAAGGGAACGAGTGATTCAATTTCAACAGTGAACTTTAAGACATTTAAGTCTCTGTTATAGAGAGGTCATATACATGATCTTGTTAAACTTCATTATTGGAGTATGCTACGGAAACATAAAAATTTAAGATCATGAGTCATAAAAATTAATATA
>Ga0214542_1011298_pt1 | contig 12316 bp, 6 predicted proteins | sample CNSS1metaG_FD_160096 | JGI IMG/M metagenome (GOLD analysis project Ga0214542, IMG submission 160096) | Root nodule microbial communities from cowpea collected in UCLA plant growth center, Los Angeles, California, USA - CNSS1 | ecosystem: Host-associated > Plants > Roots > Nodule | place: USA...
TTTGTGTCATTTTGATCAAGTGATGTATTATAACTTTTATTAGTGTATAAAAAAGAGATTCATTATAATTTAAAAAATTGAAGTAAACAAACATTTAAAATATATTTTAATTTGAATATTTGTTTTCCTTTTATTATTATGTTTATTATTTATTCTTTGTGTCATTTTGATCAAGTGATATATTATAACTTTTATTAGTGTATAAAAAAGAGATTCATTATAATTTAAAAAATTGAAGTAAACAAACATTTAAAATATATTTTAATTTGAATATTTGTTTTCCTTTTATTATTATGTTTATTATTTGTTCTTTGTGTCATTTTGATCAAGTGATATATTATAACTTTTATTAGTGTATAAAAAAGAGATTCATTAGAATTTAAAAAATTGAAGTAAACAAACATTTAAAATATATTTTAATTTGAATATTTGTTTTCCTTTTATATTTTTTTGAAATATTTTTTAATTTTATCAACTAAGTTTCATTAATGTTGTAGTTTGCAAATTTAATAAATGTTTTGGTTCTCATGAAATTTTATTTGGTATTCTAATATAAAATGTAGATAATTATAATTTATTTCAAAGTATTTGATATGGAAGAAACAATCATCCTCCTAATATTGAATATTTGATAATATTATGTTTTCTTTACCGTAATTTTTTTCTCTTATAAAAATTAATATTGAAGTTGTTAGAACACGAGTACGGGTATGGGTACGAGATTATACCCTTTATCCGGTGGAGATGGAGATGAGACAAAAATTTAATACCCGTTGAATTTGAATATGGGGATGGGATGAATTTTTTCTGCAGAGATGGGTATGAGATAGTGAAATCCGTCCTCGTCCCGCCCCGCTGCCATCCCCATCTACTATAGAATAATAATTTGACTTTGTTTCCTTACATACTTTTCATTGTTTGTAATCCTATCATCTTAATTTTCTTAGAACCAATGAAATTGCTTTATTTTAAAATGAAGTAAATTCAATCGATATGTTAATTTTTTTTTTTAAGTTTATAACTTGTTTATAGATTATGGAATTTGTTAGCGAATTAACACGTGGAATTAATTTTAAAAATTTTGCAGAATTTTTAAAGATTTTTATTTGATGTAATATTACGGTATGAAATGAAAATCTGATATATTTTTATTTTAATAAATTAAATTTGATACTTCGAGATCAAAGTTGGAAATAATTAGATTGATATAATTAGTGAATATTGTAAGTGAATGTTATAAGTTAACGTTTTTTAGTAAAAGATACAAACGATAAAATTTTATTGCTTTTATACAAAATTTGTCATATAGGGTGATTTTAAACTATAAATTTTAATTATAATTTATTTTATATGAAATGTCGGAGATTTTACATTAACTTAAAAATAAAATAAAATAATAATATTTAACTATGTATAAATATCATATTATAAGTTTATTTTGTTAGATTGAGTTATTTAAAAAAGTTTTTGTTATCATTTAATTTCGGTTTCTAATTTTAACATATTAATGATCGATTTAAGTTATTTAGCGGTTGAAAAATGGGTTATTAAAATGCTCTTTTTCTCAAGTATATCATACTAATTTAGAAATTGAAAAAGATGATCATTTTATAAAAAAAAAATATATATATATATATATATATATATATATATATATATATATATATATATATATATATATATAACGAGATTATTTTAGCCGCAAATGGATCAACTCCGTATTCAGTTTAAATAGTTTTTCATCACTAATTTGTGACAATTTTTTTATACAATAAACCAATGATATTTTTTGGACACCAAATTATAAATTTGTTTACATACTTTAATAATGAAAAAAAGTGACTAATATTCAGAAAATAATAAACCAATTTTTATTTGTTATATTTACAGTATATTTTTACCTACTTATAAACACCTTTTTAAACAACTTATAAATGCTAAAATTTGAATCATGCTAAATAATAAAAAATTTAAATAAATAATGTTAGTATGAATTATTTGTTATATATATGTGGTTATTTTTATTTAATGTGTGTTGCATAAAAATATTATTTACTATAAACTTTAATTAGAATACATTTCATGTAAAGTATTAGAATCCCACATCAACTAATGAAAAAAAATCAAATCAATTTTATGAGACAAGATTTAAAATAAAATCTAATTATATATTATCATTAAAAAGTTATCTAGTTAAATTTTTTGGATTTATGATATAAGATACTACTGTATAACTATCAGATAATGTATAAATATAAATAAATACAAGTTTTACCTAAACTAATTTTATAATATTAAATTAAACCTAAATATAGCCTTCAAGTATAAAAGCAAATCTCGTCGCGTCATTCAACTTCAAGCCATTTGATTTTTTTAACGTGATGAAAGTAATTTTTATATAAGGAAATATAACTTTTAGGAAATTATTTATAGTTCATGGTTACGAGTCACGACATAACTTTTACATCATTAATAAAATAGAAGTGATGTCAAGTATGATGGTAAACTAATTATTATGAAATTAAAATAATTTTGTCATACATAAATACACAATCATTTATAATTTGAAGATAAAACAATAAATTATTTCCAATGTATTTTAATTATATCCTATAATTCAAGTACCATGCGACTGAATTGAAATTAATTTTTTAATCACATCAAAATAGTAGATGTCCCCAGTATTGTTAAAATTACTTTTATTTTTATTATTATTATTATTATTATTATTATTATTATTATTATTATTATTATTATTATTATTATGTAACAAGTCACCCGTTGAATAAACAAAGGCACTGAGATTTTGGTCAGCATAAAATTATTTGAACCATCCAACATGTTTAATCGTCTAAAGTTTTACTCATTCAATTATTGCTGTACGCACTCCTTGATTATTATCAACAACTACAGGACCATTAGCTTCTTGGGTTAAAAGAAGACCAAGTAAAAATAAATTAGGAGAATTTAATTATAATTGTTTGTTGAAGAAAATAGAAAGAAAAACTAAAAATGAATAGATTCTATTAATACATTGTATTTTATTTTTTAATTGTTCTATTTCTTCTTTATCTTTCATTTTATATTTTTCTTGAACCAAACGTTTTTAGCTTTTATTTTATCTTTTTTATTCCTGTTACTTCTTGGGGACTTTAAAAACATTTTTTTTTCATTATTTCGTCATTTTATTTTCTGCTCTCTATGTCAATAAATTGTTGATAAACGCGTTTCAAAGGAAAAAATATGATTCTTTTATTGATCTTTAAAAGACAAGAAAAAACAGTAAAATAAAAACAATTCATAAAGGCACCGCAGGAGAATAGAATAGTAAGATAGAGTCTGCACTATACCTAATCGAGTTGTTGTGTAATATCAGAGTTTACCTTGTTAGTTTCCCACCCTCACCTTCCCTCTACCAAATCCACTGTCCTTTTTATTCATGTAAGAACTTTCCTCTTTCAAAAAACAAGTTTCACTGCTCAAAAACTTTCTCAGAATGAAGGTAACCAAAACTTATATGCCTGCTTTGCTTTCTTACATTAATATTCACATTAAATATTCATATGATTGCCTCATCGTTTTTCTGAATCCTTTCAATTTCGCACATTAATCCATCATTTCCTAGTGTGTATCGAAAATCCATATGATGTTTCATTTTCTGCAGAGGCTACACAGTAGCATTGGAATCCGTGATTTCCGACCGCAGCTTGTGCTAATCGCATTCTGTCTGTTCACCTGTTCGTCTGCCTCCAAGGTCGTTTTTCTAATAAAGGCTGAATTTCTAATTTCTAATAAAAGTACATTAGATTTATTTTTTATGTTGTTGTGACTGAGTCCGAGGTAGCAGATCGGAGAAACTTGCGGGTCGGACAACAAATGCGATGCAGGACTCAGCTGCCAGACATGTGCCGCGAATGGAAATACCCGACCAAGATGTTCGCGGATACAACCTTTGAATCCCAGTTCTAAGGTTAGGGGTCCTTTTCCCAATTTTTCTGTTTCAGAGTTCGAATCAATGTTAATGGTTTTGGGTTTTGAATTTTGGATTTTGGATTCCGTTCAGGTGAATGGATTACCGTTTAACCGGTATTCATGGCTCACAACTCATAATTCTTTTGCTCTTGCCGGAGCTAGATCGGCCACCGGTTCCGTCATTTTAGCACCGATGAACCAAGATGACACTGTTGCTGAACAACTCAAAGTAAGATTCTCTGTCCCTGTTTTTTAATCATAATAATCTGGAAATGGGAATAGGGAATAATAATGTGCAGCCAGGGATTAAACAAAACAGAGAATAGCGATTATTTGCTTGCGCTTGCTAATTGCTCAGGGATTGAAACTTAGATTCTATTTAACAGGTATTAAGTTATTGATTAATTAGTAAATTTGGAATATGGCATACGACAACCAAGAAAAAAAATGTACTCAGCAATTTTCAGAAGGGTATCTTTTTGGGTTTCGCAATTCTCAAAGGGTGATTGCGTATATATAACTTTTCTATAAATACTTATTAATTAAGAAATTATAAATAATAACCTCAATTTTACATTTTATCTATAAACTATCATCATTTTATGAATTTTATTATTTATGTTTTGTACCTCATATTTTATCCATGGGTTATTAGATTTCTAGTAAAGTAATGACGTCTTATAAAAAATAATACAAAGTCAACAAGATTGTTTTGAAAAATTTGACGCCAAAATTATGTTATTTCTTTTTTTGGGATGCATCATTAATTGTGAAAATTAAAAAATATTACGGGAAGATACGTAAATAACAAACCTACGTGGCAAAGCTCAGAAATAAATAATAAAAATAAATTTATAAAGTTCGTAAAATTTATGCTGTTAACACTTTTCTTTCAAAAAAATATAATAATAATAATAATAAGGGTTTTAAATTTATTTGAAGAGGCTTGTTTCTAAAAGTAGTAATCTTAACATTTTTTTTTAATTTCCTTAAAACCAACAAAAAAAAATTGAAAGGAATTTATGCATTTTGCAAGGATTACTAAGCTTCTGGGCATATCGACATGCATTGGGCGGGTTTCATCCCTTTATTGTTTTTGTCTTTGTTTGCATTCGTTTACCATGTGAATCAACATTTTTTAATTGGTATAGTCAGAAGCCAAACGCGCCAGTAGTTGTTGGATAAATTTATCAATTTGTATTCTATAAATTATGAATTTGTATTTTATAAATTATAATTGAAACATCGAATATCTTATTTTTGGATATAAAAAAAATACAATTATCACAGAGCATATATAGAGCTTGCTTTGGGAATTGGTACTCAACCTCCGTTTGTCTATTAGAAAATAAATCACTGTCACTCAGTTTTCCTGCATAAACAAATGGATGCTTAAGTGCTTATTTGCTTATGGCAGTATTGATTTTAACAAATTCAATTTTAAAGTTTTATGTGAACTAATATTAATCTTAATCATATTTTTATTAAATTGTGTAGAATGAATTTTGTAACTTTTAAACACAGTGGCCCTTTTTGTTTGAAAAACATAGATGGCCAGTGTGAATCATGTGCCACTTGCAAAATAATTCAAGCATACACTAGCTGTCTTGTCTTTTTGACTTTTTTTTTTTTAAGAAAAAAAAGAGAATAAGTCTTGGAGGGGTATGCGTTTTTTAACAAATAAGTAGTACACTTTAAGTTTAGTTGCTGATGTGATGAATGAATTAATCACATTAGCAATGTAGTATAATCCATTTGAATTATTCGACCGGTTAAATTCAAGATAAAGATCTTGATGAATTTGAGAAAAAAAATGTGAAAATGTTCCTTTAAATTTAGGGATGTAGTGTAAAAACAAAGCACTAACATTATTAGAATAGTTTAATGTTTGATGTTTTAATATACGATTATGAATCCTTTGTAATTTTACTCACAATCTCTTTGCTTCTTGACTTTTTTTTTTATTGGATCTACGACAGAACGGCGTGAGAGGATTCATGTTAGATATGTATGATTTCCTGAACGATGTGTGGTTATGTCACTCCGCCCAAGGCACATGTTACAACTTCACTGCATTTGTAAGTGCGTGGAAAGGGACCCTGCTTTGTTCAAATTTATAATGTACGACATAGAAGTTTGGTCGAAAATATTTGTCGTGTTGTAACATTGAAATTTCCATACGAATGTGCAGCAACCTGCCATAAACGTGCTTAAAGACATGCGGTCATTTCTGGATGCAAATCCATCTGAAATTATCACCATCTTCATTGAGGACTACGTCAAATCCTCTCAGGGTCTAACAAACTTGTTCAAAGCTTCGGGGCTGAGCAAGTTCATGTTCCCAGTGTCTCGCATGCCCAAGAACGGTGGAGATTGGCCAACTATTGATGACATGGTTCAGAAGAATCAGCGCCTAGTGGTCTTCACTTCCAAATCAACCAAGGAAGCTTCCGAGGGCATTGCTTATCAGTGGACATACGTTGTAGAAAACCAATGTAAGTTCCCTACCTGCCTCTGCATTTTTGTCGGAAACATGTTTTAAAGACACATTTTTTCTGAGTGTTGATTATTGATCACTGTTAACTTATGCGTGGGAATTACAGATGGAGATGGGGGGATGAAAAGTGGTTCTTGTCCAAGCCGTGCAGAATCACCTGCGATGAACACGAAGTCTAGATCGTTAGTTTTGGTCAACTATTTTCATTCTGCTCCTAATCGAACTCAAGCCTGTGCTGATAATTCGGCTCCACTGCTTTCCATGATGAAGACTTGTCATGATGCAGCCGACAATCGTTGGCCAAACTTCATTGCTGTTGATTATTACCAGGTAGTTTTACTTGTCTAACTTCTTATCAAATCACTCATCAGTTTAATCATTAATTACTCTCCACTTAGCCTAAAAAACATTCGAAATTTATTGATGATAATAATGATGTTTTAAAGAGGAGTGATGGCGGAGGAGCACCAGAAGCAGTTGATGAAGCAAACGGCCATCTCACTTGTGGGTGTGGCAACATTGCCTATTGCAAGGTTTGGTTTCGATTTTCTTTCACCTCATGTGTAGTGTAGTTACTACTTATTACTGCATTTTTACCTATGTAAAGTAACGAAATTTTGATCCTATATTGCGAAATGTAGAGAGATTAAAGTATTAAACTCTAGCAAAATGTTCATCGGAAACCTTAGCTCTCAAAACTAACCTAGTATTTAACTGTCTATCAATGAAATGCAGGCAAACGCTACGTTTGGCAATTGTGATGTTCCTCCCATTTCTCCACCTCCTCCTGCGTCAGAAACACCCTCCGACAACCAGCAGTCCGAAAATAATAATCATGCAAACAATGCTTATATTGGTAGAACAACCAAGTTCATGCAAACGGTTGTGGTGATTTTGGCTACGATAACTTCGTTGGCATGGTTATAGAAATGTTATTAGTTTTGAGTAGTTTCTTATCATTGAAGATATGCGTGCATGTATGTTGTAAACGTAGTTCAAAATGGTTCGGCCAATTTGATTCCTAGTATTGTATGGAATCTGGGTCATTTTTCATCACACGACACACTTTATGGTTGTCTTCTGACTCGGTTTGTTTGATGATTGACATCCTAAAATACTAATCAAAATCTTGCTCGTGAAAGCACTCCTTCTATAACACTTGTTTCTCAAAGGTCATTAATTTTAAGGTAACTTGCTTTAAGAATATCGTCGTAGCCGTCTAACATTTGAAAGGAAACAGTTCCCCTTAGTTTTTCTGTGAAACTCATTAGTTGGTGCAACAGTTCATGTTTTCCTGAATTAGTATTATCAAGAAAAATATATTCAGTCAGTTTTTCAGCTTACTGTTTGAATTTTAAGGTTAAGCTTTATCCTGAATTTCAAAAGTACAGTTTTTTTTTTGGGGTTTTCATCATCTGTGCAAGGAAGTGACTTTCATCGTCCCGTGAATTGCCCATACTATAACGTAAAGTTCATTATAACTTTTTAAACAAAAATTCTTATATTCCATCCGACTTGCATTTTACACTGAGTGCTTAAAAAGAACTTCCAAAAAGTTATGCAGGCTTGCAAAGTAGCAAGCTGTTTGTGGTAGAAACTAGACCGCCCCAACCGATCGACAATGCCCATTATACACACACACACACATAAGAATTTAAGTCAAATTTAAAAAATATGAAAATTGCCACCCAAAGGATCCATCTTCATTCATTCACTCATTCGTTTGTGTCTGGCAGGCACTTAGCACTTACCACGAGAGCTGGAAATTTTAATTCTACACGTATCACAAGTTAATAATCGTATATAAATTGGAAAAAAAAATGAAGACTAGACACAGGTAAAGCTTCGTTTTTGTTTATTTTTTCTTTACCACCATTCGACTTTTAGTAAGTGGAGGCAGGGGAGAATAGAAAGACTGTTCGTGTCACATTTTGCGAAAGAAAAAGCAGTGAAATGAAGTGATCACTGATGCAGGCCTAAGTACTGGTGAATATAAGGTTGTAACAGGGACCGTAGTACGATTGTAGCTCCATTAGACTATAAACAACATGGAAGCAAAGATACAGAACAGGACTAGACACCAAAACTTTGATGCAGCAAATTTATTAAATAATAAGTAACTTCTATGTTACATGAAAATTGATATACTATTAACTAAAAACCATAGATGCTAAATTAAAATACAGATATCAGTGTTCTGCAAGTTAGCATTACTCAGTATAGTGCAATTAATGCCATTATTTATCTAATCATTGCGGCATCCCATTTTTTATTTGTATGGATGTTTAGAAATGATAAAAAGAAACAAGATAGAGGCGTCCAAAGGTAAAGAAAAAGTATCAGTGAAGTATCAATGCTTCTTAGATACATACACTGCATATGGTCCATTGCAGAAGTATTCAAAGCCAAATGCAATGCTAAGGTTGCCCAGTTACCCTATTGCTTTAAGGTTGCTCAGTTCTTCATTCATGATCTATTGCTTTAAGGCCCTAATTCTCGTTTTTATCACTGTAGACATTCTGAGGGCAAGATGGAAAATGAAAATAACAAGGAAGTACATATCAAAGTTGTATCGGATGTTTTGAAATTTGAATACTTAACCATGGCTACATCTTTTAACATTGCACACCCTCCCTCTTATCTCTTTTCCTGAATACAAAGAAGGTTAATCTGGATCCTAAAAGCTCTTACACGCTAAGACCAGCAACAACGAACTCATCTTTCCATAAATAAACTATGTCACAGCACAAATTTACTAAGGTTAAGCACTTAAGCCCCAAGTGGAATTCAAATTTCTAAATGGCAATAGGTTAAAATCATCAAATTTAGTTCAAGATCCCAACAATCTTGGCTTATGTAACTAGACACCATTTCCAGGCATTCACATCATGATCCAAAACACTACACAAACTTCAGCTTAGCAGAATCAGATGCACTTCTGAGACAACTCTAACAATCGGGGAATGAAAGCACAAATCCATTACCAGTGTTAAACCATATCAATCCAAGGGCCCAACTTTAACCCAAACATGTCACCAAATTATACAACCAGCAGTAACTAAAACTATTTTCAGAGCGACGTTTAAAAAGAGCTTCATTGTCATTGGGCTAAACATTTATTGAGAAACATAATCGCACAATAATGCATTACAACAACAGGAAACAATTGCCTCATGTAATAAAAAATCAATCAAAATTCCTCTGTTTAATCCGTATTTCTTCCTAATTATTACTCTATAAAAATTCTCATCCTATAGTTAAATAATCCATCCACATCCCTAAAAAATGACGACACTCTATCTGTAATTTCAAAAATTGATCAATACCGTGAATATCCTATCTAGGTGGTCTTGGGTGCCTCCGCCGCTACGCCGGCAGCGGCAGCTTCTTCAATAATCTTCTTATTCTTCTCAATAGCAGCGGCAACTTCTTTCGGCATATACTTCTCATCGTGCTTAGCGAGAACCTCCGCGGCACAAAAATAACACTCTAATTTCCTCGCCTTCTCGGACACGTTATTCGTCGACACCTCCTTCTTTATCTCCTCCGTGAACGGTTTCACGATCCCTTCCACCACCACGGAATGCCCTTCCCTGAACAAATCCGGCAAGGACCCCTCGTACCGGACCACGATGTCAGTGATCAGATCGGTGATGACGAACTCCACCTCCGGCTTCGACGCCGGGTAAACCACGCTGCCTTCGAGGACCAAGCCACCCAACCGGAACCGCGCCTTGGAGGGATTGGTCGCGTACTTTTCAAGCGCGTCTGTGGGAGTGATGTAGAACACCAACTGGTCTTGAAAGTTGTTGAGCACGATCACCACGAACCCCGCGAGGCCGCTGAAAGTTAGGGCGTAGGCCCAGAGGCGCCGCGTCTGGAGCTGCCGGGCGCGCGCGCCGATGTCGACCGACTTCCGCGGGCGTGGCGCCGCGCGGCGCGCCGTGGAGAGGAGGCGTTGGGATGAGAGGAGTGGCGGCGAGGGTTGGAATGGAGGGCGGCGGAGGGAAGAGGGGAGGAGTGAGGCGGTGCGAAGGAGATGGGATCTGAATCGCAGGGCGAGTGATGAAGCCATTTGCAGTGGTAAAGTGAAAGAGAGTAGAAAAATTATTGTTGGAATTAGGATTTTTGAATTAGACTAAGCCGCCATGGCTGAAGCTGAAGCGGAACAACGCGATGTAACGGAGAAGTTTCTCGTGCTATTGAATTTGCCCATGAAATGAAAAAGAGGAAAAGAAAGACAAATAGAATCATACTAGAGTGAATAGTCCCTCTGCCCAACTTAATTTAATTTTACAGTAATTACTTCCCTTTTAATTTCTTTTTTAATATGTTTTTTAATATATACAGCGTTCACAATATTGCGGCAGCGCATCAAGAGTGCAGGCCCAGAAGACATGGGCCTCCAAAGCCTTAATTGTAAAGTGGGCTAATATAGGGTATTTCTTTTCAAACCCCACAGATTACTAGAAGTATTTATAAGAAGAAGATATGCAAGATAAGATGTTATTGCATTGTTTTTCAATTCACCACCCCCACTCCATCAAAATTGAAGAAAAGTGAGTAATCTGTGGTGTGAGGGAAGAGTAGAAGAAGAAAGAATTGGGATATTTTGAAGGGAGAGATAAAAAAGTACTTTTCGTGGACCAATGACGCAATTCATCTCTTTCTTAATTTATTTGAGTTGCACTTCCTTCCACTATTGGAATACTCAAACCCTCCTCCAACACCTTTCATTAAAATAAAAATAATATAATAATAAGTACCATGAATGTATAAATATACTGCTCTCTCCCCCTTCATTTCACCATCAATTAATCTTCCTTATTATTATTATTATTATTACTATCATGTTCATGGATTCTCAAGTGTTGCTAGGTGTTGCACTTTCATCTTTGGGTGGTTTCAGCACTTCCATCGGTGCTGCCTCTTTTCTCTCGACTTTCATTCATCATTCCATCACCCTCTTATCATATTTTTCAAAATATACGAACCCATGTTTTTAATTTATGAAGGCCTGAGTTTATAAACCTAATTCAAGATCGTGTTTTTATTTGGATATATGTTTTCAATGCAATCCCCTCTATATTTGTAGTTAAAATTTGAAGAAACAAAAATATTTGTAACTTTTCTGAGTTGTAGATTTTGACAAACTTAAAAGCATTGCATGTATAATGTATTAGGTTGGTTACGCTACTGCGTTTAAACACTTAAGTAAAATGTCCAAAAATATATTCATTGTTATTGTGAGTTTTGTATATGGAACAGGTGCACTTTTCGTAATCCTTAGTAAAGCTCCAAGTTTGAAGGTGCTTGGACTGTTGCAGGTGAATTTTGTCGTTCCAACTCGAAAACTTTGTTTTATCTGTTTTGAAGGATAAAACAGATAAATTTATTAAGATATATTTTGGCTTTTTTTTTTTTCAAATTCTCACTAGTCAAATTAGATAAAAAAGACAAATCTTTAACATAAAACTTTAAAGTTTAATATACATTTTTTTTATATAACTTTCAATATAAAATCTTATTTAGTTTAGTTTATTTCTAAAAAAAGGAAAGATCTAGAGAAAGAAAAAAAAAAGTATAGAAATTGAGGATTGAAAAGGTAAAACATATCACAAAAATAGAGAAAAATTTGACGACTTAGATGTTTCTTATAAGAATGTATATGAAAATAATTAGTATGCTTTGCAAAAGATATCAATTATCATTTTAATATTTATGTTTTTATAATAAAATATTAACTTTTATTTTAAATATATTTTATAAAATGAATTTATATTTAGAATTTTTTTAAAAATTACTTTTTAAATATATGAATATACATAAAAATTTTATTTTATATAT
>Ga0214542_1011304_pt1 | contig 12311 bp, 5 predicted proteins | sample CNSS1metaG_FD_160096 | JGI IMG/M metagenome (GOLD analysis project Ga0214542, IMG submission 160096) | Root nodule microbial communities from cowpea collected in UCLA plant growth center, Los Angeles, California, USA - CNSS1 | ecosystem: Host-associated > Plants > Roots > Nodule | place: USA...
TCGATGAACCAGAATTAGAAGTTGTATTTTTTGATGAAGATTAACATATATAAGACTCAAACATTATGATATTTTAAATGTTTTTTTTATTATGAAATAAAATTATTAGATTTTAATATGTATATTGTCGTGTCCGTGTCTTATACTTTTTCAATTTTGTCGTATCTCCGTATCTGTGTCCGTGTCGTGTCCATATCCGTATCCGTATCCGGGCATCACAGGTCTTTGACGATCCCATACCAATATATTTTAAGTGATTATGTAATTGTATGTAGTCGAATGAGCTTTAGCTTTTGGATAATTGCGCTATGTTGTTCTCGTTCTTTTATAACATACCAACCATTCTCGCTTCCATTATCTAATTGTCATCATTTTGGATGAATTGCTCTATGTGCCTTTTGAAAGAGCATTGGCCTTGGAACATGGATTCATACATCGTTTGAAAGAGATATAATATTTTAACTTCCAAAAAGAACAATAAACTCATGTTGTTTGAGAAAGTTTTACTTGAGTTCTACGATGACCGCCATATGTTCTTACCAAAAAAAATGAAGTTTCATTGGGCACTGTATCAAGAAAGGTAAATTTATATTGTTGAACTATGGATTTCATAAATATATACATTGAAATGAAGTAGTTTGAATGCAAACAAAAAGGGTTAAGTATGTTTTTAGTCCCCGAACTTTGACCCAAAATTGGAATTCGTCCATGTCTGAAACTTCGATACATTTTGGTCCCTAAACTTTAAAAATGAATGAATATAGTCCTTTTAACCCAATTATGTTAACTTTTTTTGACGTGTCAAACACTTCTTATATTAGTATTGGAGTTTTTAACACTGTTTGACACATTATTGATTCAATATCTACTGAGAAATATGTTCGACACTTCAAAAAAATTTACTGTAATTGAGTTAAAAGGATTATGTTCATTCATTTTTAAAGTTTAGGGACCAAAATATATTGAAGTTTCAGACAGGGACGAATTTCAAATTTGGGTCAAAGTTCGGGGACTAAAAACATACTTAACCCAAACAAAAATATACTTTCAAAAGACTTTGGTATTTAAGTTAATAAGAGATAAAAGTAATTTTTATATGGAGGTAGAGAGATCTATGGTAAAAATTGAGATAGAAAGGAGAGGTGAGAAAAATATGGAGGTATGAGAAAGAGAAACGAATGAAAGAAGAAAAATAAATTGTAGAGGAGGGGTTGTACGTGGTTTTTCAAGTTTTAAGCAAAATTTTCTAAACATAATATAAATAATATAATAATATATAAATATAATTTTAAAATATATATAAAAAATAAAATGAGAAAACTTTGGGGGAGCTATGTTATAACAAAAGCTTAGTCATACACACACACACACACATACACACACATTTGAGCTGAAATGATAAGCTCATGACTCACCCTGAAACGCACAATGAAACAATAAAGAACCTTCAAAGGAGAGTGACTAGAAGTATGACTACAAGGGAGACCTCTAACCCTTCTTTCCTATCTTTATTTTCCATTTCTTTTTCTTTTTATTTTTTTTCTAAGTTGACTTATGTTGAATTGACTTTGACCTTAGTTGACTTATTAATATTATCTTTTAAGTGACTACTTATTTAATATTATCATTTTTATTTCATTAAATTTTTTAAATCGGACAAAGGTTTTTTCATCGAGATTGAAGTTGTGAATAAGGATGATTTATTTTGTTGGTGTAATTGACATATTCTTCGTGTCAATTTTGGTGAAAAATTCTTGCACCGTTTTAAGAAATTTAACGAAAAACTTAAATTGCATCAATTTTTAAAAAATTACAACCAAATTGAAACTAAAAAACATTACATGACCAACTTGACATTTTTATACGAAAAAATGGACCACAAGACTAATTCAACCAAAATTTAGACACTTCCAAAATATTGGCTGAAGATCCGCCATTGACTATAACTATTTATTTTTTTTTAATTTCTGAACCAAATTATATCAAACTTTGGAACATGACAAATTGCAATTTCACATCAAAGTTTAGTGTAAGGTCCACTTATATTTCGACCCTAATGTTTAAAGGATGTCCCAATCAGTTGGGCATAGGATTGGCCCATGGGGTGTCCAAAGCCCTTAAAGCAGTCTAACCCCCCTCATTTTTGTCACTTTGCAAAAACAGTACCTTGCTTACTCTCTTTTTTCTCTCCTCAAAAGCTCTGCTAGGGTTTGGAGCTCACTCATACTCAAGTTGACTCAACCAGTTTCGACTCCACGTAAGTTGTCTATCAGCTTATACTAGTTCTTCTCTAGTCGTATTTTTGTGTTTCCCTTGAGGCTTATCTCAATGACCTTGTTTCTGTTCTGTTCTGCTATTTTTCAACTCATTAATCTATTCCTAGAGCTGTTATGCTCTGCTGTTTGGTGTCGAACTCTTTTGCTAGCTCTTTCCAGGTAAGGAAAGCTAGGGTTTCGTATTTTAAATCTAATCCAACTATTTTTTTGGTTATGTTTTACATTTCTAGTGCTTGTGTGATGTCCACGATGGAATGAATGTGCATGGTTTGCTGTTTGGATGAATCTCGAGTTTTGCAGGTGTAGAACAGTGAGGGAGAAATGCTATTTTCGCCCAAGCGAGCTCGTCTCGCCTAGGCGAGAGTGGCAGAAACTCGCCCAGGGGTTTTCGCTTGAGTACCCGCTCAGGCGGAAAATTGAGTTTTGCGCGAAAAACCATCTCGCTCAAGCGAGATGACCTTGCCTAAGCGAGAATTCGTGAAACCCTCAGGACCTTTGTTCACAGTCCTGCCTAAGTGAGAGCCTGCAGCTTGAGCGAGAGCACTCCTCTTGCCTAAGCGAGGGTTTCTGGCTTGAGCGAGACTTGACGCAGACCACACTGTTTTCTCGCATGATTGTTATGAATTGTATGATTTGGCTAGTTTGCTCTATTTAAAGTATGAAGTATGCAAATATGCGTGAAATCTCTAATGTTATGGACTGGATTAATGCGTTTGGTATGATCTTGGCATGAAACATGAAAGGATGGATGGTTATAAATGTGATATGGAATTAGTATGTATAATGACTTTATGTTGGTTGGAGAAACATGATTTTGGTGTGATCAGGACATAATTCCATGATGGTTGCGTGGTGGTGCCTCATTGGTCAGGACGCAATTCTATGACTCTATGTGAGATCTCATGGTGGTGCCTCATTGGTCAGGACGTAATTTCACGATGGTTGCGTGGTGGTGCTTCATGGTCAGGACGTAATTCCATGACCCCTATTAGTGGGAGCTCATGGTGGTGCCTCATACTTAGGACGTAATTCCACGAAGTTCGTGGTGGTGCCTCATTATATAATTTAGTAAGGATTCAAGTAAGGATTGCATCCTAACACTTTAAAGAGTCAGTTAGTCTCACAGAGTGTACTGACTCAAGTGGTGTGAGTAGTAGGAGACCCTAGTCTTTGGCAGGATAATGACCTTAGATGTTTGAAGGCTAACCTTGTGAGTGGTAGGGTGAAACCCATTGGCAATTGGCTCTCCAGAGCCGTAGAGGCCACCACAAGTGCAAGCATCCGGTGAATCCAACTAATTATATGCATCCGGATAAGTCGTGTCTTGAGTCTTAGTGTCTGGTTTGCGAGTCCTCACATGTTTGGTTGATGTATGTATCTTTGGCTATAAAATTGTATGAAATAGCATGATAAATCGTTTTATACTCTAGCTTACCCTTTTCTGCTTGTTTGTGTGTTCTATGTGTGGTTTTCTCTTTTTGCGATGATCATCAATTTATTGATGTGAGCATATACGAGAACTCCTCATGGTCAACATGATAATGAAGATTTCGCTGCCTAGTTCGTTTGGGGCCAGATCCCACCTTTTATGAATTCTTTTTTAGAGCTATAGCCCATGTATTTCCTTGCTCTTAGAACATATACTTTTATACTGTTAAATTGTTTTCTTTGACTCGTTATTGGCATCGTGGTGTGCCTTAGTCTCCTTCTAAGTATTATGGGAAAAACTGTAAGGAGTAGCGTTTATATTCTATGACTTTGCTTCTTATATTATTCTGTGAGACATTTCATTTAATTAAGGTTATTATTTAAATGAGGTGTTACATTTAGGACTAAATACATGTTAAAAAAATAATAAAATTTTATTATATAGAAAATTTTTAAATAGACATTTAAACGTGTTAGATAGAAGTAATATATTATATGTAAAAGAGATAATAAGAAAAAGAAGAGAATAACTAACACAAATTCTCAAAATACTTAAAAATAGATAGTTAAATATTATTGTAAATGTTTACTGTTATTATAATGACAAAAATTTACTTTCATTAAATATATTATTTCTTTTAATATTTATATCCAACCAAACAAATGGATAAAAAAATATCTGCACCCTTTATTTTTTTTCGTTAATTAAAACAATATTTATTCTCACTAATAACTCACGTCTATTTATTTATTTTTTTCTCTCACATTTCATTTCTTTCCCAAGTGGACCTAAACAATAAATTTCAAAGGTTGATCAGAAGTCTTCAACCAAAGATTTAAACATGGACGCATACTAACAACTACGTACGAAAAAGTTAATTTAATTTATTTTAAAACATAACTAATACTCAATTAATTCTTTGAACAAACCGTTAAGCAAATTATTATTTCTCTTAAATTAACCATTATCAAATGTGGTGTTAAATTAATTAAAAAGAAAAACTACTGAAATTTAAATGCAGGATTAAAATATTTATATACTCATTAAGAAATCCGTTATGGTGAGCAGAAGGAAAAGAATCAGTCGTTTTTGGACAAAAGAGACATCAAAAGAAAAAGGGCAGCGTAAAAATATTCCGCGTTTGAGTATATACTTGTTCAATCCATTCTCAAAATTTCAAAACACGGAAAACGACAAGCAAAGGACGAGAGCAAAAAAGTAAAAAGGAAAAAGAACGGAAAAGCCAACTACGCACTTGTTACGTTGCCATTGCCCTCGATCCGCGTCTGTTCTGAAGCGAACCTTACTAGTTAAGTTCTCGTTGCAACAAAACCTTGAGCAATATAGTTTCTAAACCCTCGTTTGTTTCCGGAAACGCGCTTGCACGCAGCACACAGTGAAGTTCGAGTTCGTAGAGAGCAGGCGAATCCGCCGCCGCCATGGTTAGGGCTCGCGAGAACTGGGAGAAGCTGGTTCGAGCGACACTGAAGAGGGAGCAGCTAAGGAATGCAGGCCAAGGACACGCCAGAGTCCCCAGTGGAATCGCCGGCGCGGTTCCTCCGTCGCTCGCTCAAACTACCAATATTGATTTGATCTTGCAGGCCGCCGATGAAATTCAATCGGAGGATCCTAACGTTGCTAGGATCTGTAAGTGTTTCAACTTGCTCAATTGGAATCTGTTTGCGTGTTTAAAGTTTCTATGCTGCGTGCGTTAACGTTGTCTGTGAACATGAGATCTGCTCGTGCGTTATAGTGTTTCTTGGAGTTAGTTTTATGTGTAAGGGGAGTGAGTGAGTCTCTTCTAGAAGTTAAGCTTGTTTATTTAATTTATTTATTTTTAATTTGCGGAACTGGTAGTATTAAGGAGTGAGTGAAACTTGTTTGTAGCGGGAATTTGAATTTAGTGGTGGCTGAAGTGAAGTATTTGTGAAGGCAGGGTCATTTTTAGACGAGGTAAATGGTGGTCGTGATAGTCATGTTTAGTGCGGAAGTGAACATGGTTTGATATTGTGTGTGAGATGAATTAAGTGGATATGAAAATGGAAGGGGGATTTTATGAGCTAAAAGGATGGAAGGAGGACTGAGTGCCTGATACGCATGTTGTCCTGTAATGGGAATTTTCTGTTCTAGAAGTGGGAAAGTTGAAGTGGACAAAGTAGGTGACTAGATCTTAGTTTCGCTACATTTGAACTTTTTTGATTGGTTAGTGGATATTCAACGTCAATTAGGAGCTAGATTGACAATCATGGATTAGGCTAAGCTCACTGGAATACAAAGGGTAGGGGTTTGTTGGTCTAATTTATAAACACATTGCAATATTTCACATCGTCTTTTATGTATGTTCTTTGGAGTTGCCTTCATTTTTTCTCTTTATATTGGGTGGTGTACCTCTTATTATGGACTTGTCGTAGCTTGTGCTTTTCTTGTCTTTCAAAATTGTCTATTATGCAGGATTAAGACCTTGAGTTTTATGTATTTGAAATCAGAGAGTATGCTGAATTGTGTGTCGTAGTCAGACCACATTATATTTTATTTTTTCCAGTTACCTTACGTAGTTGGTACCATCATGATTACAAGAGTAGTTGCCTGATGTTAATCACCTCGTAAGAAGACATTTTTTTCTTTCAAGGTGATGAAGAAGCCATCATTAAATATTAGTCATGGTGAGAAAAGACCAAATTGACGCAGTAGTAGCAGCCTGAGAGAAAGTATGATTGGTTTCAAAGCCTAAGATTTGCATTCTTTCAGCCCAGGGAGGAAATATAATATCACTTGATCACGTTAAATTTAAATTTAGTTAACCACTCCACAATATAAACATGTGTGTAGTGTATGTGTCTTCTATTACATTCTCTTAGCTCAAGTATTGTCTTTAAAGTTTCTACTTAAATTGCTGATATTTCTCATGTATTGGTTAAAATTTTACGTAAACCATATTACTTTTTGAGCTTCTCAATGTTCATATTGGGAAAAAGCCAAGTATGATATTTCCTAGAGATAGAGCCTAAAAGGTTGGTTTTGTGGTGTTGAATTATGCCTAAGTTCACATTCTAAGATGGTATCAAAGTTTGTATTAGATCCATTAAAAGGGTCACCCACCATATTATCCACGTACCAAACTCAATAGTGCTGGACGTGAAAGGGTATATTGTGAAAACTTGAGTCCCATATTGGTTAGAGATATAGCTTGAAAAGAGATATCAGTGGAGACAATCCTCAACTTACAAATTGGCTTTGCAGGGTTCAGTTAGGTCTAAATTCACATTTTAAGAGTTCATGTGTCTGTCATGTGAAATACGAAGAAAGATATCATAATTTGTTGCGTGATAAATAATAGATTAATATCGGTTCAGCTTGAATCAGCTGATAGTGTTCCTTTTGTGATATGCATCATTATGACCTCTTACTTTTGATCTTCAGTGTGCGAGCAGGCATATAGTATGGCTCAAAATCTGGATCCCAACAGTGATGGTAGGGGAGTTTTACAATTCAAGACCGGTTTAATGTCTGTAATCAAGGTATTGGTCACGATCGGTGTATTTTCGGTGATACATTACCTTTTTCTTCAATTGATTTTTTTATATTTTCTTATTTGTCTGAATTTAAAGGTATTATCAGCTCACTTAATTATTATTTTCGTTTTGCTATCTTCTTTAGCAAAAACTTGCTAAGAAGGATGGGGTTCGGATTGATCGCAATCGTGACATGGAAAACCTTTGGAAGTTTTATCTTCACTACAAGCAACGTCATAGAGTGGATGACATCCAACGAGAAGAACAGAGATTGCAAGAATCTGGAACTTTTAGCTCCTCACTGGGAGAGTATGTCCAACCCATAATTTTTTTATTTTTTATTTTTAATTTAACTTACAAATATATAGTTTATTTCTTCAGTAAAATAGAAGGAGGTTATTTCCTGTTTACGCTGCGTTGATAAAGCTCGATGCTTATTTGCAATTATTGCCTTAAATTTTCTCAACGGATAAAATTACCAACTTGTTTGTTCTGTAGAGTTGCTTGTATATGTCAATCAGAATTCAAGTCTTGGTTTATTCATTTTGGTTCAAGGCTTGGTTTATTTTTCTTTTCCAGATAGGTGATTAAAAGGCAACAGAAGGTTTCTGTGGCTAAGAAGTCATTGTGTTGAAGGTGGTGAAAAATAATACAATGTGTTAATATGCAAAAACTAATAGTAATGTTGAACTGCTAAGACAGCAGATAGACTGTCAGTTTTCTTTTCTTATGTCTTATATGTGAGTAATTATACTTATACATAATTTGTGCGGTAGTGAAACTGTTGTTGGCTGCTCTCCTCTCCTAACTAAAATTCTTAAAATATGAAGAAAGTCTTTCTTATTTACTTTTTAGATTTTGTTGATTAAAAACCTATATATATATATATTTATCTATGTTGTATTTTTTCTTTTGTGTGAAATGTTTTAATACTGTAGGTTGAAGCTTAGATCATCAGAAATGAGAAAGATCATTGCTACACTACGGGCTTTAGTGGAGGTCCTGGAGGCACTTAGTAAGGATGCTGATCCCAGCGGAGTTGGAGGACTCATAATGGAGGAGGTACTCCTTTTGTGTTAAGATGTCTATCATAAAGCAAATTAACTTTACTGATTATGCATTGGATGCTTCAATTATTCATTTTATTTTGATGATTAATTTGGTTGCTTTCAAATTTATAAGCCACTAGTTGTCGTTCTTTTTTGTATTGCTAATTGACATCTAAAATAGGAATATAGAAATCTTTTTACTTAATGTTGTCATCTGGTTCTTTTAAAATTCTATTTGAACATGGCAAAACTTCTTAGTGAACTTATTTTTTATTAACTGATTATGATTTGTAATTAACTCATCATATTTGTCTCTTGTTTTCTTAGTTGAGAAAATTAAAGAAGTCAAGTGTGACATTATCTGGAGAGCTTACACCATACAATATTATTCCTCTGGAAGCACCGTCGTTAACCAATCCTATCAGAATTTTCCCTGAAGTAAGTTGAATGCTTTATAAGACTTCTGTGTCCTCTCTTTCTTTCATTCAAGTAGCTTGTACTTGACCCGTTCACTGTATTGACAATAACTAGGAGTTGCTGACATTGACACATCCATTTATGGTTGCTGCATGATTTCTGTAATACCCTTTAATTCATGTACTTTTTGTGGTAGTTTCTAAAGCTGAGGTTTGGTTCTCAATATCAGGTTAAAGCAGCAATATCTGCAATTAGGTATACTGATCAGTTCCCTAGACTTCCTGCTGGATTTAAAGTATCTGGACAAAGGGATGCAGATATGTTCGATCTTCTAGAATTTGTGTTTGGTTTTCAGGTTTGTAATGATTAGTGGGAATTTTTAATTCTGTTTATTATGGCTGTGTATCATGGCTAATTGCATGGTAACTAACAGATCACTTTCAATGTTCCTGCTGGATTGATCATTTTTTTTTAAAGTTTTATTACTGATACAAAATGGTGGTTCCCATTCCCAATATTTTACATCAATAATTAGCAAAAGATGAATATTTGCTACTACTAAATAACAGGAGGGGATTTTCTTACACTAAACATAGGACTTCTACCTGTTCCATTTCCAAATAGCCCTCTTACTGACATTGTTCATCTCTATTGGAAATTACATGTCTCTTTTCGCACTTAAGCTCTGTTTTACTAGCTAAGATTAATTTGCATGGTCTACTGGCTGCTTTACACTTGGAGCATGTTTGAGAATGCTTTTCCCATCAATTTCAGCTGTTTGATTGAAAATAAGCCGTTTTAAAAGTAAGCTAGATTTTTTGAGGCACAAATATGAAATTTTGTATAAGCTTATTTTTTTCCTGAAAAAAAATTTTTCTTGAAAAAAAAATTGTTTTCTTGAATCTGAATTTATTGCTTACAATTATTATTCAACAGTTTCTCCCATCATCAGCGTCACCCATACTATTTTTTCATGTAAAAGCTGGCTTTTTGTTGCATCCAAAACAAAGTTAATTATTTGAAAACCATTTTTAGCAAAACTTACCCACATCAAAAACTAATTCTTATTATAGTTTATTATAACAATAATCTGTTATGCATTTAATCAACTATTGAAATAATCTAATTTCATAGCTTCCCAAACAGACCCTGTATTTTTAGATTTAGTAAACTGAAAAATAATACGCACACTTACATTGTCAGTGTCTATGATAGTATTATGACAAAGGGTAATATTGTCATGTCCTGCATTTATTTCTTCAAAAGAGGCTGTCTGCCCCTTGTCCCTGGTCGTACCCTTACCATCTTCTAGAACAGGGGGCTTATGCTCTTCCCTTTATGAGCTCATTGTCCCTCATTAGAGTCAATATGACTCCCTCTTCTGGTCTTGTATTTTAGCTACATGGATATCTACCATAACACCGGAGAAGCTCAATGGAAAAAAATTCCTGTCTTGGTTTGCTTTAATGAATCTGTGGTTTCAAGGCTAGGGGTATCATGATCACCTAATAAAGGATCCTTGTTGTACATAGTATTGTTAGGTTAAAAAATTGTCTATATTTCTATAGTAATTATGAGAAACTCTTTAGAAATATCACATTTTAACAAACTCTTCAATTGAGATAGATTTGTTCTATATAAATTGAGATCTGTTGAGTGAATTTATACACAAGAAATTTCTTTTAGCATCTGAATCTCAATTCTTAGAATAATAGGGGAAAACGGACACTCATGGTTATGATTAAGCTACTTCTTTTATTATTAGTTTTCTCTGATTAGATGTTTTGCTTTGCTGCAAGTGTTGAATGGTCTGGGTTATATCTTAATTTTTGCACATGCAGAAAGACAATGTAAGGAACCAGCGCGAAAATGTTATCTTGATGATAGCAAATAAGCAGTCTGGACTTGGAATACCTGCTGCAACTGATCCAGTGAGTTCTTTTATGAATCCATTTTGGTGTAGTTTTACTATCAGGAGTATTATTTAATTTTCAGTTTGTAGACATTCTGTTTTTATTTTATTATCTGTCTTAAAAGAAACATAGTTGTTTGTAATCAGATTTTCAGTAACGGATGGAACAAACTTTAGCTTGAAGTTGGTTGGTATTAACAAATAGAAGCAAACTAGTTCTTACTTACTATGGTCTGGCAGTGATATAGTAACAGCTTTTTGAAATTTAGAATTTTGTTCTTTGCTGTTGATCTCAAGGTGTAGTTCAATTGTTTACTATGCCTCAAATGAGAATATAAACTTTTTCGCTAGTCCTAAAAACTTGATCTTTGCTCACTGAAACAATGATTGCTTGAGTTCCTCAATATTATTTTAAGTGATACCATCACCATTAGTTAGCTTAGATCCAAGTTACAACTTTCATACCCACTTTTTGTAATTGAATACAAAAAGAAAAATGCTTAAATGAGGTTGTAGAAGGATCTCATGCAATTTCTGATTAAGTGCATCTTCCATACTCTCGTGGGCAGAGCTATACCCCTGTGGGCGAACCTTTTGTGTGTCTCCCACACACGTGTGGTGCAAGTTAAAATTATAATTAGGCGTTTTTAACTTTATTCTAATATAATTATCAGATGTATCTCTATGATAAATTCAAACCCCCAAATACTAATCGCTTCAAATAGTTCTATGGCAGCAACAATCTAAATGAATAAATAATTTTGGATGTGATTTATTGATAAGTTCTTTTGCTCATATTTTCAGTCTTAAGTCGTCAGCCATTGCCAATCACATTAGTCTTCCATAGTTTGCCAGCCATTGCCAATCACATTAGTCTTCCATAGTTTGCCAGCCATTGCTGGTTGGCAGCCATGTCTGCTGTCCAACCTTTTTGTCACCGAAACAACTCCATGTCTTCTTCACAAGGCTTGTCGGACCTCCTTGCTCTTGTTTCTCTAGTTTCAGCTTTGGTTGAGAGGCTCCTCTCTCCTCTCTCTCATACTCTTTGTCCCCTACTATTTTCCATCTTTTGTAGTTGGCATTGGCTTGGGAGTGTAGATTGTTGCCGTAGTTCTGATTGTTGGTGAATTCTTTCTTAAATATTTCTTCCTTTTCTCGAAGTGGATACAAATTTCCTCAATGTTCTTTTTGTAAGAGAATTGGCCACACTCAAGATAAATGCTTATCCTAGCATGGTTTTCCTAGCAAGACAACAAAGATCTTCCAATCTATTAAGGTTGAACCGCATTTTTTTTATGAAGAATATCAAGAATATCTCAGTTTGAAGTCCGAGAACCAAGCACGATCTTTCACTAGTTTGTCAATAGCTTGCATCTCTCAAACCTTGGAATGTCAAAGTTCATGGATAATTGACTTAGGTACTTCTGATTATATTTATGATAATGCTTTCTTATTTACTTCCATTTCGCATCCTAAAATTTGTCATGTTATTACTGTTAGAATTATTACCTATACCTATTGTATCATTAACCCTATGTGTAGGGGGTTGAGTGTGGGAAACTACCTACTGCCATATCTACTGTTGCATCTAATCATGCCTAGTATCTTAGAGTAGTCTTTTCATATCTTTTCATATGTACGTGCTTGCTTCATTATAAATAGGAGAGGAAGAGAGTGGTACTGTAGTCCACTACTCATATTTTAAAGTCTCAGTCT
>Ga0214542_1011305_pt1 | contig 12310 bp, 15 predicted proteins | sample CNSS1metaG_FD_160096 | JGI IMG/M metagenome (GOLD analysis project Ga0214542, IMG submission 160096) | Root nodule microbial communities from cowpea collected in UCLA plant growth center, Los Angeles, California, USA - CNSS1 | ecosystem: Host-associated > Plants > Roots > Nodule | place: USA...
TCAATTCCGTATTCGTTGTGAGACGACTCAGGGTTATCTTAACCCTAACTATTTTCTTCACTACAAACTGGCAATACTGAAGTTGCTAAAGTAGTGGTAATTTGATCGCCTAACGACAGCGTTATCAGTTCCTCTTAACCAATCTTGTGTGCAAATAAGTACTTTCATTATTTTAGGCGTTAGGCAACTATGATAAGGACTAACCACCCTTCCTCATATACTAAAGGCACACTCTGATGTTATGATAGAGATGGGAATGGCTAACACATAGGTAGAAACTCATGCCATGAGGATCATCATCTTCATCATCTATTTGGGATTATTGTTGGCTATTTTGAGACCCCTCCTCAACCCCTTGATATTGATCATAAAGTGTTTTTACAGATGACAATAATTTTGATTTCAATCCACTGGCCATGTTGGATTCAAATATATAGTCAATGAAGTAATTAACAAAATCCAACTAACTCATAGGGTCAAGCACAACAACAATCAATAATAAGATATTAATTTCATTAGGATTTTCCCAATATTTTTCACACTTACCATTCATCCTCATTGCCATCGATCTTATGCTCACGTCACTACTGTCAAAATATTGTTGAATCTTTTTACCAGTTCCAAACATCTCCTTCATATACATATGACTAGTGACATAGGAAGAACCATAAATGTGCATGTTAGAGTCATAAAACATCTTTCAAAATGGTAGAACAAACTTCGCATATTCCCAATCCTATTTTAATGGCACACCACTATTACTTTTGGCCATTTCAACACCAAATTTCTTATCTTGCATATCTAGCAAGACAAAGGCATATTTGTACTTCAAGCTTGCCTCTAACATTAGATAAGTTGAATTCCATCTAGTTTCAACATCAAGGCAAACAAGACCTTTATAAGAAATTCCCTCTTGTTCAACACAAGCCTTGAATCTAGCAAATCTAGCTAGAGAAGATTTCACATATTTAACTACACTCCAAATTTTTTAAATTGAATCTTTGATCTCTTTTAAACCATCATTCACAATCAAACTTAATATATGTGCACAACAATGCATATGGACATAATTTCCCTTTAAGACAAGATAGTTCCATGATAACATCCTTCTTTTGAGGTACTGGACCCCAATATCATTCATTGTAGCATTATCCACATTGACATTAAGGACTCTTTTCAACTCCTAATTATTCAAACAAGCCTGAACATGTTTAGCAATGAGCTCCCCTGAATGACCCGTTGTTTGAGAAAAAATTAAAATTTTCTTTTGAAGCTTCCAATCATCATCAACAAAGTGAGCTGTTAAACTCATGCAGTTCAAGTTTTGGATTGAGGTCCATGTGTTTGTAAATAACCAAACCCTTCCACATTGCTTTGATAGAAAACTTTTCAACTTTGCTTTTTCCTCTTCATGAAGTTCCCACTTTTCAGGTCTCAATGTAGTACGAGATGGGACTTCAAATCTTGGTTGTAAGAACCATGCAAAGTCATGGAAGTCTTCATTTTCCACAAATCGAAAAGGAAGCTCAAACTTCACAAACATCTTCACCAACTTCATTCGAGATGCATTTTGGTCAAATTTAGAAATAGTTGGTGAAGGACCAACACTAACCCCTTCTGTAGTTGATGATGAGAGTTTTTGCTTTTTGAATGATTCTTTATTAGGATTCTCTTTGCATCTAGTCAAATGATTCCTCATCCCACTTGTTCCAGCCAAATATTTTATCAAATCACCATAGTAATTGCATTTAGCCTTCTTCTCAGAATAAGGTTTTTGTTTAGTAAAATGTCCCCACACATCTGATCGGCCTTTATTATACTCTGTTGACGATGTCATGATACATGGAGGTAAAGGATAAAATTTAGAAGTATTTGGGATGAGAATTTCTACCGTTTCTAGTAATGAAAAATCCATTTGATAACAAAAGAAAATAATACCTACAGAACTCAGATAAAAACATATTATTCCCTTTCAATCAGAAACAAGATAGGACTTAAGAGAATCAATTCTAGGAACTACTAAGTATCAACGCTAGTTACTAAACTATGATTAGACTACTAGAACAAGAAACATCATTGTCTAGGTGTCAAAGAGAGTCAAATGCAAGGTATCCAATTCATAGATTGCACAGTGCAAAGCAAGGGTGAAGGAGATCAAACTAAACCAAATTAAAGGTTCTAAAACATTTATACGCATCCAAGAATTATAATTACAAAACAAAGCCTAGTTCACTGCCACAGTATCATAAAAATGTATCTCAACTGAATGAAAATGAAATCAACAAAACCCCACAATCAATAATCACAAACTCCATTGACATTAACACTAACAACCATATATAGTAAGTTACTTATAAAAACACATAAGGATCTAAGATACCATTACTCATTATTAACTTCATGTAATTGTCTAACATCAAGAGACATGTAAAATGATAAAAATATAGTGTTACTGATGAATGCGTATTTTTTGCCCTCATTTAATGTTTAATTATTGGTATTTAATTGAATTTGTGTGCTTAAAGATTGATTTAATTGGGATTTCTTATAATTGGGTTTATTGAGCATGAGATACAAAAACATGTTAAAAATAGTTTTTTAGTTGCATAAATGTTCTTTGGATATTTTGAGGTGTGTTAGTGCAGCTATAGCTAAGTTGAGCTCATGGAGGTGTGGAAATAAATTGCTTAAAGCTTCATGACACCTTAAAGATAAATCCAAGAATAAGAAATTAGCAAAATTACAAAAATCCAAGTCAAGCATTGAATGAAGACACCAAGAAAAGCTTGAAAAAGTGAAGAAGTTTGGTTAAACCAAGAAGAGAGCAACAAAAAAAATTAGACCTTGTGGTTTTCTTTATCTTTATGATAGAAGATAATTTGGGAAAAATATATCTTTAGATATTTTATTTGATATTTTTAAATAATTATCTTATTTAATTATATCATAAAATATTAAAAGATAATAACTACCAAATCTTTTTAAATATGACAAGATCTTCTTGAATCTTCTTAGATCCATAACAAACAAATACAAATATATCTCAAAGATATTTTGGATTATTTAAAAGATAAGTTGAGAAGATTGTAAAGGGTTAATTTAGAAAGTTAATACAAATATTAATTGGTGATAATCTATCGGTTACCAACACTGATCTAAATGGTTCACATTTATTCTTTTTAATCTTTTTAAATCATCACTTTACTCTTTAACTTTATAAATATGTCATTCAACTTCATCTGATTTTAATTTAAAACCAACTAAACTAAGATCACGTTTGATATAGGGAGAGAAATATAGTAAACAGAACAAAAACAATGCGTGAAAAACACGTGAGAATTAATAGAAATTAAAAGTAATTAAGATAAGGTTTAAAAGTAATTAAATAGGAGTTTATGCTCACATCCTTAAATGCACAAAAGGGTTTCAGCTCATTAACTTTAGATGTGATGGGTACTTAGATTTTGCCAGAATAACATCATGTATCATAGCATTTTATTTTTCAGAACATAATCTATTTTTCAAAAATATATTGAATTTGATAAGCAGACAGATCACGTTTAATTTTCCCAAGAAAAAAAAAAGTTCCTTTTAAATTTGAATTTGATTGTTGATCATTGAATGCTGGGCTTGAAATTATTTGATGATGGAGGGGTTTTGTGTAGTTATATGCGAACGTTGATGATGAAAATTATTTCTAGAGAGGGGAGGAAAGTTCTGGAAAGTCACGAACCGTGTACCTAATGTAATTGATGAGCTTATTCGTTCTTTTTTGACTCGTAATGTCTGCATAAATGTAACATCTGATTTTGTTGGGGTATGAATGACTTATTTTCTGTGGAGTTTCTATTCAGTATCCTTTGAGATGAATGATTTTCTCACGTTTTGATGCTGATTTCATTGCAAAAAGGGTTTTAAGCTTGCAATGCAATTGAGATTGGAGGAGGTGATCTTGGACTATTAATAAATTGTGGAATTTTGTTTGGGTTTCGGATTTCATAGAATTCTGGATTGGGTATTGCGTTGGTGCTTGTTTGAACAGATGCAGATTATGGAAATGCTGATTTTGGGGGTTTTATTTGCACCGTTTATGCAAAATATGATGGTGATGACCCGCAACGTTAAATGGGGAGTTTGTTCTGTATTTGAGGGTTTGAAGACTACCCTATATCTGCACCATAGCGTGGGTTCCATTTCTCTTTATCGGTGCCTTTTGAATTTGGCCATGCATTCTGTTCATTTTTCTTAACTACCATAACTGATACTGCATCATGTGTTAGATTATTCCTTGTTATGTTCATGTACGAATTTCTGCCAAACACACATTTCGAACCACTTTTATTTTATTTAATTAGGTAGCATAATCGCGTCACGCCTTTACATATATATATATATGAAAGTATGTATTACCAATGCATTTTAGCTTTAGTGTGCATTAAACTTATAAGCAATTACACATATAAGTAATCTAGATATAGGTTAAATTACTCTAGTACTTCCAATTTTTTTTATCTCGATTTAGTCTTTGTTTTTATAAAAATGGTTTAATTTGGTCTTTGTCGTTAATTTTGACCAAACCATGTTAAAGTCAACATCGTGTGTCAATTTTTTTTTTTAATTTTTACACGTGTTACTTCACGATTGTGTCACGTGTTAAAATGATTTAATTTGGTCATTGCTGTTAATTTTGACCAAACGGTGTTAAAGTCAACGTCATGTGTCAATTTCTAGTTTTCTTTTTTTTTTGAATTTTTTAAATTTTTTAAATTTTTTTTAATTTTTACATGTGTCACTTCACAATTGTGTAACGTGTTAAAATGATTCAATTTGGTCCTTATATTTGTAATATTATTCCTCCTTAAATTGACACTCAATTTAGTTTTTGTATAAATCTTATGATGATATTCTTACTAAAATTGAAATTTTTATTAAATATTTGTAGAAATATTTTTAAACAAACTTTTTTTTAGTTTTATTATTAAATAAAATTAAACCCCAAACTAAATTTCAACAATTAACAATTTTGTCATCATATATAAATGCTTCAAGTGCATCATATTATACAAACTTAGTGAAGATTAAAAATCAAATAACTTGTCACACATAAATTTAGGAACTAAATCTCAAGTTCAAAAAAAAAACAAAGTTAAATGTTTTGTATAGAATTTAAAGTTAATTTAAAATATTTGTAAAAAATTCAATAAACACGTTAATTTTAGTAAGAATATCATTATAAGATTTATAAAAAAGTAAATTGAGTGTCAATTTAAGGAGGAACAACATTGCTTCATTTTTACAAAAATTATGACTAAATTGAAACTAAAAACAAATATAGGACCAAATTGAATCATTTTGACAGGTGACACAACTGTAGAGTGACACATGTAAAAATAAAAAAAAAATTCTTTTTAAAACATTAAAAAAACCATAAATTGACACATGGCATTGACTTTAACATCGCTTGGTCAAACTAACGGTAAGGACTAAATTGAATCATTTTTAAGAAAACGAGAACCAAGTTGAGAAAGAAAAACTTGAGGACCAAACTGATATTACTTGACAAATAGAAGGACCAAAAGAGTAATTTAACCTTAGATATACGTGCATCTCTTATCTTATTTTATATTTAGTTTACATTATGCTAATTTATATATATATATATATATATATATATATATATATATACAAAAAAAAGGTACAATTATTGATTTAGTTCCCTAATTTTTGATTTGGTTTAATTTGGTCCTCTTATTATTTGTTGGTTCAATTTAGTCCTCCAATTATTTATGTACTATAACTAGGTGGACCAAGGCAAGTACACGGCCAAGCCCGCCTAGAAATAGTCCCACAAAAAGCAGAACCACATAGCGGCCTAGGCCGCCTACTGCAAATAAATAATTCGTAATAAGTCGACAACATCTAACTTAGAATTTCGCAAACAAGGCCCCTAGTACCAACATACGCTAACATAGGGCATGGGTTAAGCCTAGGCCCATCTAGGACCCAAACATTGGCCCAGCCCATAAGAATGGAGGACATAATTAATAACCCTATAAATACACGTGGACCCCAGCAATTAAGAGGTACGCTTTCATTAATTCCTTAATCTGATATTTGACTTGTGAGAGCCTTTTTGCTGACTTGATCGTCGAAGCCCTCTCCGTAGGTACCCCCTAAGGGTCCAGATCATATACACTAGCAGATGGCATGTGCAAGTCGAGAAGGAGCCGGCTCGAGAGGTCAAGGATTGAGGTAAGGCATTGTTTGTGTTCCCTAATATCTCTTATTTGTCTCTGCATGAACAATTGGTGCCCACTGTGAGGCACAAAGTGATACCTTACCAAGCAATCCGAACACTGTCGAGAATGGTCTCCACTCGCAACAGAGTCAAAATCGTGAAGCACCTTGAGGCAGACCCTAATATGCCTGCAAACATCACCCCAGACTTGGCCGCCATCCTTGAAGGCTAAGCCAAGATGCAACAAGAGCTTGTCGACCTGAAAAAGGGTAGTGCTGATGAGATGGAAGTGCTTAGGCAGGAGAACTCCAAGCTGGGGAGGAAGATTGAGGTTGACCCTACCCAGAAAGGGAAGGGCAAGGAATCGTCAAAGGCCCCCAAGTCCCTGACCTACCAACCTAGCGAGGTAGAAAGTGAATATAACCCCACCCCGCACACTTTTACCACCACTCAACAAACACTCATCATCTCTACCACCACACAAACATCCATCATCCAACTACCATCCCCAAGCACCCCCACAATAGTTAATCCTGTTACCACCTTTCCCACCACCCATATCCCCACTCATCACTTCACCACCACTTTTCCTACCATCATCCGCTATCCCATCCCACCACACCTGTTACCACCACAACCACTCAGACGTCGCCACCCTTTCATTGACATCAACACCAACACACCTCTCCCCACCCAATGGGAACCCTTCACACTAGACCGCTACACGGGAGAAACCGACCCTGACGAACATCTCAAAGTATACATCACCCATGTGGCCCTCTACACATCTGACGATGTCGTTTTCTGCAAAGCCTTCCCCACCACCCTCAAAGGTCCTACCCTTGAATGGTTCACCACCCTCACCCCATACACCATTGATTGTTTTGATACACTTTCTCACCTGTTTACCACCCATTTCGCCAGAAACTGCCCACATCAGGCCACACCCCTATCTCTCCTTAGTGTCAGACAAGAACGAGACGAGACGCTACGTGCCTTCATCGACCGTTTCAGCAAAGCTGCCCTCCACACGCCCAACCTCACTCAAGAAATGATCTTGTAGTGCATGGCTCTAACCCTCAAACCGGGTTCGTTCGCTAACAATATCTACCTCCAGCCTCCAGCCTCCATGCACGAACTCAAACTGCGTGCTATGGACTGCATCCGCATGGAAGAGATGTAGACCCTCCACACCAATTTTTGCAATGGCTACACCCCCTCAACCACCGGCCCAGACAAACCACTTCCACGACCTGAAGTTAGGCCTAGAGAGCCTAGACAACCACGATTCACCAGATACGTTTCAGTCAATGTCCCAGGTTACACCTTCTCGACGAAGCGCTCCAAGCCGACCTCATCCCACCACCACGTAAAACCTTGAACCCCCTCAATGCTAACATGACCAAGTATTGTAGGTACCACAGAAATAATGGCCACACCACCGACGAATGCAAAATGCTCCAAGATAAAATCGTAGAATTGGTTCGCGCTGGCCATTTCCGTCGCTTTGTCCATAGAGATGGACCTCCTCATCCACAACAGTTCGATAATTGCCACCCCCTCACAGTATTCATCATGATAATCGGCCAAATCCACCAAATCGTCCAGATCCACAACCAGCTCGCACTGACGTCAACCAAGCTAATCCCTCTTTATGTGACACCATCAACACTATCTTAAGGGGCTTCGTCAACAGTTGATCCACCTCATCAGCTAGAAAGAAATATCTTCGTCACATTCAATCCATCAACCACATAACCCACTCTCACTATAGACGTCGAATGCCCCCCATCACATTCACTGACGCCAATTTCCATGGCGTCGACCACCAACAAGATGACCCCATGGTCATCACCATCAAGCTCGAAAACTGCGCGGTTAAAAAGGTGTTTATCGACCAAGGCAGTTCTGTTGACATCCTTGACTAGACCACTTACCAAAACCTCCAATTTCCACCACTGCCATGGTTCCCTATGACGAGCCCATCTATGGGTTCTCTAGAGAGAAGGTCTCAACTTGTGGGTACATCGACCTTCACACTATTTTTCGAGAAGGATCTCAAACCAAAACCATCCACATCCGCTTCCTTGTCATAGACGCACCCACATCATATAATGTCCTCCTCGGTCGTCCATCCCTCAACACTCTAACAACTGTCGTCTCCACACCACACCTAATTATGAAGTTCCTCTCCCCATCCGGCAACATCATTACCATTCATGGCGACCAGCGACTCGCACACGAATGCTATATGGCAAGCTTGCGCCCTCAGCTACCAATCCTACTAAACCACAACATTGAACGACCATCCAGCTCCGACATAGCTGTATCTAGCGACGACCTGGACCCTAGAGTAGGACGCGACACACGAATCGAGTCGGTTGAAGAAACTGTAAGTCTAGAGCTTTCCAATGGCCTTACTCTCAAATTGGAAACATACCTCCAACAGGAACAACGTGATGTCCTGGCACCCACTCTTATCGCCAACGCCGACCTCTTCGCCTGTTCAACCGCAGATTTACCCAGTGTCGATCCATAAGTAGGAGTTCATAAGGTGTCAATCTATAAAGAAGCTACGTACATCTCGCAGAAAAAAACAAAGGTGATGAAGGATTATGTTGTTTTCTTTTTAAGATTATTAAATATGGTGTGAGTTGATTAAGAAAGCTAAGTGAAATCCCCACTAGACATTAAGATAGCAAGCTATCTAGATGTGAAGGTTCCTTTTGTAAAGCTCAAGAGAAGAAGATGATGGATTGATTCAAAACAAAAAGGAAATGGAAAGCACATAAATCATAGAAAACCAATAAGAATTAAAGGAAGAAGAAAACATAAAATGGAAAGGAAAGAAATGGTAAAAATGTGAGAAGCACGCCACTACAAGGCTAGGCTAGAAGCCATGGCAACCTTGAAGATGAGTGGATGTGTGCCACCGCTTGCTAAGCAAGATAAGGCTTAAAAGTATTCACTCCCTATGGAGAAAACTCTTACAAATGGTTGAGACACAAGAGTGTTTTTACTTCAAAATGTTCAACCCTTTTACATGTTTAGGAGCACCCCTTATATATAAGAGTTTAGGGGCCTCTAAGCAAATAAAATATACCTAAGGATGTCTCTACAAAAACCTAACCCTAGCTTCTAGAAACTAGGTCAAATAAGGTTACAAAAAATGAGAGACAAAAGAGCTAACTATGGTGTGTGCAAGGCTAATTTCGTTCTATCACAAAAGGAGACAAAGAATGTGTCTCATATGTGTCCAAAAAGTGGCCAAAGTGTGCTAAAAACAAAGGAGACCAAAGGTACATAGGTACATTTGCTTCATGCCTTTTACTTTATGCATTATGCCTTTGCTTTACTCTCTCCCCCACATCATTTATTTTCCCCAATCACCATGTGCCACCTAGCATTGCTTTCTTACTCCTAATTAACCTACAAAGCAAATAAATATAGATTAGCATGTTGGCTTAAGTCAAGTCAACTATAGTCAACAAGTCAAACCTATTCAAAGGTCAACAAGTCAACTAAAGTTGATTCAACTAAGTTAACTTTGGGAATCAAAAATAACACACAAATTAAAAGGATGAAGGATTAGTGAACTTCCTTTCTAAACATGTTTAGTCTTCTTAAGCATGTGCCTCCATCCTTGGTTTAGGTCAATCCTTCATCAAAAGGTTAGGGAAAGAACGCCAGCTAGCAACAAAAGTAAAAGCCGAGAAATTGCTTGACGCCGAGTTAATTGAGGAAGCCCATTACACTACCTAGCTCTATAATGTTGTCTTAGTCAAAAAAGCTAATGAAAAATGGCGAATGTGCATCGATTATACGGACCTTAACAAAGCATGCCCCAGATATGCATCGATTATACCAACATTGACCGGTTAGTAGACGAAGCGGCCGACAACAAAGTACTCAGTTTTTTAGATGCATATTTCGGATACAACCAAATACAAATGGTCGCAACCGACATGAACAAAACCACATTCATCACTAACGATGCTAACTATTTCTGCAAGGTCATGCCTTTTGGCCTAAAAAACGCTAACGCTACCTACCAAAGATTAATGGACAAGGTGTTCAGCCACTTGATGGGCAAGTGTGTCGAAGTATACGTCGATGACATGGTTATCAAATCACCTAGCCACCTGCAACATGCGCAAGACTTGTTGATGAGTTCAAATTTTTGCCCTCATTTAATATTTAAATTTGGGGATTTAATTGAATTTTCTGTGCTTAAAGATTGATTTAATTAGGATTTGTGATTATTGGATTTATTGAGTAAGTTAGGTAAAAATGGCGTAAAAATTGATTTCAGTTGCATAAAATATTATTGGATATTCTAACGTTTGTTAATGAAGCTGAAATTTATTTTTGTTCATTAATAGTGTGGATTTGAAATATTCAAAGTTACAAAATAAGTCCAAAATCAAGAAATTCTGGAAAAGAATAAATCAGGAGCTAAATGCACCCCTAGATTTTATTTGCACACTCCTTCTAAAGTGGACCACCAAAAACTTGTTCTGCACCCCTAGTTTTCACTAAGTTGCACCCCTCCTACCACTTAAACTTCATTCACTCAGATGCTGCCATGTGGCAATCTTCAACTTTTAAAATTAGCCAACCAGAACAAGCCACGTGGCAACAATCCTTGCACTAACAAGTTGTCCAATGGAAGGCTGCCACGTCATCATCTTCATCTCCAAAACAGAAACCCTAATTTTCCTCAAACCCTAGCCGCCACCATGACCCTCCACAGCAGCCGCCGCCGTTTCCGACCACCGCGAGGCACCTGCAACCTCCATCATCTCGTCAACCTTCACGCATCTGAACCTCGTCGGCCACCACACCACAACTGCACAATTCACGGACCTCGCGTCGTCGTGAGCAGCACCTTCATTTTCTCACCGCACCTACAACGCCAGCAGCCACAACAACCTCTCCATCATTTTCAGCGCAACAGCAGCGAAAAGCTTCAACCACCACACTTTTTGATCTTTGCAGCAACCAATTCGTCCGTAACTCGCGAAGCAGTCCCGACCACCATTGCGAAACTCTACCACCATCTCCATCACCGTTCCAACTTCGAGTAAATTTGCACCACCCGTCCACTACAGCAAGTCTCCATCATCTCTGCACCTCATCGTCACCATTTTCGCACCACAAACCTCCACGCAGCAGCCTCTGCACAGCCTTATCGTGGGAGAAGAACGGAGAAGCATCTCGTGCCATAACCACCGTGAAGGAAGAACCTGTTCGAGCCTCCATTACAGCAGTTTTGCGCATCCATAGTGCCTTCTCCATCACACACTGTGCACCAGAACTGCAGCCATCGCGCCTGCCGGAGCAGCACCTGTTCGCGCAGCCAAAGGAGTCCATGAAACCCTAAACGCAGCAAACCCTAGTCTGGAGAGAGAAAGTGCACTCTGCGCCATGTGTCACGCTGCTATTGGACAGTCAACACTGGTCAACTGGTCAAAGCCAGTAGTCAACTCTGGTCAAAGCTGCAAAATTGATTAAATAAGAGGGGCAGAATTGGAAATTGGACAAAAATTAAGTTGCTAATTAATTAAATAAAAATAAAATATTTTAGCAACCGACAGATAAAGCCCAAAGTCCAGTTGAAGCCTATATAAAGAGACTTAAGGGAGCAGAAGCGACACAACTTACAACTTAGAACTCTCTGGTTTTGGCAGACACAGTCATCCATCACATCTCTCATTCTCTCTTTTCTTTTATTTTCTTTCCTCCATCATATATTATCATGTATTCCATCAAAGCCATGGAGGGCTAAGTTTTAAGGGTTGATTCCACTGTAATTTCTTAACTGGATTCTGAGGTTAGATGAATTTATGTGTTTGTTATTTTGATTATTTTTGTGGTTTTTGTTTATCTATGTCATTTGCTTCTTAATCGAATAGAAAATAATGATTTTAAATCTACATGCATGGTAATCATATGAGTTAAAAGGTTTTTAAATTAAATTGAGACTTTACTTTGATTTTATTTAGAAACTTTCATTTGATTAAATAAGTTTTTGCCAATAATTGAGACTTTACTTTGATTAGAGGTAATTAC
>Ga0214542_1011315_pt1 | contig 12296 bp, 7 predicted proteins | sample CNSS1metaG_FD_160096 | JGI IMG/M metagenome (GOLD analysis project Ga0214542, IMG submission 160096) | Root nodule microbial communities from cowpea collected in UCLA plant growth center, Los Angeles, California, USA - CNSS1 | ecosystem: Host-associated > Plants > Roots > Nodule | place: USA...
AATAAAAAAAAAAAAAAAAAAACTCTTAGAACCTGTAAATCTAAAAGTACTGAAAAACAAAACTAAGCAAAATAAACACATTTATGATTTTAATACAAATCCAAAACAGAATAAAAATAATAACAACACAAATAAAAAGAAAAAACATACTAACCAGATATGAGGATGAAAAAATTGATACACACGGACAACATGAGATTCAAGAGATTTAAGGGATATAATCTGCCAAAATCCTAAAGAAGACTATTAGAAAAAAAATAAAGTAAGGAGAGGTAAGAGAAGTCATAGAGATAAAAGAAGAAAATAGAATCCAGATTGATTATAAGAGAATAAAGATAGCTAACCATTTTATTTCTTGTAAACAAAATTATAATTTACTAAAAGAATATTTTAATTCATTAATTACAATTTTTACCACCAATAAAAATTAACATACACTAATAATAATTTAATTAAATTTTATTGCCAAACATAAACTTATAATTAATTTAATAGAGCTATATTAGTAATAAAATATTTTTGTGAGACCTTTTTAATCTTTAACATGATTTTATAATTAGTTTAATAGAGGTATATTAATTAGTACTAAAAACCATGTTGAGGCCTTTTTTTTCTTAAACATAATTTTATAATTAATTTAATAGAGAAATGTTAGTAGTGATTTTTTAGGCCTTCTTATCCTTGAGGCTTAAAGCGGGTGCTTTACTCGCTTTACCCTTGAGTCGGTCCTGTCCATTTATACTATTTATTTTTGTATTGCGATACGTACCCTTTACTCATGGATACCCAGGGGTACAAATTTTTTTTACATCCCCAATTGGATGTTCGATACATTAAAAATGCTCCAGGAAAGGATTATGGTATGAAGATAAAGGCAGAACTAACATCACTTGTTACTCTAATGCGGATTAGGTAGGATCACCATCAGATAGAGGAAACCTTATCTGATGGAGAAGGAATAAGAAAAATATAGTTGCCAAATCTAGTGCAGAAGCATAATATCGTGCCATGACAACAACCACTTGTGAGCTTACATGGCTTAGGCAACTACTACTACAACTAAAAATATGGGACATCCATGAAACAAAGCTTTTTTGTGACAATCAAGTTGTACTTTTCATTGCATCAAACTCGGTCTTCCATGAAAGAACTAAACACATTGAAATTGATTGTCACTTTGTTAGAGAAAAAGTGCTCTATGGAGAAATCAATACTGATTTTGTCAACTCTAGCAACCAGTTGGCTGACATATTCACTAAGTCCCTTAGATGCCCTTGTATTGAGTACATTTTTAACAAACTTAGTGCATATGACATATATGCTCCAACTTGAGGGAGAATATTAGAATGTAATCAGCTATTACAGATTTGTAGGAAACTAACTGTTACATAATCTAGTAAATTATGATGATTGATTCCTAATTATTAGGTATGTATATAGTATAAATACTTACTGTGTAGTCTGCATTAGATACACAACACTAGAGGTGTCAATTTGGCCCAGCCCACAGGGTTTGGCCTTGGCCCATGTGGGCTAGGGCCAAACAAGCCCACATTGAAAAAAAAACCCAACAAAGAAGCCCACAGGGCTTTTGGCCCTATGGGCCAGATCCAACCCATGGGCTTTCATCTTCCACATGAAAAATATATTATTTTTTAAAATATATTACTATCTGTGGAACAGACCCAACGAACTGGGACAGACCCACGACCTACATCCACAAACACTTAACAAGAAGTATTATAACCCAAGTGCAATTTTTCAGGCAAAAATTGCAAACCTTCATACAATTTTTGTATGGACCAAAATTGCAAATCCTTCATAGTGCATTTTTTTGTGGACCAAAATTGCAAACCCTTCATGGTGCAATTTTTTTGGCAAAAATTGCAAACCTTCCAATGACACATAACTACCCAAGTCCCCTATACACCCAAGAGACCTATTGAGTTGTGGTGACAACTCCAAAACCAACTCTTTACTTTTATAGTATTTTTCTGCTACTCTCTTCCTCATATTACTTGATGTGGGACTTTGGTGAATACCCACTTGAGAACCAACATATCCTCCCTTCACCAAAAGTTTCACATGCTTTGGAACAAAAATTTGACACACTGTCAACAAATTTGCTTGAACTGCTCTTGCTACTAGTGATTTTCACGGACTCTTTGACGATGACAATCTTTCTCATCAATGGTCCTCACCGCCTTGCACATCAGACTCGTTGTCGACAACTTCCACATCTTTGTCACTAACAATTCACTAATACTCAAGAAGAATCCATCATAACGCCACCTTGGTCAAGCCACGACACTGCCATAACACAACGACGCAATACTCACTGTTGACAAAGCATCGCGTAAGCCATGCAAAACACCACCATTGGAGATCTTGAGCTCCACCCTCACCATGTAGATCCAACGTTACCAAACATCGCAGTCCACCAGACGCAACAACCATAGCAGATCTGTAAGCCGCAAAGCACTTCCTCCACGCACATGTCGCAAACTGCGACTCACACAGATCAAATCTCCATCGTACATCACTCAATAGGCCACACGAGCACCATTTGCAACCTTCTCCATAGATCTGGGTGCATCTCGCCACACATGAACTCCACCCTCTTCAAAGACGTTGATTCTGGTCAGTATGTCAAATTACTCCTCTTCCTCCCTTGATTAGAAACCCTTGGTCAGAACCTTAGCTCTGATACCATTGTTGGGAAATCACGCACTAAAAAAATAATCTCTTCAAGCGGAAGCACACCCATAAATAAAAGCAGAAAAATAACTAAAAGCACATAGGAAATTTAACGTGGTTCGGCACCTCAAGGCCTACATCCACAAATACTCAACAAGACGTATTATCACCCAAATATAATAGGAGTAGTAAATAATTATTAAAAAAAGTAAAAAAAATAAAAAAAAATTGTAAAAAAATGTTGGTGGGTTAAGTGAGCCAACCCACCTTCAACCTGGCTCGAACCCGTTTAACCCGTGGTTAAGTAAGCCGGGTTGAGTTCAACCCACTTTTGAAAAAGTTGAATTTTTCTCAACCCAACCCGGCTCGAACCCGTGGTGAGCCGGGTTGGCTCATGGGTTGAAACCCATTTTGACATCTCTATCCCATATACACCCAAGAGACCTATTGAGTTGTGGTGACAACTCCAAAATTAACTCTTTACTTTTATAGTATTCTTCTGCTACTCTTTTCTTCATATTACTCGATGTGGGACTTTGGTGAATACCCACTAAAGAACCAACATATATATATATATATATATATATATATATATATATATATATATATATATATATATATATATATAAACCTCTATTTACTTTAGGTGAAATTCCACTTCTCACATTTAGTAGAAAGTGATGGAGAAGCAACAAACAAATCCTTTCCCAGAAGAATATTCATTCTGTTATTCAAACTTTTCTTCAATTATGGTTTCTTCCAACAAGTTGTACCCTCCTAAAGGTTTTTTCTGTCTGATGTTTCGATTGTTCTTCCTTTTTCTTATTAATAAATAATGCATATATAATTAGATTAGATATATCAATGATAAAGATATTATATATCTCATGTTTTATTTATATTGATAGAGATATCATATATTTGATTCTCTTTTATTATTATCAAATATTATTTTTTATTTTGTTTTTTACTTTTTTCTCTATATGATGGAACATTGTACTCTATATATTGAACAAAGGTTCTAATAAATCTGTGAGCAAGAAAACTCTCTTGAGTTGGTTTTTACCCAAACTTTTCTTGTGCGTTTTTTGTACGCATCCTTTCTTCTTTCTCTCATGGCGTATACATTTCTAAAATCTGATTCTGGTTGGATTAAGCATGGTGTGCCTCAAGACTCTAACCTACACACTAAAGTCCACCATCCTCCTTTGAAGCCCTCTGCTCATGCTAGTATGGTTGATATTGTCTCCTTTACTGCCGATCTTCGTGCCGGGAAGGATGACAAAGCTGAAGCTCAGTTTGGTTTCTCTAGAGAGCAGTATGAAGCTCTTCTCGCCTTGATTCAACAGTCTCCCAATGATTCTTCTTCCACAGCTACTGTTGTTCATCAATGTACTACCAAACCAACAAGTTTTGTTTTTCGCTTTCCTTCTTGGATTTTAGATAGTGGTGCTACTAACCATATTTGTCCTTTTAAATCTTTATTTCAAAATCTTAAACATATTTCTCCTATTTCTATACAATTACCCAACCAAAACTCTGTCATGGCTAAATTCTCGGGTACCATTGTCTTGGGCAATCTTATCCTTCATAACACTCTTTTTGTCCCTGAATTTTCTGTTCAACTCATCTCTATTCCAAAATTGCTTAATTCTACTAATTGTCTTATGGTTTTCTCCCAAGATACTTGTCTTATTGTGTAGACAGATACCTTCCAGACCATTGGAGCAGCTAGGAAACATCAAGGCCTGTTTTATCTCTTAGATAGTTCTCAAGACAGACGTAACTTGAGTATATCTAACACAAATATTTCTTTACCACATTCTACTCTCATTAATAATGCTAGTCCTTGTAACTTGTGGCATATGAAACTTGGTCATCCATTTGATAAAATTTTACAGCTTCTTGTTTCTGATCATCTTGATATTTTTTCTCCTTCTATTATTACATGTGATGCGTGTGCTTTTGCGAAACAAAAATGTCTGAAATATTTTTCCAGCACGAGTAAATCTCTTCAATTTTTTGAACTTATCCATGTTGATATTTGGGGCCCGATTTTCGTCTCTTCCATTGATGGATACAAGTATTTTTTTACTATAGTTGATGATTATAGCAGATTTACTTGGATTCTTTTTCTTAAAAATAAAACAGAAGTCAGATCTCTTCTTCAAGACTTTATTATTTTGACAGAAAATCAGTTTTCTTGCAAGCTTAAGAAAATACGTTCCGATAATGGCAAAGAGTTTCTTCTTAATGATTTTTATAATAACAAGGGTATTTTTCATGAAACTTCTTGTGTTGCAACTCCTCAACAAAACGGGATTGTTGAGAGGAAGCATCAACATCTTCTTAATGTGTGTCGTGCTCTTCTTTTTCAAGCAAAAATACCCAACATTTTATGGTCCTATTCCCTTAAATTGGTTGTTCATCTAATTAATAGGTTACCCACTCCTTTTCTCAGTAATCAATCTCCTTATGAATTGGTCTATTCTACTAAACCTGAATTTTCCAATCTAAAAGTTTTTGGTTGTTTGGCTTACGCTAGTTCGGCCAATACTGGAAGAACTAAATTGGATTCTCGAAGCTTAAAATGTGTTTTCCTTGGTTATAAATCTGGAACAAAGGGATATGTTTTGTATGATCTTCACTCCAAGTCTATAAATGTTATCTTTCATGAAAATATTTTTCCTTACTCATTCTCTTTGCCTTCTGATAACTCTATTGCTTCAATTGATGATTCTCATAATTGTGATATTAGCATGTATGCTTTTCCAGCTTTACCTGTTTCACATGCCACTGACCTTACTACGGACCCTGTTACTAGTATTGTTTATAATAATGCTGAAGTTACTGATCTTGATCTTAGAACATCTCATAGAGTGAAAAATAGGCCTCGATACTTAGATCAATATTATTGTGGGGCTGCTTCCACTTCATGCTCTACTTTTTCCACACATTATCCAATGCGTTCTTTTATTTCTTATGATAATTGTTCTTCTGACCATACTGCTTTCTTTCATAATATTTCTGCCCAAGCTAAACCTTTCTCCTTTAAAGAAGCTGCTCAACATGACTGCTGGAAACAGGCTATGGATGCTGAGTTACATGCTCTTGACAAAAACCAGACTTGGACTATAGTTCCTCCTCCTTCTGACATCAAGCCTATTGGTTGTCGCTGGGTTTACAAACTCAAACATAAACCAGATGACACAGTCGATAGTTTTAAAGCACGATTGGTGGCTAAGGGTTTTACTCAAACCGAGAGGATTGATTATTTCGAAACTTTCTCTCCTGTTGTTAAACTTACTACTGTCCGCATCCTTTTAGCCTTGGCCTCTGCTAGTGATTGGTTTATTCATCAATTGGATGTTGACAATGCTTTCCTCCATGGAGACTTACATGAAGAGATCTATATGAAGCCTCCACCTGGTCTTTCACTTCCTCAGCCAAATCTTGTTTGTAAGCTTAACAAGTCTCTATATGGTTTGAAACAAGCCTGTCGTAATTGGAATCAAAAATTAACTTCAGAGCTACTTCTTCTTGGTTAGACACAAAGCTCTGGTGATCACTCTCTCTTTGTGAAGAAATCTGCCTCTGATATTACTGCTTTATTGGTTTATGTCGATGATGTGGTTCTCACTACCAATAGCATTGCTGAAATTAATGTTGTAAAAGATCATCTTCATTCAAGATTTCATATTAAAGATCTTGGCCCTATCAAGTATTTTTTGGGTCTTGAAGTTTCTCGTTGTCTTGATGGATTAGTTTTGAATCAAAGAAAATACTGTTTGGACCTCATTTCAGAGACAGGGATGCTTGGATGTAAACCTGCACCAACACCATTTGATCCTTCTATCAAACTTCATGCCGATGAGGGAGCTCTTCTACCAGATCCTTCTTCCTTTTGGCGTCTGATTGGACGATTACTTTACTTGACTAATACCAGGACTGATATTAGTTTTGTTGTCCAACAACTCAGCCAGTTTGTTTCTTCTCCGCGTGAACCACATATGCAGCAGGCTTTACGGATCATTCGATACTTGAAAAATGCTCCTGGATATGGCCTTTTGTATAAATCCAACACCTCTTTTAAAATTCAGGCGTTTTCTGATTCTGATTGGGCAACATGTGCCACTACTCGACGCTCTGTTTCTGGATATTTTGTTTTCTTAGGCACCTCTTTGGTTGCTTGGAAGTCTAAGAAACAAACCACTGTTTCACGGTCTTCTTCTAAAGCTGAGTATCGCGCCTTGGCATCCCTAGCATGTGAACTACAATGGATTCAATACCTTTTTCAGGATTTGCATTTTTCTGTTCCCACACCCTACACTACCTTTTGTGACAACAATTATACTATTCACATTGCCAAGAATCCCACTTTTCATGAGAGAACCAAGCACATAGAACTTGATTGCCACATTATTCGACAAAAGCTTGTTGATGGTCTTATTCACCTTTTCCATGTTCCTTCTAGAAGTCAACTTGCTGATATGTTTACTAAGTCCTTACATCCTTCTACTTTCTAGGTTGCTACTTCCAAGTTGGGCCTTTACAATCTTCATGCCCACCTTGAGAAGGGGTGATTAAGATATTATATATCTTCTGCTTTTATTTATATTGATAAAGATATCATATATTGGATTCTCTTTTATTATTATCAAATATTCTTTTTTATTTTGTTTTTTACTTTTCCCTCTATATGATGGAACATTGTACTCTATATATTGAACAAAGGTTCTAATAAATCTGTGAGCAAGCAAACTCTCTTGAGTTGGTTTTTACCCAAACTTTTCTTGTGCGTTTTTTGTACACATCCTTTCTTCTTTCTCACACGAGATGAATATACCTCGTCCCACTAATTTCTTGTCCCACCCACGAGATGAATATACCTCGGCGTGAAGGGGTGTGTTGGAAGTCCCACATCGACTAGAGATAAGGTCAATTCACAATATATAAGTGAGGTGCAAACCTCACCTTACAAGCCGATTTTGTGAGGTTGAGTTAGGCTTAAAGTTCACTTCTAACATGGTATCAGAGCCAAGTTAAAGCCTATCCTAGCGAACTTTCTTGGACATTCCACTTGATATCGGGCCGCTAACGGACCACCCATTAATTTCTTGTCCCACGCACGAGATGAATATACCTCGGCGGCGTGAGGGGGTGTGTTGGAAGTCCCACATCGACTAGAGATAAGGCCAATTCACAATATATATAAGTGAGGTGCAAACCTCACCTTACAAGCCAGTTTTGTGAGGTTGAGTTAAGCTTAAATCTCACTTCTAACAATCAATAAAGTTTAATTAATAATAATAATAAAAAAAAAGCTTCCATGAAAGATCCCATCGACTTTGAATAAATAACTATCATCTTTCTTTGTCTATATCATATTTCTCATATGAAGACTTATGTTGTTATTCGGCAAGGATATTATTCATCAAGTTTATCTTAAATTGCCTCCATTTTGTTCTAAGAAACGAAAGTATCTTATTTCGTATGAAATCGAAACTCTCAAACAATAATTTTGCTTACAAAACAAATTTGATAGATCATAAATAAGTAACATCGAACAAGTTACGTACAAAAATTATGTAACTTTATTGATAAACATATCAAAATATCAAAATAAATATTATTAGTTCCTGACTAGATATACATATAAATAATTGAACACAGACATCTTCTTTTCACAACAATTTCAAATTAGTGGTCAAGAGCTCCGGTACACATTAATGCGATTTTCCAATTATCTAGGTCCAGAAATCATCATACAAATCATCATATATTTTCTCTTCATGTACACAATAAAGGAGAAAGGTTGTAAATAATCAATAAGATTTACCATTAACTATGCTTACTACTTAAATTCTCATAAAGATTCATACTACTGTAGTCAGTCCAAGTCTTAAGTTTCTTGACTTTCTACCAAATTTTTGAAATGTTTCATCAATCTTCCTCAACTAATTGTTTGAAGATTGTCACACTTTCTTTCATTTAGATACTACGTCAGGTTCTTTGCATCTTCTTTGATGGCAAACAACCATTTCAACCTAGGTATTATACGAAGGTGTCACGATACTTTAGTGAGGGTATTGTTTGTTTCTTCATTAACACTACTTTCATCAACTTTCATTTTAAATCGTGACAACTCACACGTTGTACACACCTTCAATGCAACAAATTTGTACTTGTATAATACACAATCATTAAGGCATGTCCTTTAAACGATTACTCATCGATTATTCGTCTTGTAACTACAATTAGTTAATGTGTTATTTTCAAGAATCATCTCCTTTAACAACTCCAACAATTTTGTGAAACTGTTATTAGTCCTTCATTTTATTGACTTTAAATTGAACAATTTCAAAGTTGTTGAGAATGGTGAAGTTAAGAAATATATATAGTGTTATAATTAGAAAATTAAATAGGGTTGTTGAAAGGATGAGAGAAAATAAAAAATTATGTTTTATAATGACAGCTAATAACCTGAATGTGAATAAGATCAAATTGTTTTTGTCTGAAAACTAGACATATAAAAGTGAGTCAGAACCAGCGAACCAATCCAGTTCATCACGGATTCGAGCCGGGTTGGACTTGGGAACATAAATTTTTTATCGATCATTATGAGTCAAAATGAGTTCGGCTCACTTAACCCACAAGTTATGCGGGTTAGAGCTGGGTTAAGTGAGTCGACCCACCAACTCACCTAAATTTTAAAAATCCCTAATTTGAATTTAAATAACAAATAACTTGTATTGAATTTGAAAAGTTTTGTATTCAGACCAAGGACGTATCTATCCTCTTTGATATGATAAGACCAAATTAGTATTAAAAGTGGCAAAAAGAAAGCAAAGAAAAATATGAATATTTAAAATGGACAAAAAAATTATTTTTCTTTTTTTATACAGGTTAGTGAGCCAACCCACCAACTCATGGTGGGTTAAGTCGGATTGTAAAATTTCTGACTCACCATAAAGTAAACCAACCAGTTGGATTAACTCACTTTGATACCCCTACTAGCAACAAAGCCAAAAATCTTATATGGCTTTCATGACGGTACTACGGTTGGTGTTTTAGAATTATATATTATAAGTAGACAGATTTATTTTTACAATTCATTTCAAGTAAAACTTCCCATTTATTTCTTAATCTTTTCAAGTAAGTATTTTTAATTTCAAAAAAAAAAAACTCATCACAGAAACAACAAAATATCTATGATTTAGACCAAATTAATGTTAACGATATCATGTTATAAATGCCAGTTCGATCTCCTTAAGGGCAAAAATAAAGTTAAAAGTTAAAGTTATCTCAAAACGAGCTTTCCACAAAGAACCGCCACAGAAGATCCCTTCCCCATCGTCTTATATACATGGTTACATTTTACCTTTTAGTTCTTTCACTTATTTTTATGCTCACTTTTAGTGATTCTAATTTAGTAGATTCAGTTTTGCATGGTTTTTAGTAAGTTTTATTTTGTCCTTAACATATAAATTATCCGTTCCATCTCATAAAATCAAATCTATCTTTCATATTCATTCTAATTTTGGTCTGAACAACTCAAACTATGTATGAATGTATAAACTTCAATTTTCATTAATTGATAATGAAATTACATAACCTATTATACCTTCCCATTTTACAAAATTCATATATTTTCTACTTCAAAATACAATTACACAACTAAAAATTCTCATTACATAAAATTTTTCTTGCAAATTTGTTAAAACAATTTGCAAGAAAAGACTTTTCTTGATATTTTTTTTAAGAATCTTAATTAGTAGATAATTCTTTTGTGATTAATTATCTTTTACAAAATTATAAAATTTGTAAGTATTTTTTACAAAATTTATTGTGAAAAGTGTTGTTTACAAGATATTTTACAAAAAAAAATTGACAGTAAAATTTTTTTCATAACAAAATTTATAATTATTTCTTAAAAAAAATTTAAAACAAAATTGACAGAAAATATGAATTTTTTTAATAATGTTAGTTGCGGGCCTTAAGGTAATTTAAATAACATGAACATACGATTTACATTTTTGTATATAACATTACAGAAAAGATAATCAACACTTCAACCATTTCTTTAGACCTTAGGTATATAACATTACAAAAACGATAATCACCACCAGTGTTTTTTCCCCTTTAATACAATTAAAAATGGTTCAACAATAGCAAAAGAAATTTTACTTATGGATCACTGATCAATCGTATAATAAACTTGACAACATACTCAATCCACAATATTAATGCATTGGGTTTATAAATTTTCGTTTTGTAGAATCAATAGTTCATAATATCTTTGTCGGCTTTCTTTACTCAATAATTGCGATTAAGTATACCTTTTTTATCTTCTCAACTTGTGCTGACAGGCCATTCATTTTTGCCGCAGAATTCCAACGCCAAAGTTGGAGTGTTAAGGTGTGAAGCTTGAACTAAGATTTGGAATGACACTCCTTCACGTTTTGTGAGTATATTCTTCTGACAGATTCAATGCGTGTCTGGTTTTAGTTTCAGAACTTAGTTTTATGTTGCTAATACTTGTCTTTTTCTAAAGTACCAGAAAGAATAACTCTCAGATCTCATTACTTGTGCATACCATCATGCAGCTTAGTCTTTCCATATTTGAAGCCGAAGGTGCTTGCTTTCATGTGCTTGTGGCTGTGGTGGATTACTTGTATTCATGTTGAAGCAGAAAGTGACACTTTAAAACCTGGTGATACAGTGAATTACACAGGAAAACTATATTCAACAAAGGGCACATATTATCTGTGTTTTGATTCGTTATTTGATTCTGATGACAACCAATACTTGTTTATAATGAATGCAAATAACTATGTTGACGTTTGGATGAGTGATGAAAACCAACCTACTCAGAAGGATTCTGCAGTTCTATCACTTAACCACTCAGGGGTGCTGAAAATTGAATCTCAACGTGGGAACCCAATAATCTTGTACTCTCCCCCTCAACCTATCAACAACACTGTGGCCACCTTGTTGGACACAGGAAACTTTGTGCTTCAACAACTTCACCCCAATGGGACTAACACTATCTTTGGCAGAGTTTTGATGATCCCACTGACAATTTGGCCCCCACCAAGAAGTTAGGTGTTAATCACAAAACAGGCAATCATTGGTTACTGGTTTCATGGTTCACAGAAAGACTTGCCACTCCCGGTGCCTTTAGCCTTGAATGGGAACCTGTGGAACAAGAATTGATCATAAAGAGACGGGGAAAGGTTTGTTGGCGAAGTGGGAAACTAAGGAACAATAGATTTGAGTACATTTCAGAGGATGCACAAAGCAGGTTGAAATATACCATTGTGTCTAGTGGGGATGAAAACTCATTTTCTTTCACAGCTTCAAATGAAGAGCCTGATCTATTGTGGTCGTTATCAGAAATTGGGCAGCTATATGATGATAAAGGAAACGTTGCAAGGGCTGATTTGTGTTATGGATATAACTGTTGACAAATAAGTCTCTCTAGATAAACACTCTTTGTATTCAGATTTGTTGTATCTTGAAATGAAGCACTACATGGTCCTTTTATAGGCCTTTGGACATTACCCTTCAACTACATTCATTAAATATAACTACTACCT
>Ga0214542_1011323_pt1 | contig 12283 bp, 14 predicted proteins | sample CNSS1metaG_FD_160096 | JGI IMG/M metagenome (GOLD analysis project Ga0214542, IMG submission 160096) | Root nodule microbial communities from cowpea collected in UCLA plant growth center, Los Angeles, California, USA - CNSS1 | ecosystem: Host-associated > Plants > Roots > Nodule | place: USA...
GAAATTTAAAAAAAAAAAAAAAAAAGGGAAAACGGTCTTGATTAATGGGAGGAAACAGTTGATGTTTTGATGTTTCGATAGCGGCCTGTGTAACTTCCATCAGTTTTGAAAGGAAGGAACAGCCATTTTGAAGGGAGGAGAAGAAAGGAAGAACATTCAAGGGAATAGATCATCTTTTCACTAACATTTTGGTCCAAAAAAGTTCATCCTCATATCAACATTAATTTACTCATCTCCTTTTCGATTCAATTGAGAGTTCAATTAAGAGTCATGATCTAAAAAAAGCAATTCGAAAGTGCATTTCAGAAACAATTTTTAGATTCAACAATAAGAATACTTTGGAAAAGCACAAGGAAAGAGAACAGATTGGCAAGTAACAGGTTACACGGTTTTGCTTTCTTCTTTGCTACGATGCTCTGTTACATTTTGTGTGATCATAGAATTGTATGAAATACATATAGAAAGAACAAAATATTGTCATCTTAGGCTTCTAAGTTAATAAACCACAATTAAAAATAAAATTAAACTAGGTTTAAGTAATTTGAAATGGAAAAGACTTAGGAGATGCCGCTGGTGAACGAGGAAGGCAGAATAGTTGTCAGTGCTGCCGTAGGTGGTGGTGGTGCGATGACGGTGGCCGAAGTTGGTATCAGTGTTGCGGTGTTGATGGCCAGACGAAGAGGAAAAGTGGTGTTGGTAATGGCGCGACGTTGGTGGCCGGAGTCGTTGTTGGTCGTGTCGCCGGCGGCTAGGCAATGAATGTGAATAGTGTCTACGGTGGGTAGCAACGTAAGGAAGAAGATGAAGTTTGGGGAAGATGTGATGCGTTTTGAAAAGTGAAATTAAGTGGTTTAGGGTTTTGAGACAGATTCATTTTATTTTCTTCATGCACCCCATAATTAACATTCGCACCACCATTTTAATTAGGTTACAGCTTCTAATACTTTTAGTACTTCCGTGGTTACTCTTTGCACTCCTGATTTTAATTTGATTTTCTTTTATTTATTTACTTCATTTACTCTTTAATGTAATAAACCCACACCTCTTCTTACATTTAATTTTATTTTGCATTATGTACCTATATTTTCACTAAACACACACCCCACTTCTTTAATTTCATTTTTTTATTAGGACATCTTTATTTTATGCATCTCATGTTTTTTTTATACACTTCATTTTTATATGTATAATTTTTCTCATTACATCCAAATATTCGCTTATACACTCTTATTTTCTATTTCTAATTTTACTGTTTTTTAATTAAATCTCATATTTCTATAATCTCATTTTCTAAAATAGTAAAATTATTTTAAATTGAAATAAAAATTAAAATAAAGAAAGAAAGTATGCGGTTTGTTTCATGCATATCTATGTTAAAACTTTTGTCTCTCTTGATCTAAGAACATGAGATTTGTGAATGAGTGGTTCACTTCTTTCATCACGGGTTGTATTGAGCAAGTTCTTTGGACTAAGATACACTTTTTATCAAGTTTCATTTATTTGAAAGCTATTCTTTTTTCTTAATGTCCTAATTCTTCTTTACATTTTTTCTGCATTTGTTTAACAATATTTAGTATTTATACACTAAATACTTAATTATAGAAAAATAAAAGTTGTTATTAGTTTTATAATATTTTTTATTTACTATTTTTTTAGTTGAGAAAATTTAATATTAAATTTATTAAGTGTTATATTGAATTTTTATAATTTTAGAGTGATGTTATTAAATACTATTTCTTTCTGTAGAAAAGTAACATTTTGATGAAATATATGCCAACAAATATTTTCATATATAATAATTTATGTAATTTAAATTTGTCAAGTCAATTAGACATTACTATTATTTTTTTTGTATGGTTTAACCTTAAATGTTACGATTTCAAAAGTTATGGATGAATATAATTCTTTACTGATTGAATTGTACATAAGACAGTTGGCTTTTATTGATCCAGAAAAAAGTGAGTTATTGGGTACACTTTTTTACTAAACTTTTATGGTGATTAATTTCTTTTTATTTTAGATGTTTTTTTTTTCTATTTATACCATCAACAAACGATGAAGAAAGGAGAATAACTTCAATATAACATGAGTGGGGAGCAACCATCTTAACAACGGATTACCTTCTTTTTTGGGAACTAAAATTATCAATATGATTTAAAAAATAATATGATTATTTACTACAAAAAATAATTAGTCACCAAATTTAACTACCAAAATATGTAAGTTACTATTTGCAATTGAAGTAGCTATCAAACGATGTTTGTCGTAAATTTGCTACCAAAATATCGACCGATTACTTTTCTGATGACAACAACATAATTAGTGACTAAAATAGTGACAAAATATTTCGGTAGCTAACTTCTAGTTGGTAAATTAGTGACTATTTATATAAATTGGAAACAATATTTCTATTGATTGAATTAGTGATTGACATATGTCTTGTATTAGTAACTACAAATTTAATGATGGCTAAACATGTATAACATACTAATTAGTGACCAAAAATAAAATTATCCGTTGCTGTTTTTAGTAATGAAATTAACAAAAATACAAACAATTATCATAAGAGATAATTTCTCTCATAAAACTTATTAATTAAACGTTTAAATTTTTTTAACAAAGTCACTAATAAAATGGACTCCATTACTATTTGAAGAATAATAAGTATAGAATCTTATAATTAAATATTTTTTTTATATAAAATATATATTTTTAAATTGGAAACCATGTGAATTAGAATTTTCAATATTTTATTCCCTAAAACATATTTATTTACATTTTATCTTCAATATTATTTTAATTGATATTTTAAATATTTTTAAATTTCTCTTCTAATATATTAACTCGTTGTTTTTTATCAAATTCCGTATGACTTTAATTCTTTTGTATTACATTTTGATTTCAACAGATTAATAAATATAGAGTTAAAAATTTGGTATATATAAAAATAACTAAAGATAAAAATATTTATTTGAGAAGGTTATACCGTATTAAAAAAAATAGTATATAGAAAAAAACATAAAAATTAAGGAAATTTATTTATTTTATAGACTTTGTTTAAAATTTATGAATGTTATGAATTGCATTTTATTTGAATTTACAATTAAATATATTTTTAAATATTTACTTTTATTTTATTTTAATACCCGTAGGTACCCGTGTAAATATTAAAAAATTATGCAGGTGCCCGCATAACGGATAACCGACAGATATAGATACGAGTACGGGACACATATTTATCCAACAGGTAAGGTATGAGAGAGCTACTACTTGTACCTTACCCGCCCGCATCCCGTTGACTTCCCTAGTTACAACCGAAAGTTTTTCTCATAATCCTTCTTGATTCTTAATTAAAGATTTTATTTCATTTTAACAACTCATTAATAAAAGATTTACCTGCCATTTGAAATAATTTATATAAGCGTATAATTTTATATTTCAATAATATTTTTATTATAAATATATTTTTTAAATTACTACAAGTATAATTTTTACAGTTTTTCTTTCTAAAAGGTATTTATTTACATTTTTTCTTTATTCTTGTGTTAATTATTTTAATTAATATTTTAAATATTTTAAATTTCTTTTTTCGTATATAAACTCATTTTTTTCATGAAAATCAATGTGATTTTAATACTTTTGTAATACATTCTATTGAAGAGGAGTTGAAAAATTGTATATAAAAAGAACTAAAAATTATATATTTAATTCAAAAGGTAATTTTAATATTATTATTGTGAATTTAAAAAATCATTTTTGGAGATGAGTACCATTTGGGTCAAATATGAAAACAAATAATCATGTATGTAATTTAAATTTGAAAAGCCAATTAGGTTTTACTTTTATTTTTTGGTATGGTTTAACCATTATTGTTTATATTTTTAGGAGTCAAATGAAACTTAAAGATAACATTTTTCTTTATATTCTACTCAAAATTAAGGTGTCCAAAAGTTATGTCATTCTTAATTATATCAGTTATGTATATTAATGTTTTATTTTTTTTTCTAAAGTTTAAAATGGTTGTTTTATATCCAAATGTTTGCCCATGTACATGTAATGTACATGATGATAATTTTTTTTATATTGTATAGTATCTGTTAGTTAGTTTTTTTTTATTTATGTTCTAAATTGATATTCTATCCACTGTTTCTTCTAAAAAAGGATTTATATTTATAGAAAAAAAAAGAGTAATAAATGTGTAGCAAACAATAAATAAAGTCAAAATTGACTTGATGTGAATTAAATTTAGCAAATATATATGATAAAATAATTTAATTTGTTAAAACTTCAGTATAATTTGTTAGAAAAAAAATTAAATAATAAACTGATTGTAAATGAAATTCTTTGAAAAAAATGAAGTAAAAAATCAAATATATAATAAAATTTTGAAAAGAAATGAAGTTGATGTAGTCCAACATTTTAAGTTTTTCTCTTGACGGAATATATTTTTAAGATTACAAATTCATATATTTCATTCACACCCTTCTCTTATTTAAATACTGTAATGAAAAAAAAGTGAAAAGTATATAAAGATGGATAAAAAAAAATAGAAAATGTTTAAAAATTCATATTTAAAATTTAACTTAAATGTTTTCAAAACAGTAGAAATCACATATCTTATTCTCAATCCATTTTTATTTGTTTTCATTACTTTATTTGAACATATATTATAAATTAGAAAAATGTGCTCATCATATTTTTTTTGTTTGTGTTTTTTACTAGAACATGCATATATGCACATAGTTAAGCGGATTTTAATATTTAAAGGATTTTAAAAATAAGTTTTTAAAATATAGATTATATTTTTAATTATGTTAGAATCTATCTATTACACGAGTCTTAATATTTAAAATAATTTTAATTAAAATATTTAAAGTCTTAATATTTTTAATAATATTTAAAGGATTGACTTCACTTTGAATTTCCTTCTAAAAAACACTTCTTACTTGAAGTTTTAAACTTTTAATAAAATCACTACTTAAAAGGACTCACTTGTCATTTGAAGAATCAATCAGTACAAAATTCTTTTATTGATTTTCAATTGTTGGATTGAATTTATTTATTTCTTCAAGGAAGTATAAAAATTCTTAATGAAATTTTATAAAAATTTTAAAAGAAAAAACATAAAATTAAAAAAATTCAAATTCAAATTCAAATTAGATTAATTATTTGTTGATGATATTATTGATTTAAATTAAAGTTAATAATTAAAAAAATAAATTACTTAGTAACAAAATTTTAGTTTTGAAAATTAGTAATAGATGTGTAGCAAACAAGGAATAAAGTCAAAAAATGACTTGATTTGAATTAATTTTAGCAAATGTATATGATAAAATAATTTAATTTGTTAAAATTTTAGTATAATTTGTTAGAAAAATAAAATAAAATAATAAACTAATTGTAAGTGAAATTATTTGAAAAAAATGAAGTAAAAAAATTAAATATATAATAAAAATTTGAAAAAAAGAATGAAGTTGATGTAGTCCAACATTTAAAGTTTTCTTTTGACGAAATATATTTTTAAGATTATAAATTCATATATTTCATTCACACTCTTCTCTTGTTTAAATACTGTAATGAAAAAAACGTGAAAAGCATATAAAGATGGATAAGAAAAAGTATTAGAAAAAAAAATAACAATTACATATTTTATGATCTCAAATTTTTAAAAATTTATATTTAAAATTTAACATAAATGTTTTCAAAATAAGGGAAGTCACGTTTTATTCTCAATCTGTAACGTCCCATTTAATTATTAGGCGAAATTAAAGGAAATGTCACGCAATATTAGTACAATAGCGTAGTCCTGGGGTCCTTAACGCAACCCCTACAAAAAACCTGGGCACACCACGATGCCAAAGGAAACTGAATACAAACCTAACAGAGAGTATAGAGTAAAAGTGCATAAAGAGATACATGGGCCATAGCCCTAAAGAAAGCATGAAGAAAAGCTCCAGCCCAGATGGCTAAGCAGCGGAATTGCCATTCCCTTGTTGACCACGAGAACTTCGCCCATCTGCTCCCATCAATCAAATCGATGATCATCACAAGAAAGAACAGCCACATACAATACAACCATACAACAAAACGGGTAAGCTAGAGCCAATAACATATTCATCATACAGTCAAATATATTTTCATCGTCCCATATCCATATAACAACCAAACATGTTACGACTCTTCATTCAATACACTACGACTCGACTCGACTCATCCAGATACGTATAACTTAGTCGGATTCAGCGGATGCTTGCACTTGTGGTGGATACCTCTACTCGACCCTGAGTTGCTCATCTCCGAGCTGTGTGTTACAAGTGTTACGATGAATCAAATCTCCCTCACCACAAGGTTAGCCCTTAATGAATTTCAGGCCTCCTGCTACTCTCACCACAGGAGTCAGTTCGCTCTAAGTGAGACTAACTGGCCCCTTAGAGTGTCAGGATGCAGTCCTTACCTTGAATCCTTACCTAGTTATACAGATGGGGCACCACCATGGACACCCACTAACAGGGGCCATGGAATTACATCCCGACCACTGAAGCGCAACCCTGAAAGTCTAACCTAGAGACCCCAAGGAATTATGCACTGACACAGATCGACCTCATTCATATAACCAAAATAATGATTACCACGCATAGATATACATCACTCGTACCAACCTTTGAAGCCAACGCCTTCCATGATCCAGGCCCCACTCATTCCAACACCTCATAGTTTATCCATGTAAATAAGATTCAACTCATCATGTTATCATGCCACTTTAATATTATTCGTCTCATTTATTCACATGCCAATTCTCATACCAACCCATCATCTACAATTCATGAATCATGCCAAATATACTTCATGCTCCATTATATACATATCACTCATCATACAATCATACTCAACCAAAACAGATCATTCAGGAACCAACAGACATCCAAACACGGCACTGTCTCGCCCAGCACCTCGCTCAGGCTGAGGGGTCTCGCTCAGGCTGAGGGGTCTCGCTCAGGCGAGTTCCCCCTCCGCCTAGGCGAGGGCACAAGATCAGGAGCATGAGCAACGTGAGATCTCACTTAGGCGAGACCCCTATCGCTTGGGCGAGTTGCCTGCTCGCTCAAAATGAAAGAGCTGGTTGCCTGGGCGACCTTGGGCGAAAAAGGCTTGGGCGAGCCTCCGCCAGACTCGCTTAGGCGAGTCCAACTCGCCTGGGCGAGATTACCAGGTCTCGCCCTGGATTCACCTGCAGCAGATACAATTTTCAACCCCTTTAATCATACATAGTATCCCACGCACCCCAAATAGCGATTTTATCAATACAAATATGCAACAAGCTCAGGAACAAATCAAGAACAACTCAAAACAGATCAGAGACAACCCAACTCGAAACCCTAACTTCCCGTACTTGGAAAAGGGCTAACACAACTTTGACACAGGACTTCGGAGCACAGCAGCTCAAGTGATGAACTTGCAGAACTGGCGGAACAGCGTAACAGTGGAAGAAAAAATGGGGTTAGTTCGATTCTAAACGGTGAAATGCGAAGAACAGCTTTAGGAAGCAATCACAGTAGGTTCAGAATCACTTACGTGGAGTAGAACTCACTACTTGGGCACTTGGGACGGACTGGTTCAAGACGGGAACAAACCCTAGCAGAGCTCTAGTGCGGAAGGGGGGTGACGGCTGCTGAGTTCTGCAAGAGTGAGAGTGAGTATGGAATTAGGGCAACACGAAGGCTTTTATCCTATGTGCCAGCCTTTAGGCCCACCGCTGCAGGGTAGCCCTAAAGATTAAGGGGGCAGAAATAAAGGGCCTTACATTCTCCCCAACAAGAAAATTTTCGACCTCGAAAATAAAGACTTACTAGGTAAACAGATGTGGATGTGATTTTCTCATGTCCTCCTCTAGCTCCCAAGTCGAGTCACCCGTCCTCCGATCCCATATGACTTTAACAAGACTAACGGTCTTTCCACGGCGTTCCTCAACCTCGCTATCCTCAAGAGCTATGAGTGGTACTTCCACTATGAGGTCCTCCCTGATCTGTATATCCTCAGCTTCCAACACGTAGGCCGGATCGAATACATACTTCCTCAGCTGTGACACATGAAACACCAGATGAAGGTTCGCCAACTACGGGGGCAAGGCTATCTCATAAGCTACTGACACTATCCTCCTCATGATCTGATACGGGCCAAGGAATTTGGGCGAAAGCTTCCTTGAGCGGAGAGCTCTCCCAACGCCCGTGGTTCGGGTCACCCTCAAGAATACATGATCTCCCGCTGCAAACTCTAAAGGTCTCCTCCTACGATCTGTATAGGCCTTTTGCCTACTCTGAGAAGCCTGCATCCTGTTCCTCACCATCCTCACCTTCTCGGTGGTCTGCTCTAATAACTCTGGTCCAACCAACACTGCCTCTCCATCCTGATACCAACAGAGAGGAGTCCTACACCTTTTGCCATAAAGAGCCTCGTATGGCGCCATGCGAATGCTCGCGTGAAAGCTGTTGTTGTAGGTAAACTCGATCAAGGGCAATACCTCATCCCAAGCTCCCAGGTGGTCCAGTATGTATGTCCTCAACAAATCCTCTAATGACTGGATCGTTCTCTCAGACTGGCCATCGGTCTAAGGGTGATAAGCTGAGCTCATAGTCAACTTGGTCCCCAATGCCTCCTATAAGGTTTGCCAGAATCGGGATGTAAACCGTGGGTCTCGGTCAGAAACTATGCTCGAAGGTACTCCGTGTAATCTCACAATCTCCTTAACGTATAGTTGAGCCAACTTGGCCATGGACATCCTCAAGTTCATTGCCAAAAAGTGTGCACTCTTGGTCAACCGATCCACTATCACCCAGATGGTGTCATGTCCTCTAAAAGTCCGTGGAAGATGAGTCACAAAGTCCATGGAGATGCTATCCCATTTCCACACCGGTATCTCTAAAGGCTGTAGGATTCCCCCGGGTCTCTAGTGCTCCACCTTCGCCTTCTGACAAGTCAGACAGGCGGATACAAACTATGCCACATCCTTCTTCATCCCCTGCCACCAGAAGGTTTCCTTGAGGTCTTGGTACATCTTAGTCATGCCAGGATGCAAGCTAAGACGACTCTTGTGTCCTTCCTCAAGGATCAACTTTCTCACCTTCGCATCATCAGGTATGCATACCCTACCCTGAAACCGCAATACGCCATCATCACTCAAGGCAAAGTCTCTGGCTTCCTCTGATCCCAACTGTTCTCTAACTCTGTTCAGACCAGCATCTAACAACTGCCTCTCCCTGATGGAGCCCAAGAAGTCACTAGATATAGTAAGGGTACTACACCTAATGGACTCGGACCCCAACTCCACCTGTATCCTCATGTCTCTGAACTTCTCTAGTAGTTCTACCTCTTTTATCATGAGATGTGCCGTATGTACCGTCTTCCTACTCAGGGCATCTGCTACCACATTTGCCTTCTCGGGATGATATAGGAGCTCAAAGTCATAATCCTTCAGGAATTCCATCCACCTCCTCTGCCTCATGTTCAGCTCCTTTTGATCAAACAAGTACTTTAAACTCTTGTGATCGCTGAACACCCGAAACTGAGCACCATAAAGATAGTGCCTTTAGATCTTCAAGGCAAAAACTATAGCCGCCAACTCCAAGTCATGAGTGGGATAGTTACGCTCATGTATCTTAAGCTGTCGTGAAGCATACGCCTCTACCTTCTTTTCTTGCATCAAGACACAACCAAGTCCGAGATGAGATGTGTCGCAGTAGACTTCAAACGGTTTCCCCACATCTGGAATTACCAATATAGGAGCACTCGTCAACCTCCTCTTTAGCTCCTGAAAGCTCTCCTCACACTTGTCCGTCCAAGTGAAAGATTGGTCCTTCCGAGTAAGCAAAGTCAGAGGCGCCACTATCTTGGAGAATCCCTCAATGAATCTCCTATAGTGGGCCGCTAACCCCACAAAGCTCCTGATCTCTGTGGTTGATTTAGGACTTTCCCATTTTACCACTGCCTCGACCTTTGCCGGGTCCACTGCAATCCCCTGGGCGGATATCACATGCCCCAAAAACTGAACTTCATCCATCCAGAACTCACACTTGGACAACTTGGCATACAGCTACTTCTCTCTCAAAACACCAAGCACCAACCTCAGGTGCTCTGCATGTTCCTCCGGAGTCTTGGAGTAGATAAGGATGTCGTCTATGAAGACTACGACAAACTTATCTAGGAAGGGCCGAAAGATCCTATTCATGTAGTCCATGAACATTGCCGGAGCGTTGGTCACACCGAACGGCATAACCACATACTCATAGTGGCCATATCTGGATCTGAAGGTCGTCTTCTGCACATCATCAACCTTCACTAAAATCTGGTGGTAGCCTGATCGCAGATCTATCTTCGAGAACACTGATGACCCATGCAACTGATCCATCAAGTCGTCGATTCTCGGAAGTGCATACATGTTCTTGATCGTCATCTTGTTCAGTTGCCTATAGTCCACACACAGGCGTGAACTCCCATCCTTCTTCTTCACCAACAACACTGGTGCTCCCCAAGGCGAAGTGCTAGGCCGGATGAACTGTTTCTCCATCAGATCTTCTATCTGTTTCTTGAGCTCTACCAACTCTGCCGGAGCCATACGATACGGGGCCATCGACACTAGGCCTGTCCCTGGTACTCGATCTATAGAGAACTCCACTTCTCTACTGGGAGGCAATCCTGGTACCTCCTCTGGGAATACATCTCCAAAATCTTGGACAACTGGTATCACAAATGTTGTCTCTCCTCTCTCCACCTCCATATGTATGAAGATCATTTAGCACTGCGCACCGTCTTGTAGTTCCCTCACAACACCCTGGGAAGACACCAACTCAGGCTCCTCTGAGTCGGGAAACAACAACTTCTTCTCCCGATAATCTATCAGAATGCGATTGGCAGAGAGCCAATCCATTCCTAAGATCACCTCCAACTCCTGTAGAGGTAGGCAGATTAAGTTCACCCTGTACCTGCGCCCCTCTACCTTCACTGGAAGCATAGCACACAAGGACGACGTCCTGACCAAACCCGACATCGGAGTAGACACCACAAGCTCACACTACAGCTCACGCACCGGCAGACCCAACCGTTCCACACATGCATTTGACACAAAATAGTGTGTCGCTCCAGAATCATATAGCACACAACATCTCATCCCAGATATCACACAATAACCCATAACAAGGTTACCTGAACCTGCAGCCTCAGCTCCGGTCATGGCATAGACTCTATCCATCGCCTAAGGACTGTTGCCTCTGTCTCTCCCCTAATACTGATGGGGTGTCTGAACTGGAGGGCGTGTCGCTGCCCTGACAAGGTTGGGACAATCCCTCCCAAAGTGCCTTCCTTGCCACAGTTGTTGCACCTACGGTAACCCTCCCTACGTGGACAAGCGTACCTCGGGTGGGGTCCTCCACATGTGTAACACCGAACTCGGCCCTGCTGAGGAGAAAAGCTCCTAGACTCCTGTAGTGCAACTGGTGACATCTCTCTTGTTGAGAGGGTGTTAAAGGTCAAGTTTGGGGTTCGATACCCACTGACAACAACCTGCCTTGCGAAGTGGGGGGACACTTGGGGTGAGGGGTTGGAGTGTATTGGGCTGCAGACCTGACATGGCCCTCTTGATTAGAGGGGTGTTATATTTAATAATATCGAAAGAATTGGCTTCACTTTGAATTTTCTTTTCCAAAAAAAAAACGCAGGTTTCGTCACTTCCGTGTTTTGGATGCACTTGATGCTTCCAATTTTTACAATGAATTAGATTTGATGTATTTTTGTTTCTCTATTTTAATATAACAGCATGACATCTCAAAGAATTTTACTCTTAACTCATTTATAAAGTCAATATTATTACAAATACTATTTTAGTTTTCTTAATATCGAGACTGGTTAGAAAGAAACTCAGTTTTCTTTATTTTAGGTACCATTTTTGTGCATAGAAAGATTAGGGAAGAGTAAATCATTCATCTGAATCAAATAGAAAGAATGAGGGGTAAGTGGAAATACAAACTCAGTAGAAAGCACAAACAAATATACATGCACAATTTTCCTGGACTAAATTTCAATTTAGACTTGAAGTTTTAGCAGGAAGATTGCAGACATCACCAAATCTTCCTACTCGTTGACCAATTCTTGTTGCTTCAGCTCCCGTTCCTTCCCGAGCATCTACACCCGCTCTGGTTCTTCTTGTTGTTTGCTTCCTGCTTGTATCATTCAACCTGTGTAAACCACTGTTTAAAGTAAAGAAAGGGGTACCACTTTCATAAGCCATTGTCAA
>Ga0214542_1011324_pt1 | contig 12282 bp, 10 predicted proteins | sample CNSS1metaG_FD_160096 | JGI IMG/M metagenome (GOLD analysis project Ga0214542, IMG submission 160096) | Root nodule microbial communities from cowpea collected in UCLA plant growth center, Los Angeles, California, USA - CNSS1 | ecosystem: Host-associated > Plants > Roots > Nodule | place: USA...
TGTATAGTTTTATAAGAACTAATTTGTTAAAAATCAATTCTGTGTTCGTTGGGAGACGACTTTGGGTTACTTTACCCTTACTATTTTGTTGACTACTTTCTTAACAATACTGAAGTTGTTATAGATATGTAGTATTAATTTGAACGCGTCAACGACAGCATTATCACCACGGAACAATATACTTTCAATCGGTCAAAAATAGAGTTAGACTATGATTTTACTAAACAGATTTTGTTATGGTATAATCAATCGATTGAAACAGAAAAACAATCGATGGAAATACTGGGAAAAATACAGAAATGCAGATTTACAATTTGGAGCAAGAATAATGAAAAAGAATAGTTAAGACAGGTTCTAATTGATTATGCAAACATGCTCAATACTACAGATGCCACCAAAACACTCAAGAATGTGAAAAAGATGGTTTAAATTCAAGTTCTTTAAACTTTGAATGATTATGGAAGAGAGAAGGGTTAGAGAAAAGATTGGAGCACAAGATTTTTATATTGGTTCATCTGGTTTGTAAAGGCAACCCGAGCTTGACTTTGCACTATTTCAAAAGATTTACAAAGTTTACACTCTTACACTTTCAAAATAAGCGAAACACACACCAAAGACTCTTAAATAACACAAGAATCAGAGCAACACAACAAGACACCTCTTGCAGACCTGAAAAACCACAAGGCACACACACAAAGCATGAGAAAGATCAAACCTAAGTGGTAGCACAACCCTGCCTACCACAAACACCTTCTCCAAGCTTCAAACACAAGCTGAACGCTCCAAGAATTGATCCAAGATCAATCTTCAACAACTACAGTCTGAATGATCACGAAAGAGAGAGAATTCCAAGGTTTCCAGAACAGTTTCATGCCAAAAAATGCTCAAGTTACATCCTTTTGAAAATCACATCACTTATAGTCAAACTATTATGAAATTCAACAAGTTGATTTCCAAATCAATCGGTTGATTTCACTTGACTTAAGTGAAATCAGTCCAAGTGAAATCAGTCGATCAAAAAATAAATTAACTGATTGCAGCTAACCTTTTAACATGTTGAAAATCCATTCAACAGACTAAAAGACACATTTTAACCTCTTGAAAAATATTTCAACAGATTAAAAAACATAATAAAGACCAAATACATCAAATTAATGCTACAAGGTCTACAATGTGAATTACAAACATCAAACACACTTTCCTAATGGTTGATCCATGTGGAGGGCACGCGTTCAAGGCTTGTCAAACAAGAATACCATATGTACCACACCTAATCGGCCAAAGCCGAATAATATCAAGCACTATATACATGCTAAGGTACCCGGACTAAACCACTAAGAAGCGACATTCATAAAACAAGTCGAAAACAACAATAGCGGCCTAAGCCGTTAAAGGGTAACCGGCTTAGGCTGACAACTCTATAAAAACAACCAAGGACTTAGCAAAAAATAGAACGCTCCAACAAAAGTCACCAGTCCCCAATAATCAAACTAAGGGCCTCGGCTAGACATGGCCAGACATAATTAATGATCTAGAAATATGCATGGACCCCACGAATTAAAGGTATGCATTCATTACTTCTCTAATCACCTAATTTGACTTTTTGAGAGATTTTGTTGACTTGAGTTTCAGAGTCCCTTCTGCAGGTAACCCCTCCCGGGTCCAAGCAGACATATGCCAACCGGGAAGAGGCCTATTGAGGAGATGGCAGACTATGGGTAAGGTGATACTTGTGCCTAACTCATCTTATTTGTTCTCTGCAGGAACACCATCAAATCTCCATAACTTGATCGACGAAGGCATGATTCCAAAGTAATGGATCCAAGTTGTAAAACCCGCGGAATTTAATTAATTAAATAATTAATTAATTAATGAATGCGAGTAGTAGAAGCCTTTATGACATTAAATTCTGATTGGTATGACATGGAAAAGTACTAGCTCAAGTGGTTGAGAGTACTTTATTTGTGTGAGAGGACATGGGTTTCAATCCTATGTATGCTAATTTTGTGTTATTATTTGTTATTGTTTTAAATATATGATAATCATGTTGTAGAATAATATGATGTTTGAATTATATTAGTTAGCAAGAAACATGAATTGGCTTGATGGTTTAGCATTGACTTGGCATTGGAATGGTGGTGGGTTCAACCCTTGGAGAATCCAAATTAAAACCTTATTTTTTTGGTATTTTTGGCTTTGGGTTGAATATGAAAAGTTTAGGGAAAACCCTAGTTGTATGGCAGCTGAGAGTTGGCTGGAAAACAGCCATAATGAGATAGTGAATGTCATTAACAACTAATTAAGACTCAATTTTCGTTTTAGGTAATTAACCTAGCTTTTAGGCACCCTTTAAAAAGCAAAATTGGTTTAATAGAGAGGGTTTTGGCAAGCTGGAATTGTACTCACAATTAGAGCACGAAAATTATTGAGATTGGTGAGGTTTTAGTGAGGTTTTGGGGCTGAATTGAGAGGAAGCCAAAGGGGTGGCCATTGGTGATCATTGGAAGCTCTCAAGTAATCCACTCATAAGCAAAAGGATCCAGGTTAGGGGAGTTTTCCTCGTTAATTTGATGTTTTGGCATGAGTTGTATGATAATTATATGATAATTATGCATGAACCTTAACTGTTTTGTGATTTTACTGAGTTTTGGAAATTTTCCAGAAACCACCAAGCGGGCCTTACATAGCCGCCAAGCGGCTCATACCTAGTTTACGTATTTTTTGTGTTTCCTAGAGGCAGCACTGGCGGTGAAGCCCTATACCGCCAGGCGACGCAAGCCTGTAACCCAGTTCTAGGTTTTCCTGATGAACTACCGAGCCGTGATGAGTTTCTGCTAAGCGGTACGGGTTTGGTTGATTTAATTTATGACATTATGTACGTTTTTACGTGGTTTTGTGCCAAGGAAAATTAAGGGTGAGTTGATGTGGGATGTTCTGATGTTATAATTCATTGAGTTTGGTGTAATGTTATGGATAAATCGATGGAACAGTGCGAATGAATTTTGGGGTTGGAGAAATTGGGGTTTTCGTATATTGGCTAATTGAGTGGGTAAAAATAAGGAAATTTAGTGTACGTGAATGTTTAACAGGAGTAGTAATCGTAAGTATACGAGGAAGTTGAATTGAGTGGAAGGATGGAGGAACAAGGATGAGAAAATTGGGGATTTAGAATTGTACAGAGTGATGAAATTCTGGCAAATTGCCTAGAAAGGCATGCACCGCCTGGTGGCACGGGGATGGCCACCAGGCGCCAGCGCAATGATTGTGGGTTTGAGTGGTTGATCGGTGCTGTGATAGAATTTTGTAATATTAGACATTTGGTTCTTTAGTAATGACAAGTGTAAATAAGGAGTTTAATGTTTTATTTCTGCTTAGGAAAGAAATGTGTTAAGATTTTGCAGTAGGAGATATAATTGAACGAAAAGAACTAGTGCAGGGGCTAGTGTATAGTGATCCTACTAAAGTGGTGATATTTCCAATCTTACCTTATAAGCGCATAGATTGTGGGTGTATAAAGTAGTTGAGAGAATGGTAATTAGAAGCATGGGGGTATGTTAGCATGGAATATTCAAGTGCTGTCAGGACCGTAATAGAATGCATATAAGTACTGGTTTGGGAAAATATGGATGACACCTAATAATTGGTGAGCCTCTTGGAATGAAATTTTGTGGGAAGTTGTTGTAGAGAGGTGAGAGTTGTAAATGTCCATACTTATATAGAATACAATGCACTGAGTTAGGAGCGTACTGGATTGAGGGCAAGCGTGAGTGGAAGATGCGAAGATTACCTGGCCAAAACCAGTATTGCACAAGTATTGATACGACACCTGGCGGTCGAGCGAGGTCGCCAAGCGATAGCGAGGAACTAGTGGGCAACTGGTGCAGGTGGTGCCTGGCAGAGGGGAAGGTTCTGCCAGGCGATAGCGGCATAAGTAGTGGACTCCTGAAGTTCGTGCGCATGGCGGTGGGGGTTGTCCCGCCAGGCGGTGGCTGCTGTGATTTGTGGTTACGAGGCGCTTGGCGCCTGGTGGTACGTGTCCCCCGACATGCGGTCTGGAAGCTGGTAGAGCCTAGCGGTACGTGTCCCACGCTAGGCGATTTGGCTTTTGTAAGTCGTAGTATTGGATTCATCAGGCGTGTTCTACAAGGCTTTTGGTGATGCTTAAGGTGAGATTGTCGAGTTCCTTGAGTTGAGTTCGGAATGTATCCCTTGAGTTGAGCTCGAGATAGGGGTTAAGCACGTAGAATTTCTCGAGTTGAGCTCGAAATGGCATCCCTCGAGTTGAGCTCGGGATGGCGGATGAACACGAGGAACCCTTGAGTTGAGCTCGGGTTGACGAATGTTGTCGGTGTGAGTGTGCTGGTTGTGGCCAGTATGGATGGGTTTAGATGAATTGCCCTCCTCAGCAGATAGCTGACGAGTTTGGTAGTCTTAGGACGTTACGAACTATGTTCGTATTGGGAACTCCACTTGGCGTTACGGTGTGTGATCCGTAGCATGGTTTCCCGCACGTGCTCTATCGATTGTAGTCGATAGGTATGGCAACAAGTCACCTTGGGGTAATCACTAGAAGATGTAGAACACGAATAACCTGGTTTTGGCTAGGTGGTAAGCATTAAAAGAATGGAAGCCCTCTAGAATGATTGTGTTGTTTATATTGATCTGTTGTATATGTGTATACAATTTTATATGCTTTAATTGTTAAGCTCACCCTATCTGCCTGTGTGGTGATGATCGTGTACGCGGTACACGTGAGCATATGATGTTGATGCAGGTGGTACTGGTGAGGCTTAGTCTCGGAGCGTGGGAAAAGCTTGAGAGTTTTATGTATTTTTGTATTATTACGAGTTGGACTATTTTGTAAATTCTTATGAGAGGTTTTATTTTGTTGTTCAATTTTATTAACTATGGATTTTGCTTTTATCCTTGGAGGTTAATAAAAATTTAATTTCCCGTGTTTTGGGAAATGAAGTATTATTAAATGAAAATATTTATTATTTCTTTACTTTTATTTAAAATCCGTAATATCCTGACAGGATGTTACACAAGTAGTTCAATAAAGCTTCATCAAATCTTCATGAGACACATCACCCAAGCTTCACATGTCAACATTTGGTTCATTAAATACCATCCTACCTTATGCCACCCTATCATTTATTGAAAGATAGTTCTAAGAAGAATACATTCATGCAAAGCTTATTGAAGTTCAACAAGATCTAAGGAGTAAGATTTATTACAATATCAAGAGTTGCAAATGTGATGGCATCCATTCAAAGTACATGGTTAAAGAAGAGTGCATATGTAATGGGAAAAGTGCTGACAAAATGCATGAAGTTCTATTTGATAAAGTCAGTCTAGACATTCGATGTACTTATCTTCTGTTTGAATTTAGAGGTATTATATGCCAACACTGTTTTCTTGTTCTTGCATTAGAGGAAGTTAAAAGTTTATCGTCCAAGTACGTTTTGAAGAGGTGGAGCAAATGCATTCGAAGATGATACACCTACATAAGAGCATCATACAAAGATAATAATGAGGAGCCCCATGTTAATGAGTAAGAAATTTTATGGCAGAAGTTGCTTGTCAATTTGAGAATGGGACAAAGTCTGTGCTAACCCAACTTGACTCCATCTGTGCAAGTCTTGACTTACCCATATTGAATATAGTAAGTTCCCCTTCACAACAGGTTAAAGAAAAATTAACCGAAAATGCAATGCCCACAACGAACAACATTGTACGAAGCCTTTTACACGTTAAGCTAAAGGGTTGACCCCAAGCCAATAGGCTTCAATCAACAATGGAGAAGGTTTCCAAGAAACGCAAATCCACAACGGTATCAAATAAATCCACAAGGGATCATGGTGTAAGTTATTCTCCAACATCACTTTTTTCTTAGGCTAGCTTTTAATTATAATTAAATGGATTCTGTCAAAGTAAATTCATTTGACCCTATATATGATGTTAAATTTTCAGGAAGTGAGCCTTAACATGCAAACTACAGCAGCCATAATTCAGCTAGGCACTGTCATGAGTGATTCACATAACCTCTTCTCATCCCCATCTTGCATAGGTTTTTTGTTTCTTCTAACGTCATTACACAACAATGTGGAAACACAGATGTTTGCAAATGAGGACTTCATTAGGTACTTTATAACTCTACTGTCATTTATTAAGATCCAAAGTAGTACACATATGTCATGACTTTAACCTTTCCTTGCAGAAGACAATGAGATGATTTGGATGCTTATTTCGTCCTATCTTTTTATACACCATGGCATACACAAAGAGTACGCTTGGATCTTTTGTATCTCCTTGATGATGACATGGTAAATGAAGGTTGATTGTGCAATTCTGCTGTTATGTAAATGTTTTTGTATCAGACGTAAAGGCCAAACATTATGGTCAACGGAGGTTAGCACTTATTTTGGTGTAGGTTTGCAGATATCATCCTCCCTACACTTAATTTGTATATTTTAGATAAATTATTTGGTCACATTCTATTGTGGTATAGTTCACCTATGCTAACGTTTAAGGTTACAATGACCAAAATTTTCATTACAAAGTTCTTATATTTAAGTTTACATTATTCGAAAAAATTTCAACCAAGTTAGCACATATTTATGGATAGGTTCGCAATTATTTCGCACTAACATAACACTACCAAATAAAACTTAAGTCCATATTGGTAAAACAAAAATTCTTATTTAATGATTGACACCTGAAACAATTTCAAATTAAATGCTAAATGTTAGTTTTTATCCTTTATTTTTTAACTCGAGGCCTCCTAAGAATATGAATATTAATGAAAAACAAGTAATATAGATTCACACTTATGCAACCTCGGGTTAGCGAATAAAGTAGAGACTGCAAATTAAGAGTATATAAGACAAAATATTTCCTGCACAAATTATGACTACTTTAGATAAGTTCACATAATTACGAAAGTACAAATTATATTCATGACATGAAGCAGAGTGTTCAAAATATTTATTAAAGTAATACATCAACATTAGTCACTACAATTTAACAGTATCTAAGACAAATTTAGTTTGTCCTGCATAAAGTAGGACTAGTTCCAATAAGGTCACACAATTACGAAATTATAAATATTATTCATGACATGAAACAGAGTCTTCAAAGTGATATTTATAAAGAAAATGAAGCAGGGCAAAGGGTTTGTTAAAAATATTTAACTTGGGTTAACAGTTATTATGTCATTGCTTTACAGTTACATATGGAATGAAGACAAACATTTGCATGGGTTGAAATGAGTTCACTATATTCCTACATGGACAAGCTTGAATTTCCCAATATTAGGGCTGATGGAACTTCACAATATTTAAGGCTTCTTGTCAACATCAACATAAGTGAAAACCAACTGATACAGCTTAACACTTATGAACTCACGGGTTAGTACATAAAGCATCCACTACAATTTAACAATATATAAGACAAAATCAGTTATTTCTGCACAAATTATGACTACTTCCAATAACTTCACTTATTTCCTATATTATAAATATTAATCATGAAATGAAGCAGACTGTTAAAAGTGCTAGTTGGGTTAGTAGTACTTAAGTTATTGCTTTGTAGTTACATATGGGATGAAGTACTAACTTATCCTAGATTAGAACTTATGAATCCATGGCTTAGCAAATACATTACTGCGGAATTTAACATTAGTCACTCAGAATCTTTCTTTGCTGCATTTAACCCTTTAAACTGGGTGCACATTTATCAATTGCGCACTTCAACATACAACGGGAATCAAACAAAATGATTCCAATCCATTAAACTTAGTTCAAAACAATACAACAATAACAACTAAATAGTAAGGGGAATTCAACAATGAACAATATTATGAAAAATGGTGTTCCAAACATCACTTTTATAATTTCAGAATTAATCCACAACTTAAATCATAACAGAGAAGCACAGATGTATCACATTGTTTATAGAAAATTAAATTAAATTCTAACATCACTACAAAGATGCAACAACAACTTTTAAGTAAGCCGCTTGATCCTCACGTAAGTGACAAACGTAGTTTGTATTACTTGACTCTTGAAACGCTTTCTCGGTTTATCCTTCAATCTGTGATACAAATCACTTCATTGCGCTCACTCTTTGTCAAGGTGCCAACCAACCTCTTGCCCCTGTTTCTGCTGAGGAGTACTTTCAATAAATTCACACATGTTCTGCTGTTTGTATTCATCAAAGTGTTCGTCTTCGCCATATTCATATGCGTTTGTTGGAATCTGCTAATTTAAATTATTGTTCCTCGTATCAGTCATTATTGCTTTAAACTATGCCATTGCGTTTCGCAGTTCTAAGATCTCTACTTCTTGTTTATCAACTTCCATTCTTAAGTGTTCCTCGTCTTCTTCGTCTTCCTCAAATCTTGTACCATATTTCTCAAAAGCTTACTTCACAAAAGGATGAGAAGGCTCAAATTTGACACACCAACATCGATAACAACCAACATTACCCAAAAAACAACTTAAAAGAAATTCAATAACTACAACTAACTATTCATACAAATTCCCGTACCTTGTTCTTATTCAAAGTAGTAGTAATTTTGTCCTCTGCAACTTTCATATCCATCCATTGCAATACTTGGGGGAACTTTGTGCTTGATTTTCCAATATTTCATTTTGTAATCAAGAAGTGGTCAAACGACCATAACTAAAACAAGTCAACAAAAAACAAATAACTTAATACATTCCTTCCTATTTGAAACAAACCAAATTTTAATTCAAAGGAATTGATTACGAATTACTTGTAACAAATACACACAACCAATAATGTGAAAGTGTCTTTTGTTTCTATAAGACCCGTGAAAGTTAATTAATTAATAAATGCGGGTAGTGGGAGCTTTTAAGGAATAAATTATTGATTTATATGATGTGGAAAAATATTAGCTTAAATGGTTGAGAATATTTAATTTTGTGAGAGGACTTGGGTTCGAGTCCTAAGTATGCTATTTGTGTGTTATTTAATTTATTATTATTTTTAATAATATGCTTGATCATGTTGAGTGATAATATAATCATAGAATTATATTAAATATCATGAAACATGAATTAGTTGAATGGTTGTGCATGAAATTAACATTGGTGTGGGTATGGGTTCAAACCTTGATAGATAAAAATTTAATTTCTTTTTGCTAACATTAGTTTGGCATGAAGGTGAAAGGGTAGAGAAACCCTAGTTAACAATGTGTAGCCAAGGGATGTTGGAAAACAACCACTAAATGGACCTTGAATGGTAATTAAACTCTAGTTAATGGCAATTTTCGTTTCAGTGCATTAATCTACCATTAAGGTATTATCTACCATTAAAGGGTCATTAAAAGACAAATTTTGGGTGAGAAGAAGGGTTTATGTGCTTGTCTTTGTGTCATAGTCAGAGGAATATGAAATTTAATTTCTTTTTGCTAAAATTAGTTTGGCATGATGGTGAAATGGTAGAGAAACCCTAGTTGACAATGGGCAGCAAAGGGAGGTTGGAAAACAGCCACTAAATGGACCTTGAATGGTAATTAAACTCTAGTTTATGGCAATTTTCGTTTTAGTGCATTAATCTACCATTAAGGTATCATTAAAAGACAAATTTTGGGTGAAAAGAAGGGTTTTTGTGCTTGTCTTTGTGTCATAGTCAAAGGAATACGAAATTGGAGAGTAATGAAAGAGGAACTCCCAAGAATCTCCATTTTTAGCAAAGGAATGCAGGTTAGGGGAACTTTACGCGTTAATTCCATGTTTAAATTTGATTGGCATGCTAAATAGAGTAACTCTACGCGTTAATTTGATTTTAAGTATGAAATACTAAATAGAGTAACTCTACGCGTTAATTTCATTTTAAGTCTGAAATGCTAAATAGAGTAACCTTACGCGTTAACTTTATTTAAAATTTGATTGGCATGCTAAATAGAGTAATTTCTTGCGTTGATTGTTTTAAGTCTGATTGGCATGCTAAGGTATGCATTGCAACGAAAATAGTGGTGCTCATGGCTGCAGATCAGAGGTTCGACTTGACTGCTATAGGCAACGAAGTTGGCTGCGCGATGTAAATGGCGAGGTGCGGCGACAATGGTAGTGGGATGAGTACAAAGGTGGTGGCATGACGGGAAAAGGGTGAGTGCGGCGGCGTTTGCGTTGGCTGCTACAGATCTCGGTATCTCTAACGGTGTTGCAGTGTAGTTCCGGCGTGAGCTCAAACGGTGGTGGCAACGTGATGATGGAGGAAGAAGGAGGCGCGATGAAGAAGACACAGCAGCAGGTGTTGGTGGCAGCGAGAGGCATCAAAGAAGATGGTGGTTGCTACTCCGACCAGTGCAGTCACAGTGTTTGCAGGCACGAGCACGAGAGGTGTTGTCATGGTGGTGATGGCAGCGTTACGCATCGGAGAAGATGGTGGCGCATGTGGCGCGTAGATGGTGCGGCGGCGTTCGTCTTCGACAATGTGGAATCACAGTGGCGCTGTAGTTGAGAGTTCGAACGAATGGCAGTGCAATGTGGTGGCTACGTTCTGACGTGAGCAGCGGTGGTCGAACGTAGTCTTGGCAACCATGGTGGATGACGGTTGCAGAAGGGTGATGATGAGGGAGAAGGATATTAGGTTTAGGGTTTTTGGTTGTGTGAAGGAGAGAGAGTGATGAGGTGTCACATTTTGATTGGTTATTTGAGTGAGTGGAAGATTGAGGACGTGCCATATTTTCATTGGTTAATTTAGTAAGTGGAGGATTGCCACGTGGCGTAATCTGGTGGACTGGAGCTTAAGTGACATTAGAGGTGCAACTTAGTAAAAAGAAGGGGTGCAGAACAGAAATAGAAAGTCCAATTATAGAAGGGGGTGTAAACCTAAAAATAGGGTTTGCAGTTAGCTCCATAAATATCCCTTTTGCAAAATAGAAAGTCCAATTGCAGAAGGAGGTGTAAATATGAAAACTGGAGGTGCAATTAGCTCCAGAAATAGATAGTCCAATTATAGAAAGGGGGTGTAAACATGAAAATTGGGGGTGCATTTAGCACCTGAACTATTCCTCTCCAAAATTCTGATTTTGGGACTTATTTTATGACTTATTAAGAACCAAAATTAAATTCTAGTTGCATTATTAAGCTTAAGATTATCCAAACATATATGATGCAACTAATATCACTTCTTAAGTGCAAAAATAATATTAAATCCCCAAAATTTAAACACTTAATGAGAGCAAAGGTTCGACCTATCATACCCTCCAGGCGGTCTGGAAACGGACAGCGCCTGGTGGTACGTGTCCCCTGCCAAGCGATTGTACTACAGCGGTATAGGTGTTCTTACTCTTGACGTGTGTGATCTACAAAGCTTTAGTGATGCCTTAAAGGTCGGCTTGCTGGAGTTCCTTGAGTGGTGGCTTGGAACGTATCCCTTGAGTTGAGCTCGGGATAGTGGTTAAGCACGTGGCATTCCTCGAGTTAAGCTCGGAATGACATCCCTCAAGTTGAGCTCGAGATGGCGGATGAACACGAGGAACCCTTGAGTTGAGCTCGAGTTGGCGAGTGTTGCCGGTGTGAGTGTGCTGGTTGTGGCCAGTACAGATGTGTCCAGAAGGATTGCCCTCCTTAGTGATTGGCTGACGAGTTTGGTAGTCTTAAGACGTTACGAACTATGTTCGTATTTCAGAACTCCACCTCGCGTTTCGGTGTATGATCTGTAGCATGGTTTCCCGCACGTGCTCTATTGGTTGTGGCTGATAGGTATGGTAGCAAGACATCTTGAGGTAGTCACTAGAGGACGTAGAACACGGTTGACATGGTAGTGGCCATGTGTTATGGAATCAAAGGATAGAAATTTCTTTGGTGTACTTGTGTGATTATTTGATGGAAATATATGGTTTATTGATGAAGGATTGACCCCAACCAAGGATGGAGACACATGCTTAAGAAGACTAAGCATGTTTAGAAAGGAATTTCACTAATCCTTCATCCCTTTCATTTGTGTTTATTATTTTTGATTCCCTAAGTTGACTTAGTTGAATCAACTTTAGTTGACTTGTTGACCTTTGACTAGGTTTCACTTGTTGACTATAGTTGACTTGACTTAAGCCAACATGCTAATCTATGTTTATTTGTTTTGTAGGTTAATTAGGAGTAAGAAAGCAACGCTAGGTGGCACATGGTGATTGGGGAGCATAAATGATGTGGATGAGAGAGTAAAGCAAAGGCATAAAGCATAAAGTAAAAGGCATGAAGCAAGTGTACCTATGTACCTTTGGTCTCCTTTGTTTTTAGCACACTTTGG
>Ga0214542_1011327_pt1 | contig 12279 bp, 2 predicted proteins | sample CNSS1metaG_FD_160096 | JGI IMG/M metagenome (GOLD analysis project Ga0214542, IMG submission 160096) | Root nodule microbial communities from cowpea collected in UCLA plant growth center, Los Angeles, California, USA - CNSS1 | ecosystem: Host-associated > Plants > Roots > Nodule | place: USA...
AATATATATATATATATATATATATATATATATATATATATATATATATATATATATATATATATATATATATATATATAGCCTTATTGTTTATTGCTCAGGTCAGAATTCATGCTTCAAAGAAAGGAAGCAATGGCAGCTCAAAGATTAATGGTGCTTGCTCAGGAAATTGTTTATTTTAGATGAAATTCTCATCACATACAGAAGCTCACTCTCATTAATAAAGATTAACTACTTTCATTTTTATTATGTTCTATTTTATGTTATAATTCTTGTTTATGCATGTAAAAGTCTAGATTACATATACTTCTGTTTTAACTTGGAATTATGTTAATAATAATTTACTTTTGTCAGAGAAATGAAATGTATCTAGACAAACACACACATCAATGCAGAAAAAATAATTAAAACTATTGCTCTTTCACGTACCCTTAATACACAGATACACACACATATAAAAGCAAACCCTATACACAATTAGCATAGTTTGTACAATTTTAGCATGCACTGGTGCATGTATATTTGATCAGAGTATTAATTACAATTACATGATTGTGCAGGTAAAAATTAAATATGCAGACACACTTATCATTTAGGCATTCCCTTTTCCCCATAACTCTTTTTTCTTCTTTTTTTTATCAACCCTAAATATATAGAACATACATATGGTTGTTTTAATTTCCCACCAAGCTGTTTTCTGGAAGATTTCAATTGTTTGCACTCCATTTCATCAACAAGACCTTTTACAACCTGAAAGTGGCATAGAACTCAAATGTCAGGGAATGAAAATTCATACTCATTAAATTACTGTGTTTTAGAACCCTAAAGTATCTGATATATAGGGAGACAATCAATATACTTGAATTAATTTAACCACAGAAACGCATAGAGTTAAATTCGATGACATAGGATTAACTAAAGTAAAAGTAAAGAAATGTGGAAATTCACTACTTCCATGAAGGTCGTGGAGTTAAATTGATTACTCCAAAAAAAAAAAATCAGATTCTGACATAACCCATATAATACTCTGAAGGACTGATAATACCAAAGAGATATGAATAGTATAGAGTACTGTGCGTGTTAAAAATGCATAAACTATCCATCCATGATTATGTGCATATCCCAGAAAAAAAAAATTACCTTTTTGAAAGATTGTAGTTCATAACTTTCAATTCAACTGCAAAAATCCTTCTAAGTTCAATCCCAAAATTTAAAATAAAGAAAAGAGAGATGAGTACATATACATATATATACCAGATAAAACCTAACCAACAAAATCAAGATTTAATTTCAGTTAAATCTATACTTCTGTAAAACCATGTTCATTACTACAAAGAATCCCATTTTTCCGTCACAAAATCCATACCTTTGCTGATTAATTTTTCTTCTTAACTGAGTATCCCCAAAACCCTAGCAGTTAATCTGGTAAATTCATGAGTAAAATAAACGAAAATTAAGATGGGTTTTAAATAGAATCTTGTATCTAAGCTGTCATCAGATGAAAATATAAAACTGTTTTCAGTGATTAACCTCTTAAACTGAGGCTAACTGAGAGCATACAAGATCGAAATTCATCAACTAATTAGAGTTACAGATACTTATTCTGTGAAAGTAGGCTCTCTATAAGCGAAAACAGAAATAAAATTACTTTTCTTGAGGAAACTGATGCACTTCAAATCTGCATGCTAATCAAGAAAAATCCATATGTGGAAACCAGCAATACATACCTGAGACATGGAATGAGATGCCCATAAAGCATAATATACTGAATGATATGACAACACGAGCCTTAGGGTTACTTATATGAAGGGAAAGTGAAAACAAAAATCAGATACATATATATATTAACAGAAAGTGAAGAACAAGAGGATTGAAAGAAAGAGAGGAAGATGGGGTGACAGATAGAGAGTAAGCACACATAGCTTCAAGCATGAAACCTTATCATCCAAGAAAGTACCATGTGTGCTCACTCTCTTCTGTCACCTCCCTTTTACCCTAATCTGCATTCATTTACTGAAATCTGATATCATTGCTGCATAAGCTAATCAACAATGGATTGGATGAGGGTCGAAGGGAGAGAACAAACATTCAGTTTTTTCTGTAATAATTAACACCCTTTTTTCTCTAACATTCAACACAACAAGTTCACTTTCTAATGGAACAAATCAATTGCCCTTGTGTGAAGACCTGAACGGGGATGCAGGGTATATATAGGGCCAGAAAGAGGAAATGTTGCATCACGTATGCACGGAATAAATGTGGGTTTATCTTCATTGCTCATTGATCTATAATATTTTAATTTATGTATGGAAAAAGAAATTAGAAAAGAAGAGAAAAAAAGGAACTAACTTTATGATCTCTACATCCATATGCAACAACCCCAACCACAAGTTCATTTTATTCCTTGCTGCTACCTACTATCTTATAAGCCCTAGCTTAAAGGCATCTTCACATTCTAAATCTATTTACCTCTAATCATGTTTCTCAGGTCTCTTCAAGAATTGGTTTTGTAACAAACGAATATTAATTACTCCATCATTTGTCTTTTTCTTCACCATCTGATATCATTATTAATCCTTTAATTACACCTTTATTTTCTTGTTTAGTTCTTAAATAACAATTAGCTAGTTACTGCAGGATTAGTCCTAGAAAAAGTGCTTGTGAGTGTTTCCCATTGATGAGATTGTTAGCTAGGATTAACTGCTCCATCTTTGAAAGTTAAATCATGAATTCTACACGTCACAAAAGCTGCTAGAAACATATACATCATACAATCACACATACATATATACATATACATATATATACATATAGATACAGACATATATATATATATATATATATATATATATATATATAGTATTTACAGCAATTAATGTGAGTGTATGATTAAGCATATATTCAAAAAACGATGAGTTATATCTAACGATTCTTTTCTTATGAACGACAGAAAGTCAATGAGAAAGGTTCTTGCTCTGAATTATCATGTCAAAAACTATTCAAGTGCAGCATTATTGTTGTCCATCTTGTAGGAATATTCATGGTTTTAATTACGAATAATATTGTGCAGATGAACACATGGAAGTATAATGGCAGGTTCCTTTTTTTCCTTTAATTAAAGAAGGAATTAAGAGAGAAAAATAAAAAAAAAAAAAAAGTGGAATTGCTGTTCACGAGCTAAACCAGCCAATAAGTGTTCGACGTCTGAATACACTCACAAACGCAAAAATCTAATGCGGCGCTAAAGCAGTTTAAAGTATATTTGCTTTATGCTTTACATTTGTTAACACATTAATTATTGATGCAAAGTAAATCATTGACGTCAATTTTCGAACCTATCGCTGTTCACTAAGTGCATCATCTGTGTTTCTGCTACTCTTATATGCCTTTAACACATTGCCCCAGTTGTAACATTTTTGTTTATGTCACTTTTACACATGCCTGCATCAAAATTAAACCCTTTTCTCTTCCATCTTCACTCGGACTTTCTTTCTCTTATCCTCGTTTTCAAGATAATTAAGGATGTTCCAGACATAGTGAAACGTTATGTCTTTTAATCATAGTTAATCAAGTTATCACAAACCAATCTCCTTTTGCTAATGTTTGCTGGTGTGAGATGTCAAGAAAGATTGAGATGACATGTTTGAAACAATTGTGAGGTTTTGGTTCTCTTGCTTGATTTCCAAAATCTTCACGAGATGTATCTAACTAGATTGTAGCTTTCTCTGAAAAAAGGTATACGTAACATAAATTCAAAATGAAAAAAAAAATCAACTATAGTGAATATATATAATATATATTTATCTTAAAATGTGTGGAATTCTTTAACTATTTTTTTTCTTCTTATGCTAGCTATCTATATATTGTTCAGGTGTTGAATCAACATATACAATCTATGACCTCGTGATTTGAGGAAGTTTAGCCAATGATTGTTGGTAAAATGGATTAATTAGTTAAGGTAATAGTGCCCTAAGATGATAGGGGTGTTTCAGTTTCACGCCTTGAGCAGCATGCATGATCGGTGAACAAATTTTGAGGTCATATTTGGGGTATGTGAACCTAATAATGACCATATCTTATACTAGAAACTGTAGCTAGATATAGTACCATTTGGAATGATGATACGAGGTGGGATTCCACAAAGGGCATGATAAATAAAAAACTTTCCCCAATAGGGAAGTGCCCTATGAAAATAAGGTTTTGGACTTGCCCTTTTTTGGTGGACATGAGAAGGACATGGTTACGTGGTTGTTGATTCCAAGTGTTTGAAGAGACATGAAGTGACACAAATCAAACAAATATAATTTATTTTTTTTATTTTTTTATTTTATTTGTGGATAATATATAAAAAACAATGGCCACTTGCATCATCTACACCGATTACGATGAGCATCTTCTTCTACCACGGGCAACTCCTCGATCTCAATATTACTTTTTTGGTAAGGGGTAGAAAAGAAAAGATCTCAATCTTTTTGGAGTAGCACGTTTATCCTTTTAGATCCAAAAATCATAGCAATCCAATACTTATATTTTCCTAAAAGAGAAAGAGATTAAGGAGAAAAACAAATCATAGTTGGAACACAACAATGTAACTTAAGGAAAAGAAATGAACAAATGGAGTAAAAATAATGATACGAAAAAAAGGTAGCAATATATATCAAATACTTTTTCTTTCAAAAGATGATGAGATACATTCCCCATTTCTACTTTACGCAAACCACAATAGCATAAACAGATAAAAATATCATTTTCCAATGAATTTATTTCTGAGATATTTTTTCCTAAAGCACATAGTAAATATATATTCTATTAATATTTATGTTTATCCTTATTATAATAAATAAAAAATAAAAAATAATAAACAAATATATTTTACTTTTAACTCAGTTTTCATCAATTAGTCCAAACAAAGTATTTTTCATCTATTTTACATAAATAATATTGTAAATTGTGATTGACATATAGAAAGCACATTGTGTGGATGGGGTTGGTTTGCAAAGAGGGAAGTGGGAGATTGATTCGAAACCCTAGCAATGTAACACTTGTCCTTATGAAAAACTGTGTTGGAAACTGGGCAACAAAAGCAGTAGCAGCACCCATTATAGGTACAATGGCTAGGTGTTGTGAGAAACCATTTTGAGGATGATTAAGTAATTGGTTTGGAATTAATTAATAAATAATTTGGCGTGAGAGAAAAAAGTGTGGTGGGGTAGAAAAGTGTATGGAAGAGTGAGGCATGTGAGTTGGATTTGGAGGCATGTGGTAGAATCAATCACAAACATATATTGATTCATTCATCCACACATCTTTTGATTTGGTGGTGTGCACTGCACTGTGCACGCCAATGTCTATTGGCTCAGTGTGGCGGTGTTGCAGTCATCCCCACCACTGCACTATACTATCTTTACCATGCCCCCACTCCTGCACTATCTCAACACAACACACTACTCTGTCAATATCATGGGTTAAAGCACTGTTCCAAATCTTCTAACCAAAAGGTTTTCTATTCCGTTTTCACACTATATATCAAAAATTATTGCACTTCTATAGTATAGCTTTAAGAATTTGTCTCTAATTCACTGTCATCAGAGAAAACCATGACAGAAAATGAAGTATTCTGCATGTTGGTGGATGGATATCATGTGTATTTTCTTCTCTCAATATTTTATACTTTTTTTACGGAAACATTATTTAACTCAATCTTAAAAAAAAAAATCGGTTTCTGACTAATATGGTAAAATTTACATCCACATATATATATAGTATAATTTAACTTTAGGTAATGTACAAATCACTAACTATTCCGATCCCAAGTTCGCCTAATGGTATTGTTAGGGTTAATCACCTCGCATCCGAGGTATTATTTGTGTTTTGTCACGATTTTATTCTTAAAAGACGTCTTAAAGGATGAAAAAAATAATGAGTATTTAAATTGTCTTATATCTTAATTTGTAAACGATATAAGTAGAAACACTAACAAATCTCTTTCGTGCTAAAAGATACATATTTCGTATGTGAGATTAATATTTGTTAATAGTATGATACCGAGAGGAACAATATGAATCAAACAATCAAGAAATTTCATTAGGATAGATATACTCCTTACATGACTCTAATACATTGTTCAGATATAAACTTTAAGTCTAACTCAATCTTAAAAAAAACAACTTGTAAGATAAAGTTTGCACTCACTTGTATATTATAATTTGGTCTCATCTCTTCTTTACCCTATTTTATTTATATATATATATATATATATATATATATATGGAATCTTCTACCTCCTTTACCCTATTTTAATTGTATGATAAAAAGAAAACTCACTTTATTTCTTTTGGTTTTTTAGTTCAAGAGTAATGATCAATGTTGTGACTTTGGTTGCATGATGAAGGGAAATTAATGGACAGTTGTTGGTATAATTGGGATGAGACACACAGAGACAAGGTTCTTTGGCGCATTTAGTCATATAATAATTGAGCACAAAAACATGGTACTCCATCTCTATGTGATTCGTCTAACACATTTTTTTAATTAGGGTTCTACTATTTCATTGTGTATAAAAAGTAATGTATGAAATTGATTGTATATTAGTCTCTAGTCTATGGATGAAAGTGTGATAAACAGATTTCAACCATACAATGTGAGAGATGAAAGTGGGAGAGTAAAAACTCATATACTCATAGGCCATATAAATGAAAGCATGACCATATAATTAAATTTCTCATGAGATACTAACTTCTTTCTCTCATTTTCAGACACACACACAGAAATGTTAACATTTTATTGTGAAAAATATGAATTGTAAATTCGACTTACAATAAATAATTAAGACTAGATTAAATAGGGCTACTTTCATACATTTCTTTAATACCAATCGTTCAAATATAATCTAATAATTTGTAATTGTCATAAAGTTTAATGTCATTTCCTTAAAAAATATAAAAATATTTATTTGGCTTAGTTAAATTATTTCATTAGAATTAGAAAATAAAATAAAAATACTTTTATACAAAATAAAATGTTAGAGAAAGAGAGAAGAAGGTAGGAATGCAGTGAGATTTGTCTTCAAAAGTCTTACCTTAGTTTATTCAATAGGGATTAAGTTTTTTTCTTCTATAATTCTAGGAGGAAGGACAAAACAACTTACACAACAATAAAATTATTAAATAATAATTTAAAGACAAAAAATAGTTCGTCATTGTACTAACTAGATTAGACATTAATTTATAAATTAAATATTATTGAAATATGAAATAATTTCTATTATTAATAAAAGATTATAATTCGCCTGTGAATCAAAATTTAAATTAGTTTCTAACATTAATTATTAATATTTTAATTATTAGTTATTATTTTTTATTAAATAATTAAAATTTTATTAGTTAATGTTGTAGGTCAATTTAGTTTATGATTCACAAACCAATTATAAAACTTTATTATAAAAATTATTTTAAATATCAATAATTTTAAATTTGTTAAAAACTTATCTAACTTAATCAATATAATAATTAACTATTTTTTTATATAAATTAATTGTTATTTAATAATTTTTTTATAGTGCCATAATGCTTTCAAGGAGTTATGAGCATCTAAAATAAGTAATCATACGTTAATTGATTTTGAAAGTGGTGCTTGTTTTGATTTTACATTGATCCATTGTGTAAATAATGATTGTTAGGGTTTTGAGTTTTTGATTAATGAATTAAGATTACGAGATTCTATAATATTTTTGAATTGCTAAGACTTGAGATCTTAATGATGCAAATTGTATTTGTAATTGAGAGTCAATATGATAAATCAATTAATCTTTATATCTTTGTTGATTTACATTAATTTAATTTAAATTGTATGAAAACAATTATAAGTTAATTTTGGCAATTGATAATTAAGTTAAATAGTGTGCACCTATAGTAAATTATGTCATTTCCATGCTATTGGTAGATTTGATTTTAGTTGAGAATTGTGAACTTTTTTCATATATTTGATTTGGTTCATGTATTCCTAAATTATTTTACATGTGTAAGCTTTAGGTGATTATATAATGATAAGAGTACTATAATATTTGAGTCATTAAATGAGTTTGAGATGTGATTTTTTATTTTCTTCATTTTATTATTAATATATATAAAAAAAAAAAATAAAAATATATATATATATATATATATATATATATATATATATATATATATATATATATATATATAACTTAGAAGGATAAAAGGATAAAAAATGCATTTAATATATACTTCCCTCAGTTCTTTTTTTGTAACGTTGTCTTTAATTTATAAATTATAAATTACCTTCGAGTAAGTGTAACGTGCCAAAAACTGAACAACCTCAATCAATAAAACATTCATCACATACATGAATATTCAGAGAGTACAGAGTTTTGGATACAAAGGTATACAATACGTCCATTATACCCGGATTACAAGGAAAGGGCCCCACATGACCCAACCAGAACAAAATACTGAAAAGAACAAAATTAAAATTACTAGGTCTTGATCGGACAAGAAAACATAAATAATATAATCCTCCAGTAATGTGGGGCCCAACACCCGTTCAATCCATCAAGCTGCAGCATTCCTATTACCATCTCCACTGTCAGGGATTCTCACATCTGCTCACATCAACAAGGTTGATGATCATTGCAAAGGAAGAGACCACGCATAACACACAAGTAAGCAGAAGGGTAAGCTAGCGAAAAGTCATCATACAGGCACACAACACACCATTCATATTCAATCATACATAGCAGTCATCCCATGTGAAATACCCATCCATATAAAACCCTAAGATTAAACTATTCGGATACTTAACTGAGGCACCACCACGTGGCAGTGGAATTAGGTCCTAGCAATGAGGCGTCACTGCGAGGCCTTCACGGAATTATACCCTTACAGGAGGCACCACCACGCGGCCTTCGTGGAATTACGGCCTAGCCCTGAGGCACCACCACGACCCCCCGTGGAATTACGTCCTTTTGTCAAGGCACCACCAGGGACTCCCCTTAAGAGGATCCATGGGATTACGTCAAACCGATGAGGCGCCACCAATATCTCTCATTACAAGAGTCATGAAATTATGCCCTACCCATACTTTAAACATGTTCCACCCACCAACCAAGAATTTCTCATAACAATAATATCATGCAAAATCAACAGTTCATACAACCCATGCTTTTCAATTCATACCCAATCAACTAACATGCCATTTCCATTTCAAATGTAAGATATTAATCATGCCATCATCACACAACCCCTCTTGTAAAACATTTAGGAGCAGATAACAAACCACACATCAGCGGACCACTCAACAACAACAACAACAAAACCTGCCCGCTGCCTCGCCCAAGCTAGCAGAGCTCGCTCAGGCGAGAGGGACCCTCTCGCTCAGGCGGATCCCATCTCGCCTAGACGAGGGCGCGACAAGGGGCCAAGTGACTCTGCGAGGTCTCGCTCAGGTGAGTTCCTTCTCGCCTAAGCGAGAGCACTCCTCGCTCAAAAAGAACACAAGTCGCCTAGGCAACAATTCGAGTGAGAAGGTCCTGGGCGAGCCTCTGATAATCTCGCCTAGGCGAGACTAGCTCGCTTGGGCGAGAAAACCAGCACCCGCCACTGTTTTCTCGTGCAACAGTCAGCCACACACATCCAAACAGTTCAAACATGCATTCTCAAACACTCGTATTCTCACACAGACCATTAAATCCTCAAAAGCTCGTAAAATAGGCAGATCCCACGAAAAATACAATAAGGTCTAGCTTCCCTTACTTGGAAAGAGCTAGCGGAAAGACCTCGACTCTTAGACTACGAGCACCACAGTTTAGAGAGCAGATCCTAGAAGCTGAAATGAACGGTGGAATAGTTGCAAAAAGGGTTATCACGGTGAACCCCCAACTGAGAATACGAAAACCCAACAAAAGGAAAGAGTATGGATCGGAAATACTTACGTGGGATAGGAACAGCTTGAGCGAACGTGGAAGCGGCGAGGAGGCAAACCCTAACAGAGAGTGCGGCTGCTCAAGGAGGCACAAGGGTTCTGTTTTACGAGAAAAGTACAGGATTAGGATTGGGGCATATCAGGTCTGATCCTCCCTTTGGGCCTGTCCTTAGGCCCACAAGATGGGACAGCCCTTTAAAGAAAAAAGACACAAAAAGAAAAGTGGGTCTTACCGTAAGAAAAGTAACGAAAATAACTTATAATTTATTCATAAGTTATTGTTTAACTTGTTTTACTAAACATAAAATAACTAATAAAAACATAATTCTAAATTGATATCTTATTTTCTTTTTTAATTATAGCGAAAGTTAGAAATAAATATTTATAAGATGAAAACTACAATCTCACCTAAAAAATTATTCGTTTCATATTGAATAAATGTTTAAAGTTAACTTTTATTGATTATAACAGTTGGATTTACAACTGCACAAACCGAACACTTTCTTTGGAAATCATAGAGAATCTAAATACTTTATTCATTTCTTTAGACTTCTATTATTTGAACACTATAATAGGTATATTACATTATTATCTTTAAACTCAATATATTAGATCTTCACATTATTATTTGAACATTGACAGCTATAGTTGGTGTTGGAACAATAATTAAAAAATAATAAATAAAAATATTATCTGAAAATTGTAATAAAAATACTATACGAGATTATTAATAAAAAAACAGTTTACTGTTAATTTTTTAATTAACAGAAATGTAATTCTTTAAAATACTAAAATCCATTTAAGGAGTTATATTTTTAACCAATGGTATTATATGCACATTGATTTATTATTAAATAAGTTTTTCAGAGCATAGTTAAGGAATGTAATTGTCTATCAATTGTATTAAAAAAATATTTATAAATTCACACTGCTTTTTATATCCATTAAAAATTACAAAATGGAACGAGGCTCTTTATATAAGTGTATCAGTTTTTAATAAATTTTGGAAATGTGTGCTAATGTATTATATTCTTCATAACTCAATTATTAAAAAAAATTAAATTGATTTTGACTAATTAATTCAATAAAGCAATAGTATTATTTTATTTTACTAACAACAATTAATTTTATTTATAAATATTTCCTTCATTAGAACTTCGTATTATGAATAAAAAGAATTATGAATTAAGCCAAACCCATGTGCAACAATAGAAATTATTCAGAGTTTTTCTTATTTTTTGTTGAATTAAATATATTTTTAATCTTTAAATTTGAACACCCAAAATTAAAATTCATGTCTATCAGAAATTTTAATGAACTAACTAATAATTAGCATGGATATACATGAATTATTAATTATTCTTTTTAGATATTTGTGAGTTTTTTTTTAACTCTTGCTTGTTTCATTTTCCTTTTTACATATTAGATTTTATTTTATTTATATGTTCATAATTATTTTTTAATTCTTAATTTTGTTAATTTGTGAGACAATTTGTGAACTGAATGTTAGAAGATCTTGTTTGTTTAATATTAAATTTTGTTATTATACGGTTAAGAGTTAAATGTAATATTTATGTTTTTAATGGCTTTTAAGATTGGGAAATTAAACATAGATTAAGCAAATTGCATTAGAGCAGTGAATACTAAATTAGTTTTTATCCATCTCAAATGTGATATGTAGATAGAAAAACATTTACAGCTCGTGGCTCTATATTTTCTTGAAGACATGATTTTTTTTTAATTGAGTTATTTTTATTAAATGTTCAAATTAGTTTTAATCTTTTAAGTAGTCTTGAATTACTTTTATTACTTATTTTTTAGTTCTTCATTATATTTCCATTGTTTTACAAATTTTTTGTGGTAATTTTAAACAGATCATTATTATATTTACTCTTCTAATCTTTTAAAGTTTTTTTTGGTTATATTATTACTCTATTTATTACCTTTTTTTGCTTTAAATGTAAATTCTTGATGAGTAGATTGAGAGTTTTTTAAGAATTCTTTAAAAGTTTATGTGATAGTTTTCTAAAAAAATTAATCAAAGATTTGAAAATTTACGAGAATGCAGAAGCTTTTGTGTGAACTGAGTCAGCTTAGGAATAAGGAGTGAAACAAAAATATAAAAGGAAAAACATTAAGAAAATGGTGAAAGATTTCTAGAATGGATAATTTGGAAGCCAATTTTATGAAAGACAATATCATGTTAAGAATTATCGAGTTCCAGTTAGAAACTACGAGAGTGTGGAAAGTAAAAGCCCACTTTAAAAAGAATCCCCCTTTTATTTAAGGAGATGAGAAATATTCTCTCTCTCTCTCTCTCTCTCTCTCTCTCTCTCTCTC
>Ga0214542_1011331_pt1 | contig 12274 bp, 3 predicted proteins | sample CNSS1metaG_FD_160096 | JGI IMG/M metagenome (GOLD analysis project Ga0214542, IMG submission 160096) | Root nodule microbial communities from cowpea collected in UCLA plant growth center, Los Angeles, California, USA - CNSS1 | ecosystem: Host-associated > Plants > Roots > Nodule | place: USA...
ACCAAACATGTTATGACTCTTCATTCAATACACTACGACTCGACTCGACTCATCCGGATACGTATAACTTGGTCGGATTCAGCGGATGCTTGCACTTGTGGTGGATACCTCTGCTCGACCCTGAGCTATGTAATACAAGTGTTATGATGAATCAAATCTCCCTCACCACAAGGTTAGCTCTTAATGAATTTCAGGCCTCCTGCTACTCTCACCACAGGAGTCAGTCCGCTCTAGGTGAGACTAACTGGCTCCTCAGAGTGTCAGGATGCAACCTTACCTTGAATCCTTACCTAGTTATACAGATGGGGCACCACCATGAACACCCACTAACAGGGGTCATGGAATTACGTCCCGACCACTGAAGCGCAACCCTGAAGGTCTCACCTAGAGACCCCAAGGAATTACACGCTGACACGGACCAACAATCATAAATCAGCAGTATGGGAACATTAAATCATGTTTACAATTTCATACCAACCCCTGGAATTAATTCCCCATACGTATCACATTTTGAATCCATACCACTGGTCATCACCACCCCATGAGTCTAGGGCCTCATCTCATATCAATACCATGTTACTTTAATTCCAATCTACGTACATAGAATTCAACTCATCTCGTTATCATGCCACATTAATGATGCCCATCTCATTTAGTTCACATGCCAATTCTCATACCAAACCAATCATCTACAATTCATGAATCATGCTACGAATACATAATACTCCATTATATACATGTCTCTCATCACAACATTCATACCCAAACCAATACCAATCATCCAAGAATAAACAAGCATCTAAATACAACACTGTCTCGCCCAGTACCTCGCTCAGGCTGAAGGGTCTCGCTCAGGCGAGACGTGCTCGCTCAGGCGAGACGTGCTCGCTCAGGCGAGACGTGCTCGCTCAGGCGAGCCCTCCTCGCCCAGGCGAGGGCTCAAAAAGGCATCCAGAAATCAACGCGGGATCTCGCTTAGGCGAGATCCCTCTCACCTGGGCGAGATGCCTGCTGGCTCAAAAGTTGAGCGAGTCGCCTGGGCGACTTTTCGCGCGAACTGGCCAAGGTGAGCCCTTGTTTGTCTCGCCTAGGCGAGATTAGGTCGCCTGGGCGAGATTTACAGATCTCGCCGCTGTTTCACCTGTAACCGCCATATTTTCCGACCAAACAACACATGCAAAGTACTTTCACACATCAAAACGACAGATCCAACCATGCAATCAACAATCAACGCATAAACAGTTCCAAAGAAAGACTCGAAACTAGAACCCTAACTTCCCGTACCTGGAAATCAAGCTAGCAAACGCTCTGACCCGTACAAAGAAGGTAGAACTGCCCCTAGGGCGGTCAGCTGCTAAACTGAACGGCAGAACAGAAGAAAGGAGCGGGTTATTACCAAACCCTAACGATACAGCGAACATAAACCATGAAAGGAAGGAGCATGAGCTGAGGAGTGACTTACGTGAGTAGGAACCGAGTTTGAGCTAGCTCGAAGTGCACCTTAGGGCAAACCCTAGCAGAGCGTTCTGTGAGGGGTATGGAGAGTGAGGGCGGCTGGATTTCTGCAAGAGTGAGGTTGAGTGAGGAATTAGGACAGACCTAAGGACTTTTATGCGTTGGGCCGACCTTAAGCCCACTTACAAGAGCAGCCCACTAATCTTTAGGGCAGAAAAAAAATGGGACCTTACACAAATATTTCAGATCACTCAACAAAAAATACTATCCAGACCTATAATACTTTCTTAAAAATATAAATTTGGTCAAAATTTCTTTAAATGTTATTTTAAATAAAAATATATAATTTAGACAAGGAAAATTGCAGTTTGACACTCACTTTTTCTCTTCCGACCATTTGACGTTAACCTTTATTAATAAATTATTATGTTTAATATATAAAAATGAATATAAATGAAATTTTATAGTAAAATAATAGTATTAAAAGTGTCAGAGTACGGGATCCTTTAGATAATTCAAAATATGTTTAGCTCAACTAATTTAAAACATAAAAATAATTATTAATAACTATTGTTTTATTAAATTTATTATAACGGATTAAAATTTTATTTTATATGTGATTTGATACTTTCCATTAGATTGATCTAATTCAGCACCGAAGCAAGTGATGTTTGACGAAAACAATTTTCTTCAATAGTCAAAGTGAAAGTAGGAGATAGTTTTCAAATAATTTAATCTTGAATCCAGCGCATTAACTATTTAATATAAAATTGCACAGTTTATAAAGATTAAAAGTAAATGTTTAATTAGTTTACTGAAAAATAAATTCAAGATATTTTATTTACAAAATATATTAAAAAAAAGTTAAATTTATAGTAAGGATAACAATACTTTAATTGGCTCTTTTTAACTTATTTTTAAACCCTATTTTAATCGATATTAGATCATTACATCATTTAAAAAAATTAAAATAAATAATTCAATAATAATTAAAAAATAAATTAAAAATAAATAAAAAAAGTAAGTTAAAGTATGTCTAGCTTTATCGTAATTGTTAAACATAGATGCGCTTTCACGCTTTCAGCTTTTCAGATTGGAATCCAAAGTTTAGACAAAAAGCAAAAGTTGAGATGAGTGGATTTTAACTGGAGCTTCTCTTGCGCCAATGAGCGTCGACTGCTTCGATAAGAAGCATTACAATATTCTAAATTTTATTTTTAGGATAATCATATTTTAATTTATTTTTTAAACTTTAATTTTATGATAATGATATTTTAATTTATTTTTATATTTAATATTTAATTTATTATTTTGATCATCATTAAATTATTATATTATTAAAAATAATTTAAATAAATAATGTAATGAAGATGAAAATAAAAAAAAATGAATTAAATATCGTTATCTTATCTTTGAAATCCGGAAATTTTTGTTGTCTCCTTGTCCAAGAAGTAGGTACGGCCTCGCAACACGATTCAAATCGGATCCAGATTTATCTTTAAATAATTAACCAATTAAATATAATGGAATATCGTACGAATAATTGTAAATTTGTATCAAACCTTTTAACGGTTCTTCATTTGATATAATAAATTAAACAAAATCACATAAACATTCATCTTTTATTTTGTTGGAGTCTATTTTTAATAATCTTTATAACAGAAAAAAATTTTGAGTTGCAACAATTAAATCTGATTAAATTAATGAATTAAATGATTAATCAAAATACGTTAAATATTTTATTATTTTCACCTATCAATGACATAATTTAAAAATCATTGATAAATTTCTCGTTACTGAAATGGAATATCAAGTTTGTGATGTTGAACTTGTATTTCAAAATGTAATTTTTCATGTAATATAATACGCGAGATACGGTGAATTCATCTTTTATTATTCAAACATAATTAATTTGGGTACTGATTTGAAAAATCTTTTTAATATTGCAAATGAGTTTAACGTGTATAAAGTTTAAAATTTTCGTATTTTTTTGACGTTTTATTACTTTATTTTTGAATTTTCTCAATAATGTTTGTCTTGAGTATTAATTATATGGCTTGATCCAAACAGACATACGTTTTTAAGTACAGTGCATCCTTTTGACTATGCAAACATAAGCAAATATCGTGTGGAAGAAGAAGAATCATCCGAAAACATCAAATTTTCAAATGGAATTAACTCATATACAGTGATCCATTACAATTAAATTATCTTAATAAATTAAGTCAAAACAGTAATAACAGTGAAATTAAAATAAACATCTATATTCTGTATTTCTCTTTATTTAAATAATTTTATTTTTTATATAATATATATATATATATATATATATATTGAGAATATTATTATCTAATTATATTTTTTACCTTATGTAACTTATCTTGTTAAATACTAAATATATTATATAATATTAGTAAAAGATCGATACCTAATTTAAAAAGTAAAGAAAATAATAAGTGTCACAAAAAATCTATAATAATGATGTATTTGTTTGAGGTAGAATAGTTTAGCGAGGATAGATTGTCAAGTTCTTTATTTGTTCGTTTGTGAGGTGTTGAGAGAAATGTATAATGATGATATGCGGAATGCACCATGATGATAATCATAATCACCTCTAAATTTATTTAAAAAAAAACACATAATTCACTTTTAAATCAACTCAAATCTAACTATTCTTAGGGATGGTAACGGGGCAGAGAGACACAGGTTTCGCTATCTCATATTTATCCCCGTAAAAAAAATCCATCATCATCCTCATATCCAAACCCAACGGGTATCAAACTTTTGTCTCATCCCCATCTAACCGGGTAACGGGTATAATCTCGTCCCCATACTCATACTCATTTTCTTACTACTTCAATATCAATTTTAATTAATTTTTATAAAATAATAAAAAATTATGGTAAAGGAAGCATAATATTAACAAATATTCAATATTAGAAGGGTGGTTGTTTCTTCGATATCAAGTACTTTTAAATAATTTATAATTATTTACATTTTAGATTATAATACCAAATAAAATTTAATGAAAATCAAAACAAAGCTCGAATTTGCAAATATTAATGAAACATAGTTAATAAAATTTAAAAATATTTTTTAAAAAGTATAAAAGAAAAATAAATATTCAAATTAAAATACATTTTAAAGGTTTGTTTACTTCAATCTTTTAAATTCTAATCAATCTCTTTTTTATACACTAATAAAAGTTATAATACATCATTTGAACAAAACGATACAAAGAACAAATAATAATTATAATAAAATTTAAAAAAATAATTATAATTGCTTACATTTTATATTATAATACCAAATAAAATTTCATGAGAACCAACACATTTATTAAATTTACAAACATTAATGAAACCTAGTTGATAAAATTTAAAAATATTTTTTAAAAATATAAAAGGAAATGTAACGTCCCATTTAAATAATAACATAATCAAATGAAACATCACACAAATTAATATAAAGAGCAACATTATGGATTATAAGTATCGCTCCTTAAGAAAAACCCCAGATACCTAGAGAAAAGCCTAAGGCACACCACAATGTCATTGACAAAATAAGATAAAAGTTGAATAGTATTTAAAATATAAGGTAGTACATAGGCCTCAGCTTTAAAGAACACCCGGAGGAGGGGATCCGACCCAAGAATATCTATGCAGCGAAATCTCCATCACCCTGACGACCACGGGAAGTTCCCACATCCGCTCACATCAATAAATTAATAATCATCACAAAAGGAGGAAAATCACAAATAGAACATGCAACAAACAGAAAGGGTGAGCTAGAGTGGAAAACCGTTTTATCATACAATTACATACAATTTTCAAAGTCAAAGATACATGAAACAACCAAGCATGTGAAGATCGACAAACAAAAAACTAAGACTCAAAGACACGATTATGCGGATACATATAATCAGTCAGATTCACTGAATGCTTGTACTTGTGGTGGTCTCTACTGCTCTGCAGAGCCATTGCTAGTGGGTTTCACCTTACCACGCACAAGGTTAGCCTTCAAACATCTAAGGCCATTATCCTGCCAAAGACTAGGGCATCCTGCTACTCTCACCACTTGAGTCAGTAGGCTTTACGTGAGACTAACTAACTCTTTAGAGTGTTAGAATGCAATTCTTACTTGAATCCTTACTAAATTATATAATGAGGCACCACCATGAATCTTTGTGGAATTATGTCATAACCATGAGGCACCACTATGAGCTCCCACTAACAGGGGTCATGGAATTACGTCCTGACCATGAGACACCACCACGAAAATCTCGTGGAATTACGTCCTGACCAATGAGGCACCACCATGAGATATCACTTAGAGATTCATGGAATTACGTTCGAAACCATACCAAGATCATGTTTCACCAACCAAGCATATAATATCATGCATACCAACTCATGCCAATGTATATAACCAACCTTTCAAAACATGTTCCATACGCAAGATTATACCAAACTCATCCATTTCATTCCCATTGTGTCATATATAATACATACAAGACATCTTACATGACTTTGTAGACTATCACACCAACCAAACATTTGAAAGCATACACTTATCCAATCAACACCATCAATCTCGCTCAGATGACGGAGCCTTCGCTCAGGAGAGAGAGACCCCTCGCTCAGGAGAGAGAGACCCCTCGCTCAAGCTGCCAGGTCTCGCTTGGGCGAGATTGTAATAGTGGGCATGTCGAGGTCTCGCTCAAGCTAGCCCATCTCGCTCAGGCGAGACTACTTTCGCTCAGGCAAGTGGGTTTCACTTAGATGAGCCCTCAAAATAGAGAAGGGGTGAACTACTGTTGTCCTTGCTCAGGCGAAAGCTCCTTGCTTAAGCAAAATAAAAGAGTTATTCAAATAAGTAAAGAATTTTTTGTATATTACTTAGTAAACGAAAGGTTTGTGCTATTAAATACTTAAATTAAGAGTATTAAACATTCTCATGTGAAAGGAAAATATACAATACATAACAATATTAAAAAATAATAGAAATATTAAAATGTGAGACAAAAAAATTTTAATTGACATACATCTTTCTAACATAATTACATAAATATTATGATAGGATAAAAAATATAATTGAGATGCGAATGACTTTTATAATAAACCAAATAATTAAAAAAAATAAAAAATTATATATATATATATATATATATATATATATATTTAATTAATTATAAATATTTTAATAATTTAAACAAAATGAACATTATACATCTCCATCTTTATTTTTGTACTCAATTAAAAAAATCGAAATTAACTTAATCTTTTGAGGAAAACAATTTTCTTCAAGAATCAAAGTGAAAGTAGGAGATAGTTTTCAAATAATTTAATCTTAGGATCCAGCGCATTAACTATTTAATATAAAATTGCATAGTTTATAAAGATTAAAAGTAAATGTATAATTATTTTACTGAAAAATAAATTCAAGATATTTTGTTTACAAAATATATTAAAAAAAGTTAAATTTATCGTATTTGTTAAACACATATTGTCTTAAATGCGCTTTCAGGCTTTCAGCTTTTCAGATTGGAATACAAAGTTTAGACAAAAAGCAAAAGTTGAGATGATGGATTTTAATTGGAGCTTCCCTTGGGCCAATGAGTGTCGACTCCTTAGAGAAGAAGCATTAAAAAAATGAATTAAATATCGTTATCTTATCTTTGAAATCCGCATATTTTTGTGGTCTCCTTGTCCAAGAAGTAGGAATCGGATTCAGACTTATCTTTAAATAATTAACCAATTGAATATAAAGGAATATCGTACGAATAATTATAAATTTGTATCAAACCTTTTGACGGTTCCTCGTTCGATATAATAAATTAAACAAAATCAGAACAAAATTCATCTTTTTTTTGGAGTCTATTTTTAATAATCTTTATAACAGAAAAAAATAATTTGAGTTGCAACAATTAAATCTTTCAAAATGTAATTTTTCATGTAATATAATACGTGAGATACGGTGAATTCATCTTTTATTATTCAAACATAATTAATTTGTGTACTGATTTGAAAAATCTTTTTAATATTGCAAATGAGTTTAACGTGTATAAAGTTTAAAATTTTTGTATTTCTTTTGACGTTTTATTACTTTATTTTTGGAGTAGTGGATGGACGAGTGAACCGATCCCATTCTAGTGGAACGAATTCATAAAAAGAGAGAAAATGAGAGATTTAATTCCGACTTTAATGGATCAGTATTATTTTGTGTGAGATTTGATCCCACTTAAAAAGGTTAGATATGGATTTCTTGAGAGATTGAATACCTATATCGCGAAACAGATATCTGTGCCTGATTAATATATATATATATATATATATATATATATATATATATATATATATATATATATATATATATATAAAATTCTTTTTCTGTTGTATTTTTTTTCAATTTAATGATTAAAAAAATCATGAAATAATTTTTTTTATATAAATATCAATTTATATTTTTGATTAAACTAAAAATAAAATGATAATCTCATCAATATTTTTATTAAAATATATTTTTCGATTCATGACATCAATCAAATTTTTTATAAAATTTTATAAAAATTCTTCTAAATTTAATTACAATAAACTCCAAATTTATTAAAAACTCGTATCCGTGGACTTGCTTTCTATAATATCACAGTTATTTTTATTTTGTGATGTTGCTGAAAGGTAAAAGTAATTTACAATGCACTAGACAGCCTAAGCAACAAGTAGTAGAGTGGACAGTGGGAGGGGTGATAGCGTGTGAGGAAAGACTGAAACTCTGGTCAGAATGGTAGGCATGGCTGTTATGCCACTGTTTCAGTCACCTCACATTCAAATCAATTGGACACACTTTTATAATCTCTGACACTAATTTTACCATACAGAGAAACATATTCTCCTCCGAAAACATCTCCATATTTGTTGGGATTAAGAAGTCACGGGTAATAATAAATAAATAAAAGTTAGTAAATAAGAAAGATTCTTTGAATTAAATAAATAATAATAATAATAATAAAAACTAGGAAAAACTTGCTAAAGGATTTAAATAATATAATAAACTAAATCTTAAAAAATAATAAAATTGTTTATATTAAAAATACATCATTATTAAATTTAAAAATGTTTAATGATATGTGACCCACTTTAACCTATTTCAGAAAGTAACGAACTTAAATATTATTATTCGGTACTGTGTTGTAGAATTAACAAGTATTTTTGCAGAAATATTGTATAAATAGCTGTAGCTCCACTCTTACCAACACAACATTCCTCCTAACTCTTGCTGCACTCAGTTTTGTTCCAATTCGTTACCTTACCCTCACTTGGAAATGGCAGAAGGAACCCTAGCCTCTGTTTTCGATCATACCACACCAATAGCTGAGCTATACGAGGTTAAAAATGTTGCACCTATGGTGTCTTCTTACAACGAGCGGATACGTCCGATCCTTGACGCTCTTGAGAACCTGAGGCGCCTAAACATCACCAAAGAAGGGATACAGCTTCCAACCATAGTGGTAGTTGGTGACCAATCTTCTGGAAAGTCCAGTGTCTTAGAATCTCTTGCTGGAATCAGCTTACCCCGTGGACAAGGTATATGCACAAGGGTGCCCTTGATCATGAGGCTGCAAAATCACTCACTTCTACAACCTGTGTTGGAGCTGGAATATAATGACAAACATGTGCCCACGGATGAAGCTCACGTCTCTGAAGCCATTCGTCATGCGACAGATGAACTTGCCGGCTCTGGGAAAGCAATTTCGAACACCCCATTAACTCTTATCGTGAAGAAGAATGACGTTCCTGATCTCACTATGATCGATCTTCCTGGCATTACGCGAGTGCCTGTTCAAGGTCAACCTATGGATATATATGACCAGATTGTGAATATTATTATGGAGTACATAAAACCTGAGGAAAGCATTATTCTCAATGTTTTATCTGCTACGGTTGATTTCTCAACTTGTGAGTCCATTAGGATGTCACAGAGTGTTGACAAAACGGGAGAGAGGACTCTTGCTGTTGTCACAAAAGTTGATCTTTTCCCAGAGGGTCTGCGTGAGAAGGTGACTGCTGATGATGTGAACATCGGTCTTGGCTACGTTTGTGTAAGAAATCGCGTTGGAGATGAGTCCTACGAAGAAGCTCGTGGAATAGAAGCCAAACTATTCAGGACACACGCGCTTTTGTCCAACATTGACAAGTCCATTGTTGGTATTCCTGTTTTGGCCGAGAAACTGGTTCAGCTTCAAGCGGTTAGCATTTCCAAAATATTGCCTGAGATTGTTAAGAAGATCAATGACAAGCTTGATTCTCAGCTTGCCAATCTGGAAAAATTTCCAAGGAAACTCAACTCCTTGGTTGATGTTATGTCTGCTTTCGTTCATGTCATTGGGTTGACAAAAGAGTCCCTAAGCAAGATTCTTTTGAGAGGAGAATTTGACGAGTACCCTGATGACGAACAAATGCATTGCACGGCTCGCCTTGTTGAAATGCTGGATCAGTACTCTAATGATCTTCGCAATGGTTCTGAAAGTGATGCTGGAGAGAAGTTTTTGATGGAAGAAATTAAGATGCTAGAAGAGACTAAGCGGATTGGACTTCCAAACTTCATCCCACGCGCTGTTTTTCTTACTCGTTTACGCGATAAAGTTGAATCCATTTCAAGCATTCCAATTAAGTTCATTAACCAGGTGTGGGACTATCTTGAGGCAGTGGCGGTAATGGTTCTGAATCGTCACTCAGAACACTATCACCAACTTCAGACATGTATAAGGCTTGCTGGGCAGAATCTTATTGCTAAAATGAGGGAAAATTCTATGAAATATATGAAAGAGGTGGTGGAAATGGAGAAACTAACTGATTACACTTGCAATCCTGAATACACAAATGAGTACAACAAACTAATTGGCAGCCAGAATTTTTTGGTGGATAGAGTTCAATCTTATTATTCTAAGGTGGCTATTGATGGTTTTGGTGATGTTGAGCTTAGTCATCTGACCCAGCACACAACTTTAGTTCCGCAGGCTTTTGACTTGAAAGTGAGACTAACAGCATACTGGAATATTGTGCTTCAGAGGCTAATTGATAACACTGCACTGCATTTGCAGTTCAGTATTTTCAACCTTTTGAACAAGGATCTAGGTTACGAGGTTTTGAAGGATATGGCGTCTCCTAGTGGAGGTGGAATAGAGAGATTGTTCGAGGAAACTCCTTCAGTTGCTGTGAGGCGTGACCATCTCATTAAGAGCATTACGATTCTTAAGGAAAGTAAGCAAGTCGTGGCTAGCATAATCGACAAAATCTCTACCTATGCTAATTAAATTAAGAATGTCTGTTTTGATGTTTGTGACAGTGTTAATGTTGCATCTAAGGTTTTAGAGCAAGTGTTTGTTAAGTGTTAGTATAACTAGATGTATGGGTTTTAGGTTGGTGTGTTCTCTAGTTTATCTTGGTGTTTGTAGTTGTATAACTTGTAGTGTGATTAGGATCACAATGAATGTGTTGACGTTTTATCCTTGTTCTTCCTGTGCTTTCGTGCAAAATGACTGCGTTGAACTGTTAAATGTTGTATTTTGTTTTTTGCTTGTTTTCCCATAGCATTCACCCTCAAGCATTCACCCTCAAGCATTCACCCTCAAACTCAAACGTCGATGGCCTGAATCACACAATGTCTTGGTACATTTAGAATCATTTCTGCTTCTTTTTTAACACCAGAACCAACATTCCTTGAATTTGTTTCAAAAAATTTCTAGCTTCACGCAGTTAATGTGGCCCCTGACATGAATTATATTTGTCTTGTTTCATGCAATTGATAATTTAAACTTTATTAGTATTACATGCAACCAGGAGAGAGAAATCTATGACTTTTTAATTACAAAAGGAGAAAAAAAATATTTAAGTTTGAATCTAAGGTGTAAACAACTGTGATTATAATAAACCTTGAAAAAAATAAACGATAATGTTCTATATAGTTGCTATTTTGAAAAACAAAAAAAAACCCAAATCTTATGCACATAACAAAACAAAATATGCGTGACTGGAAGCATTGCAGCGAGAGAAAACAACTGATGAACATTAGGGGCTTCTCCCTGCACCTCCAATTATTTCTCCTGTACTCCAAAAACTTATCTTAATTCCGTCTTTGTCCATGGTTAAAAAATGAGTTATTATTTTTTACTGCACTGCACCCTCAAATATCCTGTGACTCACCGCACTGCACCTCCAAAAGCAAATTCCCTGCTCTGCACCCCTGCCCTTGCCCTTGGAATCTTTGACCTAGTTTTTTTTAATCTGCAGAGGCCTCCATCCTCCACACCTCTTCTCCGTGTTCTCTCTCTTCTCCCACACACACAACACAGCACCCACACGTCCTTCCTCTTCTCCCCCTTCTCTCTCTTCTCCCACAAACACAACACAGCACCCACCCACGTCCTCCCTCTTCTCCCCAACGCCATCTTTTTCTCTTCTCCACACACCATTCTTGTCCCCAGACAATCGCGTTTCATCTGTTCCCGCCGCTTTTACATTTTTTACGGTAGTTTCTCCATTTTTCACGATACGTTTCTCCATTTTTTCACGTATTTTGATTTTAATTGATTTTAGTTGTAGGTTTGAATATGTACATCTTCGCTTTTTTGTGTTAAACCTGCTTCGGAAATAGTTGATGTCTGAGTATTTGAGACATGGTTTATGAGTTTTTTTTTCTTTGTTTTGGGAAACGGATTATGGAATCCGTTTCCTTTTATTTTTTTTTAAAACGGATTATGAATTTCATTTGGTGTTTTTTTTTTGGGAAACGGATTGTGTAATCCGTTTCCTATTTTTTT
>Ga0214542_1011336_pt1 | contig 12270 bp, 12 predicted proteins | sample CNSS1metaG_FD_160096 | JGI IMG/M metagenome (GOLD analysis project Ga0214542, IMG submission 160096) | Root nodule microbial communities from cowpea collected in UCLA plant growth center, Los Angeles, California, USA - CNSS1 | ecosystem: Host-associated > Plants > Roots > Nodule | place: USA...
CCATGAAAACCACTGAGGATGTTACATTAAACACCACACAACACAACAAACACAAACACATAGCTATTATTCTGCAACTAATAGATCATAAGAACTGTCTCTGCTTCATCATTTCTTCTGCACCTCACTTACAGTTGCAAGGGTCACAGGTGCAGTTTGATCCACACTTGCAACCACCGTTCTCAGCTCCAACACCCATTTCACCACCATCGATGTGGGCCTTCACAGCTGCAACACCCAAAACAAGAGTCTCTGTGGTTGTTTTCTCTGCATAGCTCAAATCCGGGTACATCTTGCAACTGCATCATTTAAAAAAAGAGCATTAGATCTTCGTGTAACACAGACCAGAATCTTTCAAGAGAGAGAAACAATTGTGTGCATGGTTTAATCCTAAGGAACTGTGAAAATATTTCTCAATTTCTCTTTTCCATCACCTCAAATTTGCATCTTTTCTCAATTTCTTAATTTCATCATACCAAACTAGCCCTTTAAAACTTTTGTTTTGTTGGTGTTTTAGACATCTTGGTGAAGAAGGTATCCAAAAAGCAATTCAAAACCCCAACCCAACAAGAGTGTCCCCATAACAAAAACTCTGAAAGCTATGAGAGCCTTGGGAAAGTATTAAAATCCAGCCATTTAAAAGTAAAAAAAAAAAAAAATGTAAGGAAAACCACCATAAAATTGCATGCAATTTAGCTAGAACAAAACAATCTACAATGAAAAGTGTGAGAAGAATGAAAAAGGTTTACCTACCCTCCACAGTTGCTGCCACAACCGCAGCTGCTTCCGCACCCACATTTCCCACTGCAGCAAGACATTTTCAGATCAAAGCACAAAAAACAATGAAAATAACACTGTTTAACACAATCACAAATTGAAACTGATGTTTTGGCAAATGAAACCTGAACCCAATTTATAGCCAGAGGTGGGGTTAGGATTGAGATATTGACCGTCCACGTGTCAGATGAATCCAAAATTCATAGCAGTCCTCTCCGCATTCCGATGTCACTTTAATCACTCGTCCCTTCCCAACGATCTGAGCGTTTGCATTGAAAAGCTTTCCCCAACTATTACTCTTTTCAGTATTTTTTTACCCACATAAATTTTACGCAAATAACACAGTTGTTTTGTGTTTGACGTTGGGAATTCGGTACCCGAATTCTAGACAGTCATGTTACATTTTGTTTTTTAATTTCCGATCTGGGTTATATTTTTTTTCTAGACAGTCATGTTACATTTTGTTTTTTAATTTCCAATCTGGGTTATATTTTTTTTCTTTTAAATGAATTTCAATTAGAATTTTGGGAATTTAAAAAAAAAAAGTTTTAAGTGTTATTTTTTAATTTATTTTTTAGAAAAACTAGTTGAATTAAAGGTTAAAAAAATTTAATTTCTTTTTAAATTTCTTTAGTTAAAAAAAATTTAAAATAGATTTATTATTGAATATTAAAGAAATATATAAAAAAATGTAATTTATTTATTTTTGAATTTGTTGAAGTTTAAATTTTCTTAAAGAAAAACTAATTTAGTATCGTGTATTAAAGTTATTTTAAGTATTATTCCGAGAAATATCAAAATAAATCTAATTAAATTTTTTATTGAATTTCTTTAGTTAAAAAAATAATTTAAAAATAGATTTAGTATTGTGTATTAAGTTATTTTAGGTGTAAAAAATATAAAATTTAATTTAAAAATTGTATATTAAAAGGTTAAAAAAATAATTTGATTTGTATACTTAGTTTTTTAATATGGTAAGAATTTTGGTAATGTAGCAATGGCTTTTTTAAAGAAAATAAATTTCAAAATATAGATTGATTAAACAATTCTTAAAAATTAAAAAAGAAATATCGAAGTACAAAAAAGTATAAATATATTTAATAAAATAGAATTATGTACAAGAAGTAAAAAAAATAACATTCTAAATTTGTAAAAAGTAATTTCAAAACGATAAAAATTACTAAAATAATTTAAAACCATTGTATTATTGTATTTTAAATAATTTTTTATTTGTTTTTGGTTTATGTAAAATAAGTAACGATAAAAGATAATAATAAAATATTTACCATTTAATTGAATCAAGGATAAATTTATTGAACACAATTTAAAGTATAACATAAACTAAGTGATTCGATGTAGATCATCTAAGTACATGATTGTTAGGAGAATGATTTCTTGTGTGTCATTTAGTTCTACAGTAGGAACATTTTCATGATTGTCTTCCTTCCCTAATGTTCATCTCAGTCCTAATTTTACTTGATTTAGGACGACCCTTCTCGCTCCTTTTTGTGGGAGGATGAGGCCAAACCTGTGGTCCTTGGTATGGTGACCAATATTCTTCATGTCTTATACTTTCATGACAAAATCTAGCCTATAATGGGGACTTGTGTACATGTTGAAGTCGTGATGTGCATGTTTGCAAGCTGCAATAACATGTGAACAGGGTAGATGGATTTTTTGAAACTTTCCACAATCGCACCACCTTTCATCTAATCTTACTAGAAATTTTCCTATAGGGTACTTCTCTGAGATTCACCATCTCTTCCATTCTGAATCTTGTGGTATTTCTATCAAATTCAACGATCTGGTACGTGTTTGACTTGGAGTCCGCATCTTGTAGGAAGTTGGTCTCATATTTAGAGTACACATGACCAACACTCACCATTACAGTTATTTGCCTGCCTCTTTTTGTGAAGTAGGTGTTGCCCCTAGTGTACGTGGCCAACACTATAGAAGAAATTGGCAAATTCCTTGTCTTCTTTAGGACAGAATTTATTGCTTCAGCCAGATTTGTTGTTACGTGACCCTACCTTCTTCCTTGGTTATATGCAAGACACCACTACTCCCTTAAAATTTGGTCTACCCAAGCTTTTGCTTCTGGGTTGTCTTCTCTAATGATGTTCTAGTAGTAGTTGCAGCATGACTCGGTCAGTGTGTATGCTAAAAACAAAATTTTAAAAACATTTCTTTTACTAATAATGGTGTTGAATACAACTTGTATACAAATCTAGGCAAATAAGTTTGCATGACTTGAAGTAGGGACGAAAATCGGTTGTAAGACTATTCCTAGTTTCCATACACATCTTCAATTTCTTGTTGTTTCGCCAATCACGCCTTTCTGTAGGTTGTGTTATACCCCATAGAGGTCTGGATGGATGAAATTATTATTGTAGTTGGTATGGATGGGTCTGACTTCACCATTTGTCTTACATGTTGGGAAATTATTCTTGAGCCCAGGTGCATGTGGTCTTGCATTATGAGTTGTGTGGCACATGTGTGCACACCTTCAACCTTTCTGATTTCCTACACTTGATCCCATGTACGTAACATTGTCTGACATTTCCAAGGACACATCTGCTATACACATTGCGCCTTCAACCTTGTTGTGTTTGAGTGTGTGGTTTTGTAGTTGCAATGGTTTACCTATTTAAAGCATCTAGAAGTTGTTCCTTTGTTTGGAACCTCATTCATTGGGTCAGTGTACCTACATCGTGCTCAAAGTTGTCATGCAATATTTTGTGGTGGTCATATGTGTTTGGAAATTCCTGGTGTGGGGTTTGGTTGTATTCTTCATATGATTCAAAGTGTTGTGGTGGGTTGTAAGGGACAAGTGTATGATGGTGTTGTTGTTGTAAGGGGTGGACATCTAAGTTTTGGTCATGGTCATCAGGTTGATCAAAAAGTATTTCGTCCTTATCTTCACTAAATGGGTCTAAGTACGCTATAGGTAGACCTACATTTTCAACTTGTATAGTGGTTAGAGGAGACAACATTTGGGTGTTGTGTTGTGCGGGTGATTGAAAAATGTTGGAGGTGGATAGACCAATTTATAGTTCGGTAGATAGGTAGTGTTAAGGTCAAATGGTTCTTGTGAGGCTTGGGTGTTTGGTTGTGGATCATGTGCATGAAAATGTTTTAAAGAATTTGGTTGTGAAGGTATGGTACCTGAGTTGTAGGTGGTGCATAGTTCAATAGATGTAACAGTTGGAGTGACTTGTATCATGTCGAAAGCCCCATCTAAGTCGTCGTCATCTTGAATTTGAGTGGTTGTGTACGACATGTTGGCCACACACTTTAGTAGGAAACTTGAAGTGTATCAGTGGAACTCCATCCCTTCCATCTCTGTTTGCCTTGTCAATTATTACGTGAATAAGTTTGGACAGCCCAAAACCTCTATGGATATGAATCATGATTGTCTTTACATATGTAAAGGAGACACCAGTTTGAGGGTCACTAGCAATTTCTCCATCGTCGTACACGTAAACAAACATTGATCCTTCCATTTGAGCTTGTAGTTGAACAAGACCTTCGAATTGAGTTTTCAGTGTAAGGAGAAATTGCAAGATTGAACTTGTGAGTTTAGAATGTGATGTTGAAGGTGGTCTTTTATACTGCAAATTAAAGTTATCATGTTTGTGACACGACTTCTTATGTACCCATGTGAGTTGCACAACCTCTAATGTGTCCATGTGACTTGCATGACTTATTATGTATCCATGTGACTTGACTACATTTTAGGTGATCATGCTAGTAGCAGTACATGTTAGGTTTTCATGTCAGATGAATAAAATCTTATGTATTTATGTATCTAGAAATGAACATTACCATTTAACCACCCTCCATTAAACAAATTAAAATGCATTCAAATTATGTGACATGTGATATGTCAAATTCAAATTAAAGGCACCACTGCCCATGAGTAGCATGCTTTAATCATTGTCATTACGTCTAGCAGCTTTAATTATGTGGCATGTGATACGTCAAGTTTAAATTAGAGGCACCACTGCCCATGAGTAGCAGACTTTAATCATTGTCATTACATCTAACAACTTTAATTATGTGGCATGTGATATGTCAGGTTCAAATTAAAGCCACCACTACCTATGAATAGCAAACTTTAGTCATTGTCATCATGTGACACCAACTTCAATAGTTTCATGCAAAATAAAGTCGTGGAGTTAGACGATCACAATTGATATACACACTACACGATAAATGTCAATCAGGGTTTGTTTAAGTTTACCACGTCAACGAAGGCGCTTATAAATTATTTTGTTTTAATTCACAACCATAGTTGGTTATTAGCAAAACAAGAAAGGTGATCCATCACAAAAATAACATTCATAATAGTTTCCTACTTGCTGTTAACTATAAATGTTGTATAAATTGTGCTTTTTATTTGTTGACTACTATGAATTTACAAATGTTGAAGGAAGAAATTGAAAGCTATCATTATTGCAGTCAGGGAAGACGAGTAAAAGATGTATGGTTTCACAAGCTTGTGTTAGGACGATGAGACCAGTATGATACAATTCAGCTTGTAACGGATGACGATGTTTGCGACATGGTTGCCTTCTTCCTTCCACTCCCACATGATCTTCCAATGAAGCTTTCAGTAACCCTACATCCTTCTAAAGGTGACAATTTGGATGCAACAAACTTAGTTGCAACCAAAAATGTCAATGACTAAACCTTAGTTCTTTATGTGTTTAGGAAGTTTAAATAAATTGTTTACTTTTATTTATGATTATTACTTAATTTCCATCTTGTGTTAAATTTAACTTGTTTTAAGTACTAAGTACCTGTTTTGTGGGCACTTTATCTGCACCTGAATATTTTTTTTAGTCTCCAAAACTTATGCTATTGGCTTTATTGCATGAAATATTATAAAATTAAGTTTATATATGATTTGTATGAAATTACTAAGACAACAAATAAAATCCAAAAAGTCATGATCTTGACTTCATTTTTCAGCATTTTTTACTACTAAGTACCTATTTTGTAAGTAATTTATCTGCACCTAAATAATTGTTTTAGTCTCCGAAACTTATGTCATTGGCTTTATTGCATGAAACACTGTAGAATTGAGTTTACATAAGATTTTTATCAAATCAATAAGACAACAAATAAAATCCAAAAAGTCTTAATCTTGACTTCATTTTTCCAGCTTTTTTACTACTAAGTACCTGTTTTGTGGGCATTTTATCTGAACCTGAATATTTCTTTTTTTTTTCTTTTTGCATTCAAAACTTATGCCATTGGCTTTATTGCATGAAATACTATAGAATTCAGTTTATATATGATTTCTATGAAATCATTAAGACAACAAATAATATCTAAAAAGTCCAAATCTTGACTTCATTTTCAGCGTTTTTTTACTATTAAGTACCTGTTTTGTGGGCAAAAACTCCATTGCAACTCCTCCCCACTTATTTGCATATTGTTCCCCACATGTTTGTTGTTGCTGCTATATTATGTTTTCTTTTTTGTTTAAGACTGACTCCAATGAAGTATTTTGTTGTTGATAAGGACTCAATGTAATCTTTCGTCCATATTCTCTACATAAAACATCTTGTCTATAAGTTACAAAAGTGTCCACAATTTGCATAAAAAACCCAACACAACTTCCCACTTATTTCCACATGGCTCCAAACATATGAGTCAATGGTGGTTCCAAATATTTTTCCGTTAAGACTAATACCAATTGACTTTATTTTTGTTCATAAATACCCCAATTACATTTTTTATTCATATTGGGTACAAAGAACATTGCAAACTATGAATAATATGTACAAAAACCCTAACCTAACTCCCCACTTATTTGGACATTGGTTCCCAAATTTGTACGAGTGTTGTTGTGTTTTTTCTTGTGAAGACTGTTTCCAATAAACTATTTTGCTGCATCATTTAGTCACCATCATACAAGCTTTAGTCACCATCATTATGAAATGATCTTTGCACATGAATGACTGCCCAAATTGGAGGTTGGAAGATTGACATTAATCACCCTTAACATGACAATACACCAACCTCTATCTAAGGGATGACATTTGTTTCAATAATCCAATGGCTAACATTCCCTTGCTTAAGTCTTGAATCATCTATAAAGATTAAAAGTTATTGTTTTAAATTGTTGGTATTGACACAAACCTAGATAGAGATAAACAAAAATGTTGCTATGGAGACAACAATAGCAAATGGGTACATACATTGCTTCTCAGGTATGTGAACTTCATTTATTATTAACACACCTATGTTCTTATATAATCACATATGTTACTTGGTTGTTTAGGACGCAAAATAGAGCATTGTATCGTCTTACTATCACTTCATGCTTGAACCATATCCAAATATTGTGCCTGTACTACAGGATGTAGGGTTTGGCAATGTGACTAAATTGAGACATCTAAAGGTTGACCATGGTTTAGTGACTACCTTGGCAGAAAGGTGGAGGCCTAAAACACACACATTTCATTTTTCGATTGGAGAATGCACCATAACCTTGCAAGATGTGTCCCTCAATTTAGGGCTTTATGTCAATGGACCCCCTATCATTGGTCCAACTATGTTGGATTAGGACGAGGTGTCTGATACCTTGTTAGGTATAACACTAGTTAAGGGGGAATCCATTGTTGGTTCTATGATCAAACTAAAATGGTTATGGGAAAATTTGTTGCCTATAGATGAAAATTCCAATATTGAGGTCATTCATGTACATGTCAAAGCTTATATATTAGGACTTATTGGCGGCGTATTAATGCCTGATAAGACTGAGAATAAAGCATGTTCCTGCAGAGAACAAACAAGATAAGTTAGGCACAAGTGTCACCTTACCCGTGTAGTCTGCTATCTTCTCAGTTGGCCTCTTCCCGGTTGGTACATGTTGGTTTGGACCCAGGAGGGGTTACCTGCAGAAGGGACTCTGAAGCTCAAGTGAGTCAAAACTCTTAAAAGGTCAAATCAGTGATTAATGAATGCGTACCTTTAATTACTGGGTTCCACGTGTATTTATAGAGTATTAATCATGTTTGGTTATGCCATGGGCCGGGCCCTGGCTTGGGCTTTAGTTCGGACTGTAAGTGGGCTTGGGCCCTAGCCCAGGCCCTTAGGACCTATTGAACACTGGGGGGCTTTAATTTTACTAAGTATATTGGAGTAGTTGGCCTAGGCCGACTACTTTCCTTGACGGTTTATGCTATCGGTTTAATCTGGTAAGGCTTAGGCCAACACGGCCTAGGCTGACTACTTGACTGCCTTGGCATATATGTATCATTTACTTATTTGGTCGAGTTTGGCTAGGTGTGGTACACCAGTCCCCCAGCCTTGGCCGATATGAGTTATCGGTCAAGGGTGATTATGTGTTGGTGTGCTAACGGGATCGGCTGGGTGTGGTACACCAGTCCCCCAGCCTTTAAGTGTGATGAACAGTGTTAAGGCTAAAAAGTGATAATAATTTGATGGTAGGTGAAGGGGTGTCAAGGGTTAAATCAGGGAGTTTTGTCGCCGTCGTTTTTAAGAGTCATGTCTCTCGTAATGATGGTGTCGATTGGTATGAGTTGTTGTTTTGGCGGGAAGGGGTTTTTGCCGTTTAGGATTCTGGCCTATAAATATGGATTTCAAAACAAGCAAGGGTTTACTTGGTTCATTTGCGAGAATTTCGTATTCAAAGATCTTGTATGCGTTTTCTTGTCCGACTAGTTCCCAATTCCAGCCGACATCTTTCCGAAAACACGAGAAAGGTATGTCTAATAGCGATAGCGTGTCGTTGTCTACATCTAGTAGTGAGAGTATGGAGTCGGGGACGAGTAGAGGTAGGCAAGTTGATGAAGAGAGTACCAGTTCTGGAGGTATGGTAAGCGGGATCCCCATGGAAACGGTGAGGGAGGTCCGAGAAGATCCCCTAGAGGAGTTGGCCGAGAGTGACTGGCCGGCCAAAGGCGGTTATGGGTAGGTGGCTGCCGATGTCCGTAATCAATCATCTTTATTCCGGTGATCTCGCTTATTGAACTCTTGGTTGAATTGTACGCTTGTCATCACAAAGGGTGTTAGCGGGGATATCGTTTCCCTGGTGAGGGTTAGCGCTATTGACCGTGTGTGTCACGGGCAGGAGGGGGCCACGAAGAAGTTCTTCTACATGTACATGTGTCACTTTTCTGAGCTACATGTGCGGCTGCCATTAGATGATTTCACTATGGGTGTGTTGCGCACGCTGAATGTGGCACCTACGCAATTGCACCCGAACAGTTGGGCTTACTTGCAAGCCTTCCGCATCTTGTGCCAATCTCTATACTTGGAGCCTTCACCTTACGCTTTCCTGTACTTCTATGACACTAGACCCCGCCAGCCGATTACTTGGCTGTCTCTGATAAGTCGTCCTAGTATCAGCAGACTGGACGCATTTTCCCAGTCTTTTCAAGCACTTTAAGGACGGATACTTCAAAGTTGTGGTGAAGGAAGAAGGCAAGCCCTATTTCTTGAACGCAGGTGGGAGTACAAAATTCCCATTTAGCTGGATGGGTACCCCTTCTCGGTACAAGAATATGGGGACCGACGAGTTGTCGGCGAGGGATAAGGAGGTGATGGAGACCTTGATGAAGTTTGTTGATAAGTTGCCCACTAAGGGCTTAGTTAGAGTTTATAATTCGGTGCATCCGATTATAGATATTGAAGGTATTTGTTTGTTACTTAAACTGTGTTAATGATTCTAAGTTGTTTTAAACGGGGTTTAATATGTTATTGTAGGGCACATGGCGCAATCAGGGAAGAAGAATTTGACACTCTTCCAATCGTTGAGGAAGGAGATGGCCGCTAAGGCTAAGGCAGCTGGGAAGACTGACGTTCCCAACCTGCAAGAGTCTGTGGTGGAAGTACATGTACATGGCGGAACGAAGAGGAAAGCCAAGTTGCCACCTCGCGCCGGCAAGGGGAAGGATGTGAAGAAAGTGAGGGCGGCCTTACTCGGGGCGGGGTCGGCCAGTGGGGCAGGGTCAGCTAGTGGGGAGAAGGGACCGGAGTCTGGCTTAATTGAGTTGCCGGAAATATCTGTGAGGAAGGATATCGCGATCAACCTCCCAGAGACCATTATAAACTATATTGATGGTATGGAGGCGAATCATATCGTGAGGACAATGGTGGAGTTTGGGAGCAAAGCTTTGATATTAAGCCGCCGCATCGGGTCTTTATATCGGCGGGAGGTGAAGGAGGGAGGTCGGGAAAAGGTAGAAGAGTTGCAGGGGAAAGTCAACAAGTTTGAGGAAGAGAGGGCTGCGTGGAAGAAGGAGAGGGAGGGTTGGGAGGAAGAGAAAAAGAGACTGGCAACGTGGAGGGTTCGCTGTTTGGATTCAGAGGGAAAATTGAACAAGAGCATAGGGGAGTTGGAGGAAAACTATGATGTACTGAAAGACAAGTATGAAGGTGTTGTAGGTGAGCTTGACGACCTGAAGAATTGTATTATACAAAAGCACATCAACGACTTTGAGAAGGGACTACGTTAAGCGACCTTTTTCCATCAGGAGGTTGACATCACGGACTCAAAGTTTGATGTGAACAAGGACGTTATTGACGGAAAGCTTGTCAAGGAAGACGAAAGCAGTGCGGATGAGGAGGCGGAGGAGAAGGCGATTGAAGAGGAGAAGGGAGCGGGCGATGCCGAGGAGGTGGCCCCTGATGCAGCAGAATAGGATTTCAGTTTTTATTGATTTAAAAAATATTATTTGAGCCTATGTCTGTAATAGTTGGTACATTATGTTACATTGGTACATTCTTGCACTTATGTTGAATGCGATTAATGTTCTGTATGTTATTGTGTATGATGGATTTTGATGATTTGTGGTGTATGTATGGCGCGTTCGATTGTATGTTATGGGTGTTCGACCCAGGCCGCTTACTTGTGTTAAGGGTGGTGAATTTGAATGAATTAAAAACGAGTTAAGGGTGTTCGACCCAGGCCGCTTACTTGTGGTAAGGGTGGGGAACTTGAACGAATTAAACACAAGTTAAAGGTGTTCGACCCAGGCTGCTTACTTGTCGTAAGGGTGGGGAACTTGAACGAATTAAACACAAGTTAAGGGTGTTCGACCCAGGCCGCTTACTTATGGTAGGGGTGGGGAACTTGAACGAATTAAACACAAGTTAAGGGTGTTCGACCCAGGCCGCTTACTTGTGGTAAGGGTGGGGAACTTGAACGAATTAAACACAAGTTAAGGGTGTTCGACCCAAGCCGCTTACTTGTGGTAAGGGTGGGGAACTTGAAAAAATTAAACACGAGTCAAGGGTGTTCCACCCATGCCGCTTACTTGTGGTAAGGGTGGGGAACTTGAACGAATTAAACACAAGTTAAGGGTGTTCGACCCAGACCGCTTACTTGTGGTAAGGGTGGGGAATTTGAACGAATTAAACACAAGTTAAGGGTGTTCGACCAGGCCGCTTACTTGTGGTAAGGGTGGGGAACTTGAACGAATTAAACACAAGTTAAGGGTGTTCAACCCAGGCCATTTACTTGTGGTAAGGGTGGGGAACTTGAACGAATTAAACACAAGTTAAGGGTGTTCGACCCAGGCCGCTTACTTGTGGTAAGGGTGGGGAACTTGAACGAATTAAACACAAGTTAAGGGTGTTCGACCCAGGCCGCTTACTTGTGGTAAGGGTGGGGAACTTGAACGAATATGAGAGTAAAAACATAGGAAAATTGTATAGTTGAGAACCCTTCGTTTTATTTATTGAATATGGGGTGCCTCGTTAAAACCTCCCTGGCCAAAACCCTTCTTAGGGAAAAAATACCAGGTGAGGAAAAAGAGTACACCCAAGGTTACAAGTATTCGGCTTAATGCAGTATACATTTCAACACACTTACAACTAAAAGCGAATTAGTAATGGATAGGAAAGGATCTACTTAGGAGATGGGATTGAACACCTTGTGGTTCCCCAAGACACCTAAGTAGGCCAAAATACAAGTTCAAAGAGTTAAAATTGGTACACAGAATTTAGGCAAAGAGGAGCAACCCAAGAGCACCAAAATTTTAGAGAACTTTGAGTAGAAAATAAGGCACAAAGGATGCTCCAAATTGACTAAAAGAAGTGACCAAATTGTAGAAAAACTAGTAAACTAAAAGATGCAACAATTACAAGCCACAATGGCCAACAAAAATGCTTGAAATTGGTGTTGGAAGCTACTCCCGAGGCCAACTTGAACACCATAATTTTGCACATCAAAGTGATGCACTCCCAAGAGCACTTTGGTGCCAAATGAAGCCTTAGTTGATGGCTTTGAAGTATACACCAATTGGAGGAATATTTAGACCCCTTGTGGATGCAAAATGCAACACCAAACAACAATAAAACCTGGCCAAAATAATGAACAAAAACAACAAACAAACTATGCCAAAGGCATTGGTTAGCTCTCACTCAAGCAAGAAATTGATGGCTCAAAACTTTCCAAAATATGGTGAAGGTGAGAGGAAGAATTCAAGCACACTCTCTAGAGTTTTACTTCTC
>Ga0214542_1011340_pt1 | contig 12266 bp, 8 predicted proteins | sample CNSS1metaG_FD_160096 | JGI IMG/M metagenome (GOLD analysis project Ga0214542, IMG submission 160096) | Root nodule microbial communities from cowpea collected in UCLA plant growth center, Los Angeles, California, USA - CNSS1 | ecosystem: Host-associated > Plants > Roots > Nodule | place: USA...
CCTCTCAAATATCTTTTAAAATAAAGATAAAGATAAATATTCAAAGATATTTGGAGAGATATAAACTATTTGACAAATATAGTTGGTTAATAATTTATGATATAATTAAATAAATTAATTATTTAAATATATCTGATAAATTATCACCAAATAATATTTGTATTAATTTTCTAAATAACTCATTTTCAATCATGTAGTCCAATTTTATAGAGACATCCAAAAATATCAATATATGCAAATAAACCCCTCTCCTTTGACCAGTCTTTGACCAGATTTGACTGTTTGACCAGGTTTTGAATGCTTGACCAGATTTGACTTTCACTGTGCAATGATAGGATGACACGTGGAAAATCCTCTCCCTCTCAAAAATTAGGGTCTCGCAGATGTTATGGAGGCTACTGCAATGGTGTTTTCGTGACGCTACTGCGTGAAACAATGGTTCGCGTTGCAGTTTGGAGGGTGCAGGAGTGAATAGGTGCAGAGAGGAAGGAGGAAGCTGCGGCGGCGCGCTGCTTCTGCAATGGCTGCCGACGTTTCTGTTTGTGTTGCAGGTTCGCGCAGATCTGTGGTGGACGAGACCTGATGTTGTAGTTCGATGCGGTGGAACGGTGCAGAAACACTGGTGTAGATGCGTGAATCTTGTTCGCTCTCGCTACTCACGGTGGAGAATCGCTGGTCATGGTGGATCTGTTGCAGGTGCAGTTCACATTTTCCGATCTGTGGAGCATGAATCTGGTGCGTTGGCTGGTGAAGATGCAGAAACGCTGCAGTGGTCAACTACAGGCGCGACTGCGGCACGAAAATGGAGGTTCAGCTGTTGTGATGGTGACGCTGTTCTAGTGTAGTGAAGGTGTTGACGGCGTAGTGCAGGGACGGCGGGAGGCTCTCGTGGACGCTACTGTTGCAGGCGCGAGGGTTGCGATGGAGCTGCTACAAGGATGAAGCTTCACGACGTGGCAGCGTTTGTTTGCCTTCTCCGGCGAGTTTCAGGCACGGAGGATGGTGGTGGCAGCCGCAAAATGCAAGGCTGCCGACGAGATCCATGGTGGCTACCGTGATGGAATGTGAAGCTAGGGTTTCTGTGGGAGATGAAGAAGATGATGACGTGGCAGTGTCTAATTGGTGCATATGTGTTTGCAAGGATTAGTGCCACGTGACTTGTTTTAATTGGACAGATTTAAAAGTTGGGGATTGCCACATGGCCTGATCTGAGTGAGTTGGGTTTAAGTGGTAGGAGGGGTGCAACTTAGTAGAAACAGGGGTGCAGAACAGGTTTTAAGTGGTCCACTTGAAATAGGAGAGTGTCTAAAATAAAAACTGGGGTGCAGAAGTGATGTATCCAGAACTTGCTAATTTGAGCCTTATTTAAAAGTGGTTTGTAACTTCAATCAATTTATTTTCCCACCTTTAAATGAGCTTAAAACTTAACTTCAACTGCATCAACAAACGTTAAAATATCCAAAAATAATTTATGCAACTAAAAAGCTATTTTTAACATGTTTTTGTATCTCATGCTCAATAAACCCAATTATAGGAAATCCTAATTAAATCAATCTTTAAACACACAAATTCAATTAAATACCCAAAATTAAACACTGAATGAGGGCAAAAATACGCACTCATCATAACCACACACTTAACCTTTTGCACTCCTGGGCAAAATTGAGCAATTTCAAAACTTGTTATGAGGTATTTTATTTCACATCAACATTGGATCAAAGGAATGAACCTTACTTGAGACAAATCAATATTCTAGAAATTAAGTTACCATGCATAAACAAACGGAAAGATTCTATTTTTCACTCATGAGTTAATATTTTGAATTCACACGACAATCAATTATGAAAGAAAGCACCCAAGTTAAATGTGTATTTTCTCACCAAAATTCGCTCAAGTGTTTTGGCATGTGTTTTCACTCAAAATACTCATGCAAGTAAACACTCATAATACTTAACAAGACACTGATATTAACTAATTTTTAGAAAACATGCATTCAAAGATCATGAGGACTTTTCACAAGTTTTGATGGGGCCAAGGCAAAGGTAGGAAAATTTTTAAGATTTTTGGGTTTTTGAAATAGTAATGTTGGAAGAATAATGGAGCATAATTTCAAAAACAATTCTTTTTTCGTTTATTGCTTTATTATTCTCTCTCTTTTTTAGAAAGCAATTATTTTTTCCTTTCAACATTTTTTCATCAACTTTTTTTCCTTTTTCCATTTTCATTAATTTGTGGGTGAGGTACTCACCCACACACTTTATTCCTCAATCATTCTTGAACATAATCCATTAGCTCCTTTTTTCTTCCTAAGGTAGAATATGGTCTTTTTCTTTTCAAGGTTATGCAATAGGCTTAAAACAAGAAAAAGAGGTTTAAAGCTCAAAGGGGCTACCAATGGATTAATATCAAGGTGGACTTATTTGGCCAAGTAGATAAAAACAAGAAATGCCTCAGTCATATCAAATCATGCATATTCACCTAAGATGCAAAACAAAAGAGTCAAGCTAAACATTTGAGTATAAACAAACATGAGCAAGTCACTCAAGAAAAAATAGTAATGACATATAGCAGTTCATCCTTTACATTAAGGCTCAAGACTCACAAGGTCAAAACTCTTTCACAAAAGATTTAATCAAGAAATTCTCAAATAAACTCAATTAGCAAATCATAGAAACAATCCACTCATATCAACATGACTTTTATTTTTCCAGAATTATGATCATCCCAATTACTGAATCAAATCCCAAAATCCAATGTCAATATGTTTTATTGAAAGCATGGAAATATTTTTGGTGGATTTCTTATGAGACATATTGTTTAAAAGTTTCACTCAGTAAAAAGTTAATACTTTCACAATTTTCTCAAAAAGAAATCACAATTTCTTTTTAAATGAAAACAAAACAAAAATTAAAAAAACAGAAAAAAGAAAAAAGAAAAATCCTACCTACAGTTTGTCTCCCCCACACCCTCCTCAGCAGATAACTAACGAGTTTGGTAGTCTTGGGACGATGCGAACTATGTTCGTATTTGGGAACTCCACCTGGCGTTACGGTGTATGATCCGTAGCAATGGTTCCCGCATGTGCTTTATCGGTTGTGGCCGATAGGTATGGTAGCAAGTCACCTTGGGGTAATCACTAAAAGAGGTAGAACACGAATGATCTGGTTGTGGCCAGGTGATACGAAATATAATGAGAGACTTTATTTGGGTGTTTGCATGAATTATATAAATGACTACTTATGTGTATATCAATATGATTGTATGTTGATTTTGTTAAGCTCACCCTATATGCTTGTGTTTGGCGATGATCGTGTGCGCGGTACACGTGAGCAGAGGATGTTGATGCAGGTGGTGCTGGTGATTCTTAGACTCGGAGTGAGGATAGCATGAGAGTCTTTTTACTTATTGTGTTTTGGAAATAAAATTGTAAACTCTCATGAGGCATTTTGTTTATTATTTCAGTTTTATAAACTTTGGTTTTGGAATTATATTTGGCAGTAATAAAATTTTAAATTTCCCACGTTTTGGGAAATGAGGAATTATTTTAAATGTGACTTGTTATTTATTTTATTTTATTTTATTTTATTAAATCCGTAATATCCTGACGGGATATTACAACTATCGCATACATCATTGTGAATCAATTGAAGAAAATTAGTTTCCTTTTTCATGCATGCATAGAAAGGTTTTCTTTTTTGCTTTGATTGAACACATATTTTACATTTTTTCTTCAAATAAATAGAAGATTTAGGAATTAGATTAAGAGACATCATTCTTGTAATAGAATTTAAATTTTCATGACCTAGTCTAGCATGCCCCATATCACAACTTTCAATATTTATAATTGTCAAGGAAAAACTACTAGATATTTGATTAGAAGAAAATAGAATAAGACTTAACTTAAACAAACCATCACAAATATACCCTTTAGCAACAAAAGCACTATATTTAGTAATAACAACTCTATTGAACTCGAAAACAACTTTGTAACCTTGTTGTACTAACAAAGAAGTACTTATGATATTTTATTCTAGTTTCTGAAACATATCCATTTAAAATAAGATAATTTCTACAACTATAGTTTCACATGGCCCTCTCCTTGAACATCTTGCATGCTCCCATTTCCTATACTCACAGTAGCAGTACAGAGAATAAAAAATAGAATACATACAACTGCAATACAAGAGAGTTTAGCTAATCATGATGATATTTTTCCTAGCAAGCATATGGAGTAGATGTTCCTCTCTCATGCTCTCTTAAGATATTACGATAAGTTTAGAAATAAGTCATAAGAAAAGAACTAAAGGAAGAAGCTTGCTAAAATAGAGTAATATTATTTTTATAGAAAATACAGTTGCAACTTTAGCTTCATCCTTAGCGGTTCAACAATAGAGATTTCCTCCCATGTAGGATTTTCTTGTGGGTAAAGCTTCTTTCTTTTATGATCCAACCTTGAGGTTTCCTTCCTGAAAGGGTTTCTCTTGGGTTGCAACCTTTCTTACTGAAGCTCCAACTATTCACATATACTTTTTGACGTTTCCTTCATTAGAGGGTTTCCTCTTTGGCTTCAACACCATGTTTATTACTTCAATTGTGTTGACCATATTTTTCTTATTTTAAACTGCCTCTCAATGCTCTAACCTTAATCTTTGAGCTCAACTGCACAGTTCTTGCATTCTTGAAAAAAAAAGTGTTGCAATTCAATCAAAAACACATAAATTTCATACTAAACCAATTCTTCATACATCATTTTGCATTATAGGTAAAAAGGTTGATTTTACTAAAAGATAACTTAATTTCATGAAATTTAAGTTTCAAAATCATGTATCGAAATAAGTAAATTATACACTTAATAAGCTAGTGACATGGTACCTTTTAGATGAGAAATAAGTAAATTATACACTTATTAAGCTAGTGACATGGTACCTTTTAGATGAGAAATGAGAAGAAATACTCATATTAATAGTGTACCACACCAAACCAACTTAACGAAATAATAGTAAAACGATCACCATACCTACACCCCAAAACATTCAGGTAACCGGCCTAGGCTAAGCCGGTCTAGCCTAGCCGGCCTGAGCTGATAACATAAATATCCAGAAGAATAATTTGCCTAAGACAGCATATGACCAACATAAACTATCAAGGGAAGTAGTCGATTTAGGCCGAGTACCTTAATACGCCTACCAAAACCCCCCTTATGTTCAATAAACCCACAGTAATCAAATCTAAGGGTCTGGGTTTGGACCAGGCCCACTTACAGCCCAAACTAGAGCCCAAGCCAGGGCTTGACCCATGGCATAACCACACATAATTAATACTCTATAAATACACGTGGACCCCAGTAATTAAAGGTACGCATTCATTACTCCATTAATCACCTAATTTGACCTTTTGAGAACTTTGACTCACTTGAGCTTCGGAGTCCCTTCTGCAGGTAACCCCTCTTGGGTCCAAGCCGACATGTATCAACCGGGAAGAGGCCAACTAAGGAGATAGCGGACTAAGTGGGTAAGGTGACGCTTGTGCCTAACTTATCTTGTTTGTTCTCTGCAGGAACAATTGGCGCCCACCGTTGGGCACGAGACCAACACCTTAGTACCCGTTTTTCTCCGAAGATGATTTCAACCTGCAGCAGAGCTGGAGTTAACAAGCAGGCTGATGCTGGTCCCTCAAGACCCGCTAACATCACCCCTGACCTGGCCGCCATCCTAGATGGCCAGGCTAAGATGCAACAAGAGTTGGCAGATCTGAAGAAACACAGCGCTGATGAGATGGAGGCGCTACGGCAAGAGAATTCTCGCCTCAGGCGAAAGATCGAGGCTGACCTCACCCTGAAAGGAAAAGCTAAGGAGGTGTCTGAGGCTGCAAGGTCCCCAGCCTTCTAGCCCACAAAAGAGGAAAGGGAATACAACCCCACCCCTCACACCTTCACTACCACCCAACAAACACCCATTCCCTCCACCCATCCCACTCACTTCCCATCCACCCAACCAGGGCACACCGCAACCCCTACCCCTGCTGCAACCCTCCCCACCACCCAGATCCCCTACAATATACTCACCACCCTACACACTACACATGTTCCACCTTACAACCCACAATACCTCCCGACAACCCACATCCCCCCTCATAACTTGACCTCCACCTTCCCCACTATGATCAACCATCCGCTCCCACCCCACCAACCTAGACGTCGTCACCCCTTCACCGACTTTATCGCCAAAACCCCCCTTCCTGCCCAGTGGGAACCCTTCACACTGGACCATTATACCGGTGAAATCGACCCTAATGAACACCTCAAAGTCTACATCACCCATGTCGCCCTGTACACGTCCCAAGACGCGGTCTTCTGCAAAGCCTTCCCCACCACCCTCAAGGGCCCTACTCTAGAATGGTTCACAACTTTTCCACCCTACTCCATCGACAACTTCGACGCTCTCTCCCATATGTTCTCCACCCATTTCGCTGGCAGCCGCCCACATCAAACTACCACAATCTCCCTCCTAGGCATTAGACAAGAACAAGACGAACCACTCAGAGCGTTCATAGATCGTTTCAATAAGGCAGCTCTTCGCACCCCACACCTCAACCAAGAAATGATCCTCCAATGCATGGCGCTCACCCTACAACCCAGCCCCTTCGCCAACAATGTCTACCTCCACCCACCTGCCTCTATGCACGAACTCAAATTGTGTGCGACTGACTATGTCCGCATGGAGGAAATGCAGACCCTCCATACCAAATTTTGCAATGACTATGCAGCCACCACCGCCAACCCTACCCCACAACCTCCCCGCCCCGATACCCGCCCACGCGAGCCCCGCCAACCCCGCTTCACCAAATATGCCCTTCTTATTGTAGCCCGATCCTGCATCCTTGATGAGGCCCTACAAGCTGACCTCATTCCTCCACCACGCAAGACAACCACTCCTCCTAATGCTAATATGACCAAGTATTGCCGCTACCACCGCAATCATGGCCATACTACAGAAGACTGCAAAGCACTCCAGGATAAAATAGAAGAATTGGTCCGTGCTGGTCACTTTTGCCGCTTCATCCGTAGAGATGATCATTCCTCTCGATCCCGCCACCCCCCTCGATCCGACCATAGACGCCCTCCACACGACTCCCGCCACGACAGACGCCCAGCCCAACCCGCTAACCAGGAACCCCAACCGGCCCGCACCGACCCTCCCCTACGTGGCACTATCAACAACATCTCTGGTGGCTTCGCTGGTGAAGGATCCACCTCTTCTGCCAGAAAGAAACACCTCCGCTATATTCAATCCATCAACCATATTACCCATTCCCATCACAAACGCCGCATGCCTCCCATCATCTTCACAAACGATGAATTTCACGGCCTCGACCACCAACAAGACGACTCCATGGTCATCACTATTAAAATCAAAAACTACGCCGTCAAGAAAGTCCTCGTCGACCAGGGCAACTTTGTTGACATTCTTTACTGGGCTACCTATCAAAAACTCCAGCTCCCGGACACGACCATGGTCCCATATGACGAACCAATATATGGCTTCTCTGGCGAAGAAGTTTCCACCCGCGGCTACATCGACCTTCACATCGTGTTTCGTGATGGAACTCAAACTAAAACCATCCTCATCCGCTTCCTTATCGTTGATGCACTCACATCCTTCAATGTCCTCCTAGGTCATCCTTCGCTCAACACCCTCGGCGTTGTCATCTCCACCCCCCATTTGGCCATGAAATTCCCATCCCCTTCTGGTGACATCTTCACCGTCTACTGCGACCAACGTCTGGCACGCGAATGCTACATGGCCAGCCTGCGCCCACAACTCCCCATCTAGCAAACCAACCACATTGAGCGACCACCTGGCTCCGGCATCGCCCTATCAGGCGAGGATCTAGACCCCAGAGTGGGTCAAGATGTTCGTCTCGAACCTGTTGAGGAGACCTCCCCTCTAGAGCTTCCCAATGGCCACTCCATCAACTTAGGCACCGGTTTGAACTCTGACGAGCGTGCCATCATCACACCTATCCTTGTCAGCAACACGGACCTTTTCGCTTGGTCAGTCGCTGACTTACCTGGGTTAGACCCTCTAGTAGCATCCCACAAGCTATCCATCTACAAAGAAGCCCGCTACATTTCCCAGAAAAAACGCAAACTTGGTGAAGAACGTCGCCTAGTAGCTAAGGCTGAGGCCGACAAGCTACTAAGCGTAGGATTCATCGACGAAGCTCAATACACCACTCGGCTTTCCAATGTCGTCTTGGTGAAGAAAGCCAATGGCAAATGGCGGATGTGCGTAGACTACACGGATCTAAACAAAGCCTGTCCTCGCAATGCCTACCCCTTACCCAATATCGACCGACTTGTTGATGGCGCGGTAGGGAATAAAGTGCTTAGTTTCTTGGATGCATATTCTGGATACAACCAAATCCCCATGGCCGCATCTGACATGAACAAGACCGCCTTCATCACGGACAACGCCAACTACTTTTACAGAGTTATGCCCTTTGGTCTTAAGAACGCTGGAGCAACCTACCAACGGCTGATGGATAAAGTTTTTAGCCATCTAATGGGACAATGTGTCGAGGTATACGTTGACGACATGGTTGTCAAGTCTCCAAGCCACCACCAACATGCCCAAGACCTTTCGGCGGTCTTCTTCGCATTACGCCAATACAACCTTCGCCTCAACCCTGACAAGTGTGTATTCGGCGTCGATTGCGGTAAATTTCTCGGATTCATGTTAACCCAGCGCTGTATAGAAGCCAATCCCGAAAAGTGCAAGGCAATTATCGAAATGTGCAATCCCACTACCATCAAAGAGGTCCAATGCCTCATAGGCCGCCTTACCGGAATTTCTCGCTTCCTGCCCAAACTGACTGAACAAACCCAACCCATAGTCCAACTCCTCAAGAAATCCACCCGGTTCACGTGGACTGACAACTGTGAACAAATCTTTCAAAAACTAAAAACCACCATAACCTCACCACCTATCCTCCACAAGCTGGACATTCGCCAACCCCTCCTAGTGTACATCACAACCACCAACCACACCGTCAGCACCACACTTGTCCAAGAAATAGAGGGCACGCAACATCCTGTTTACTTCGTTAGAAGAACGCTGCAAGATCCTGAAACCAGATATCAAATGGTGGAGAAGTTGGCCTTGTCCTTAGTCCACGTAGCTCGCCGCCTACGCCCATACTTTCATAACCACAGCATCACCATCAAAACCGACTACCCAATCCAAAAAATATTGCAAAAACCAGATCTAGCCGGACGGATGTCATCCTGGGCCATTGAGCTGTCAGAATTTAACATTCGCTACGAACCCCATGGCCCCCATTAAACCCCAATGCCTCCTTGATTTTGTTAATGACCTCCAACACACACCCACAAAGGACTAGTGGACGCTTCATGTAGATGGTTCCTCAAATCCAAAAGGTGTCGGTGCTGGCATCGTGTTAGAAGGGCCTAACGACATCCTCATTGAAAAATCCCTTCACTTTGCCTTCAAAACATCAAACAACCAAGCCGAATACGAAGCCATCCTCGTCGGCCTTTCCCTCTCTCGTGAAGTTGGTGTCAAGACGTTAACGTGCAAAACTGACTCCAAACTTATTGTAGGGCACCTAAACGACGAATTCCAGATTAAAGACCCCATCCTTCTACAATACTATCATCTGGTCCGCGTAGTCATTCAATCCGCCTTCGAACGAGTCCACATCGAACACATCCCCAGGACCGACAACATCAGAGCCGACATCCTCTCCAAATTAGCCAGCACCAAATTAAAAAGCCGCCACTGATCCCTATTACAACAAACATTATCTACACCCTCCATCACAAATACCTGCCAAAACCTAACCCACTCCCTAGCCGACAATACCACCCCTCCCCAAAACCACACCTGGACCACCCCTTATATCCAATATCTAAAAATCGGCAACCCCCCACAAGATGCGGACAAAACTTGGCTGGCTAAAGCCGCCAGGTATACCATGATAGGCGATGACCTCTACAAACGCGGATACGGCCAACCGCTTCTCAAATGTGTTATTGCAGAACAAGCGCAGTATATCATTAAAGAGCTACACGAAGGCATTTGCGGTTACCACTCCGGTGCACGCACTATGGCTACTAGAATCCTTAGAGCCGGCTACTTCTGGCCGACTATAGAAGCAGACTGCCAGGACTACGTCAAAAAGTGCAAACCATGCCAAAAATATGGCAACCTCATCCACCAGAAACAAGAACAACTTCACTCCATACTATCCCCATGGCCCCTCGCTAAATGGGGAATGGATATCCTCGGCCCCTTCTCCCCCGGCAAGGGGCAGGTGAAATTCCTAATTGTAGTCGTTGATTATTTCACCAAATGGATAGAGGCCAAGCCGCTGACCACGATCACGGTCCAGCAAGTCCAACAGTTCGTTTGGAAAGATATTATATGTAGATATGGTGTTCCACATACTATCATCACCGATAATGACCGACAATTCATAGATAAGGAGCTAGCCAAGTTCTACACTGGTCTGGGCATCAAACACATCACAAGTTCTGTAGAGCACCCACAAACAAATGGACAAGCACAGGCGGCCAACAAAGTTATTCTAGTGGAATTGAGCAAGAGATTAGATAGCGCCAAAGGCCAATGGCCCGAAGAGCTAGTAGAAGTGCTATAGGCTTACAGATGCACCCCTCAATCATCAACAAACGAATCCCCATTCAGCCTAGTTTATGGTGTAGACGCCATGATACCGGTCGAAATTGGCGAACCATCCCTGCGCCGAGAACTGTACGACCCAACCCACAACCACCAAAACATGGCCACTCATCTCGACCTCCTACCCGAACTCAGAGAAAAAGCCCAAATACGCAACTTAGCCGCCAAACGAAGAGCTGCCAGAAAGTATAACACAAACCTATGTCCACGATCGTTCGTAAGCGGGGACTTAGTATGGAGAATGGCCAGCAGTGCAAGAAAAAAGGATGGCAAATTCTCCGCCAACTGGGATGGCCCATACCGCATACGTGAAGACGCAGGAGGAAGAGCTTATCGCCTTGAACATTTATCTGGGGAAGAGATACCCAACACTTGGAATGTGTCCCACCTCAAATTCTACTTCAGTTAAATGTATGTTGTATTGAACTGAATACTTGTAACCTTGGGTGTACTCTTTTTCCTCACCTGGTCTTTTTTCCCTAAGGAGGGTTTTGGCTAGGGAGGTGTTAACGAGGCACCCCAAATTCAATAAATAAAGCAAAGGGTTCTCAATTGGACGACTACTCTTTATTTAACTTTCGCATTCGTTTAAGTTCCCCACCCTTATCACAAGTAAGCGGCTTGGGTCGAACACCCCTAACTCGTGGTTAATTCGTTTAAGTTCCCCACCCTTACCACAAGTAAGCGGCCTGGGTCGAACACCCCTAACTCGTGGTTAAATCGTTTAAGTTCCCCACCCTTACCACAAGTAAGCGTCCTGGGTCGAACACCCCTAACTCGTGGTTAATTAGTTTAAGTTCCCCACCCTTACCACAAGTAAGCGGCCTGGGTCGAACACCCCTAACTCATGGTTAATTCGTTTAAGTTCCCCACCCTTACCACAAGTAAGCAGCCTAGGTCGAACACCCCTAACTCGTGGTTAATTCGTTTAAGTTCCCCACCCTTACCACAAGTAAGCGGCCTGGGTTGAACACCCCTAACTCGTGGTTAATTCATTTAAGTTCCCCACCCTTACCACAAGTAAGCGGCCTGGGTCGAACACCCGTAACAAAAAATCGATTACGCCATACATGACATACACCACAAATCATCAAAACTTGGCATATACAATAACATACAAAACATTAATCGCATTAAACATAAACGCAAAAAGATGTACCAGCGTAACATAATGTACCAGTTATTACAGACATAGGCTGAATAATATTTTCAAATCAATAAAAATCAAAGTCCTATTCTGTTGCATCAGGGGCCACCTCCTCGGCATCACCCGCCTTCTTCTCCTCTTCAGCCACCTCCTTCTCCTCTTCAGCCTCCTCCTTCTCCGCCTCCTCGTCCGGACTGCTCTCATCTTCCTTGACGAGCTTCCCATCAACAACGTCCTTATTCACATCAAATTTTGAGTCTGCGATGTCAACCTCCTGGTGGAAAAAGGCTGCTTGACGCAATCCCTTCTCAAAGTCGTTGATATGCTCTTGTATGATGCAATTCTTCAAGTCATCAAGCTCACCTATAGCACCATCATACTTGTCTTTTAACTCATCA
>Ga0214542_1011342_pt1 | contig 12265 bp, 3 predicted proteins | sample CNSS1metaG_FD_160096 | JGI IMG/M metagenome (GOLD analysis project Ga0214542, IMG submission 160096) | Root nodule microbial communities from cowpea collected in UCLA plant growth center, Los Angeles, California, USA - CNSS1 | ecosystem: Host-associated > Plants > Roots > Nodule | place: USA...
TTTTCAAAATTACTTTTTTTTTTTTTTTTTAATACTCCATACTTTATTGACTTACTACCTTTTTGCTTGTTTTGTTTGACATGTAAACACATCAGATAAACAAGTCTATACTTTCAAAACAACTTACTTGTAAATAATTATTTTTGAGTAATAAATAAATTTAAATATTTTGAATTAAAAAAATTTAAATTCTTTGTATATTAAATATTTACGTTTTCATTTTTATTTAAGTATTCTGTATATGATTTTAGAGGTTAATGAAATAAAGTGATTATTATTTTTTTCTTTTTGTTTTCATTTTATTTATCAATTTCATTAATTTAATCTATAATCGCATACTTTTAAGAAGAGTTGAATCAGAAATTAAAAAATAAACAAAAAAAATACAAGTCAATAAAAAATGAAAAAAATAAATAAAAGTAATAATAATGTCATCTCGTTAATTAAAAATTAAACAATAAAATACTTTAAAACTTTTCACTGCTCAATAAAATAATTTTTTTAACAAATTAATTAAAAATACTTAAATTTATAACTTACTTATAAATTAATTCCGTTATTTTAAAAGATTTACTATTTTTTTAATTGCAGAATTCAAATAACAATTAATTATTCCTTCAAGGTTTGAAAATAAAATCAATTCTATTCGTATGATATTTTGTTTAGGATATAGGTCAAAAATGAGAATGACAGTATGAAAAGTCTGAATATGATGTTATAATATTATTTGTCTTTAGAACTATATACAAAGAAATTCAATATTTTAATCTATACCTAAGTTGCTATTAATTTGACTACCGAAGTCGCTGTACCAAAATTAACTCTAAAAAGTCCATGAGTAAACAAACATCGACTGAAAAAATTATATAAAATTTAAATTCTATGACAACTATCGAGGACTATTTCAGATCTATCAAAATTAACTCTAAAGTAATAATTAATAAAATAAAACAAAAATCAAGGATGTAGCATTAACCTTGATACAAAAATTACAAGAAAAAAATGAATAATTATAAATATGACTAACAAAACCAAATATAATATAGATAGAAGATGGTTTTATGAAAAACTAGTTAATTGTCTTAATTTCACTACGCACGCCATTATTTTCTTTTTTTTACGTTTCAACATTTGATCCTTTCAATTGATTATGTTAATTGAGAATAATTGACTATGATATGGTGATAATGGATTATAGTTTAAGCACGTCAAAGAAACAATAGAATATAAGCACGTCAAAGATTCACAACTCACTTTTCAATCACATTTATAAGCTTCATCTCGTGACTTACATAATTTGATATAGTTTGAAAATTTGCACCTTCAAATCTTTTCTAGTACCAATGTGGATGATGGGGAAACTTTTCAGAAAATTGTATCTTTAAATCTTTTTTAAATAACACTCGTGAAGATTTTCAGGTCAAACACGCATATCTTGAAATATTATAAATAATGATGAGAGGATTGATTTGTATGGCTGATAATACATATTAATTTTATCATTAATTTATATATAAACAAGTTACCTATTAAAAGGAGTCGAAGAGTATTTATACAAAATTGTATCCAACTTTCTTCATTAATTTGATTTTATATAAGAAAGAATATCGTTGTATTTAGAAAAGTCTTGTTGAAGTCCATTTATTTGACGAAAATAGTAAATAAAAAAAAAGTAAGTCCCTTTATTTGTTGACAATAATAAAATTTTCTCGTCATCTTATATTTGAAATTCTCAATTTTTTTTATAAATAACATGAAACATTCATAAATTTATTAAATAAGCTAATATATAATGGAAGATTATAATGAAGCAGAACCCACCAATTTTTTTAAAATATTATAGATTAATATATAATTTAAAATACTTTTTTACAAAATATATATATATATATATATATATATATATATATATGACATACTAAACAAAGTTTATATGTTTATTTTTTGACATTCTCAAAATATTTATTAAAATTTCTAATATATTTATAAAAATGAATTTATTTAATGTTCAAATACTTTAATATCTTAACATAAAGGCTAATAGAAACATGGTATTTAATCATGATCCCATCATTCTCATACCATAATGAAATTGTAATAAAAACAAAGCATTAAGTCATGATGAGTTCAAAATTAATTATAAAATTAATTAATCACATTTTTATATTACGTCTTACATAGTAATTTTTTTTTTCAAGTGATGTAATTCTTATTTGGTGAAATCATTCTAGATGTCTCCATTTTTGTAGCAAGTTTCAAGTAAGTTCCCCATTTTTATTTGATTCAATTGAGTCTCTATTTTAAAAAATTTGTTGCAATCAGGTTCTTTCAGTTAGTAGTATAGTAACAGTATTAACTATGTGTCACGTGTCAGCACGTAACTTTTTTAATTTTTTTAATTTTAATTTTTTTATAATTAAAAAAAATTAAAATTGTCACATGTCAATCTGACCTTGTGCCATGTGGCAGAGACAATGTGATGTGGCAGTGACAGTGTCTCGTGTCACTATTGAATATGTCCCTATATTTGTTATTTTGTCTCAATTTGGTCCTAATTTTTTAAAAACTGAATCAATTTCATCCCTATATCAAATTTAATTTTTATATAAAATTTACAATGTTATTTTTATTATAATTGATATTTTTAACAATTAAGTTTATTTAAATGTATATTTTGCATTGAACTTTATTTAAATATTGTTTCAAATATTTATATATCAATAATTTATAGACAAAGGTTAGAATTGGTTAAAAAATAACAAATTTATAAATTAAATTGTAAAATTTTAAATAAATATATTTATTTTAAATTGTTATAAAATTATTTTAAAATTATATATTTAAATTTATAAAACTTTTATTTTTAAAGCAACTTTAACATTTATCTATAAATTATAAATATATAAATATTCAAAACAATTTAAATAAATATCAGTGCAAAATATGCATTTAAATAAACATAATTTTGTTAAAAATATAAACTATAATAAAAATACTATTGTAAAATTTATATAAAAAATAAATTTGATATATGGATGAAATTGAATCAGTTTTAAAAAAATTGGGATCAAATTGAGATAAAATAACAAATACAAAAACTACATTGTTGAGACTTTTTACATTCAATAGTGTCACGTGGCACTGCCACTGCCACATCACACTGTCTATGCCACGTGGCACAATGTCAAATTGACACGTGACAATTTTTATTTTTTTAAAATAAAAAAATAAAAAAAAACTAAGATTAAAAAAAATCAAAAAAACTACGTGTTGACACGTGGCACATAATTAACACCGTTAATGTACGACTAACAGAAAGGACCTGATTGCAATGAATTTTCTAAAATATGGACTCAATTGAGTCAAAAAAAATTGGGAAACCTACTTGAGATTTCGCTACAAAAATGGGGACATTTAGAGTGATTTAACCTTCTTATTTTTAATTACAAAAATGGATAACTTTTTAAAAAATTATCCATATGGGAAAGTTGTATGTACCAGCATGACTAAAATTAAAATTGAAAATTGTTCATCTTCGTAATTAAGAATATCAATTACATCATTTGACTAAAACAACTTTTACCATAAGAAGGATACTATGCTCTTCTTAACAATTTGTACTGTACTCAACTGGACAAACATGTGATAGATATGCCCAGTTCACTGTTCCTATTGTCAGACCTCAAAATTATCAGTAGTTTTTTTTAAAAATTGACCATTTATGTTATTCTTGCAGAAAACAAATAAGATAAATTAGGCACAAGTGTCACCTTACCCACATAGTCTGCTATCTCCTCAGTTGGCCTCTTCCTAGTTGGCATATGTCGGCTTGGACTCGGGAGGGGTTACCTGTAGAAGGGACTCCAAAGCTTAAGTCAGCGAAGACTCTTAGAAAGTCAAATCAGGTGAGGTGATTAATGAAGTAATGAATGCGTACCTTTAATTCGTGGGATCCATGTATATTTATAGATTATTAATTATGTTTGACCATTCCATGGGCTGGGCCCTGGTTTGGGCCATAGGTGGGCTTGGACCTTACTTAGCCCAGGCCTTTAGTCTTGATTATTGTTGGCTTATTGGATTTTAGGAGTGCTTTGATTTCGTCAAGTCTCTTAGAGTGGTCGGTGTAGGCCGATTACCCCTTTAGCGACTTATGCCGCCATTGCTCACATGTCGTCTTAGGCTGGTTATTCCTTTAGCGTCTTAGGTTATCGGTTTAGGCCGGTTAGGCTTAGGTCAGCCTAGGCCGGTTACCTGAATTACTTTGCGTATAGATATGGTGATCGTTTATTATTATTATTTGGTTAAATTGGCTAGGTGTGGTACATCTGTAAATAAGAATAAAAATTACACCATTTTGCTAAAAAAGTCCTTACTATGAGAAGGATCATACTCTCTTCTTAACAATTTGTACTGTAATCAACTGAGGCAAACCTTAAATTTTTATAGATCTACCCAATCTACTATTTCCATTGTCACACCTTAAATTTGGCAGTATTTTTTTTTTTAAGTTGTTCATTTTTGTAAATTAGAATATAAATTACACCATTTGGCTAAAAGAGTCCTTGCCAGAAAAAATGACAGTAATTTTTAACTATTTTAGTTACTAATAATTTTTTGTTTATAAATTAATATTTAAATTGATTACTACAGAAACTAATTATTTTTAATCACTAAAATTAATCATAATCTAATATTTATTATATAATATATATATATATATATATATATATATATATATATATATATATATATATATAAAAGAGTGTCTGCATCATGTAAGAAAATTAGTTAAATAACATCTGAAATAAAGTTTAATAGAAATATAAATTTTAACTAATTTAACAATTGTATTTTGAAATATTATCCTAATAAGAATAATAATACATTAATTTATATAACTACTATTAAATAGTGAATTTATATATATATATATATATATATATATATATTAATGTTATGTTATAGTTAAAATTAAGTGATATTATAAATTCTTAAATAATTTGAAAGGCATAAAAAATGTTTATATACATTATCGAATTCTTAAGAAAGTGAAATTCAAAATGATGAATTATTACAGTGTTATTTAGCTAGCTTTTAGTCTTCTTAGTTTGTAGATTAGTTTGATTTTGATAATTTATATATATAATTTTATTTTATTTTTGTATTTTTTTTAAGTACAAGATAAATAAATTTATGTCTGATTTAAAATTATAAAAATAATTTATGAAATAATATTTATATATTATAATTTGACCATATTAACAATCGATCCGAGATCTTTAATTAAAACTACTGTTAAATATTAAAAAGCAAGTAAGATTATTGTATGATTGATAACACAATTTATTTACTGGAAGAATAGTTCTTAGTCGAAAATGAAGTTTGAACTTACAAAATTTGTTTTATGTAGTGGACACAATAAATTAACATGATACAAATTTTATAAATTTAAGTGATAATTCAAACACGTAAATGAACTCTAGTAGCTAAATTATTGATGAAAATAGTTTTAAAGTATGCCTAATTATTTCAAATAATTTATATTTTCTCCTCTCTATTTCTTATTTATTTTAGCCTCCCTCTTTATACTATGTTTTTCATTATTCAGTTTCTACTGTTCTATTTGTATAAGAAATAAGCGGGTTGATTTTAATTCATCAACATGGATTATTCTGTATTTGAGCCCAATACAAGGTGCATAAATTAGACAATCAACATCAGGCTTTTCTATTAGACTCATCTGGTTTTTTAAGTTCACCCACTCGCTTTTTATATGCGATTCCTTGTAAACCTTAACTTTTTTTCATTTTTTTTTTTTACTTTTTCAAATGTTATGTATACACACACCCTATTTTTTGGTTTTTACCATCCTCTTGTTTCTTATCTTCCAATTAGTAGTATAAATGAATAGTCATAGTTAATATTTTATCTTTTTTATTATATTATTATTAATTTTTGTTTCATTTAAAAAATTATTTTAGTTGTTAAAAAAACTTTTGTTATCTTTCAATCATAAACTAAATTTATATTTAAAAAGTTATTTTAGATTTCTAAGGTATTTTAATTATATCTTATCCTTAATTATATATTTATTATATTTTGTAATTTTTGATTCATGATATCTCAAATTGTTTCTAAGACACAATTGATAATATTTTAAAAATATTTTTACTTTTTATTTAATTTTATCATGTAAATTACTATTTTGATAATTTTTATATAATTATTTTTACTTTCTAACTCATTATCATACGTGTAATTTTATTAATATAATTATGTAAATAAATTTCATTTACTATAATATAATAATTTAACATAATTATCATTAATCTTTTTTATGACCATTCAAAATTTTATTATTATTGGTTTAATGTATGTTCGTTGTGTGATTTTGATCAAGTGATGTATTATAACTTTTATTAGTTTTAAAAAAAAATTATTAAAATTTAAAAATTGAAGTAAACAAACATTTAAAATATATTTTAATTTGAAAATTTATTTATTTTTATATATTTTTTAAATATTTATAAATTTGATCAACTAGGTTTCATTTAACGTTTGAAAATTTAATACATGTTTTGGTTCTATGAAATTTTATATGCTACTTAATTTAAAATTTGAAATTTATACAATTATAATTTCTTTATAAATATTTAATATAAAAAAAACCTCATTTTAATATTAAATATTTGATAATAAAATATTTTTTTATCATACTTTATTATTATTTTATAAAAATTAATTAATTGATGTTAAAACAATAAAATAATAATACGGATATGAACATATATCTTTTACACGATAAGAATGAAGATGAGATAAAAATTTAATATACGTCAATTAAGATAAATTTTACTTTTTTATGTGCATGGACATAAAATAGCAAAACATGTATCTGTCTCGCGTCGTTACCATCTCTAATAAGGAGAGATATTTGTGAGTTAGAATGAACTAAAGGTGCAAGGGGTATGGGAATGAGGAGTTGCGGAGTTGTGATTATAAAGAAAGTGTGAGAATGTTAGGTGGGGTAATCTATAACAATATATTAAGAGAATTTTCTTTTTTGTGTTCACATTTCATAATATCAATTATACCCTTTATAATATAATTATTTATTAAATTTTTTAAAATTAACAGTTATTTTTATCTATTTTCTATAAAACTGTTTATTTTATATATTAACTTAATAACATTACACTATTATCACCAATTCTATAAAATGCGTATACACAAACACGATAACATCTGTGTGTACACTAGTTATAAGGAGAGAGAATTTTTCTTTTTTACCTTGTCAATCATCAAAGGACAGGGTTAATAAGGAGATTTAGAAATGTTTCGGGGTACAAAAAGAAATACTTGGAGGTGGGGGAAGAATCCCCTTGGATTATTCTATATTTGAGCCCAATATAAGGTGCACAAATTAGACAATCACCATCCATTTTTTCTATTAGACTCATCTGATTTTCTAAGTTCACGAACTAGCTTTTTATATGCAATTATCTTATAAACTTTTCTTTTTTTTTTTTTTACTTTTTTTTCAAATGTCTTGTATTCACACACCCTCATTTCTTGGTTTTTACATCCTCTTGTTTCTTTTATTCCACGTACTAGAAATGAACATTCATAGTTCCTACGTCATCGATATTTAAATTACAGTAATTAATGAACTCATCTCCCAAACCTTCTACTTTCTTCCTGAAAGAAGCAAAACCTAATTGTTAGGATAATTACAAAAGTTACCTTTTTAGAACAGTTCAAAAAGTTAATTTGTATATACAAAACTAAATTTTATACATTTTCAATGAAATAAAATTAGGTTAAAATTTATGTATGGGAAAGTTACAAACAAAATGGTAAAAGAGCTTGGACTATACAACAATCTTAACTAAATATATTGGGCCTACATAGCTTGGACAAGTTCAATGATATTTTTTCATGCACCTCTTGATTTCTTTCTGCACTTCCATGAGTTGTGTAAAACCAAAAATGTCCTTAGTTTATACCATATCTTTTTACCTCAACGTCATTAGTCCTTCCTTGTCACCTTTTATAGTTATTCTTTTGACGGTGTCTTCTTTTAGTTTATACTTTCTACCTTTCATTTTTTCTCCACTTAAAAAAGGGTAACATTTCACATTGTATTATAGTGAAAGTCCTTTTGGTCCTAAAAAATGACTTCTGGGTTGTGTATCTTACAATCCAAAAGCTTTTTTATGTTAAAAATGTGTATAATTTGAAAGTTTTTTTCATATAAAAAATTATTTTCAAATGAAATTTAAAAATTAAAAACGACTTTCAAATTGAACAACTCAAACGTTTTTGTGGAAAAAAATACTTATAAATTATATAACATGGAAGTTATTTTTTACTTTTAAATTACACAACTCTATACAACAAGTTATTTTTAAATTGTATAATCCAAAATTATTTTTGATTTCTGAATTACATAATTAAGAAGTATCTCAGACAGAGAAGTATTCGTGTTTCACATTTTAGGAATCAAATAAATATTTTAAAATTATCTAAACTTTATACATTGAATCTAATTCAACGACAATCACGTTTTTTTTTTTATTCAAGACATATGAAAGGATTGTTATTGTTGAATTAGTACAGTGGGAACAACATGAAAAGTATATACAAAAAAGAGATGGTTGGTCATTTGGGTGTGGTAGTTCGACAAATAAGGATAACTTGGAAATCATTACATCGAAGGAGAAAATAGTTGCGAAAAGTTGCAATATGCTAGTACCTTTATTTAATTAAGCTCTCAAAACGGGTAATTCGATTCGGTTCGGTTCGATTTATCACGAGTTGATCACTTGGTGAACCAACCTAACCCGGCTCACTTATTAACGAGTCAAAAGAATTTGAATATAGTCCGACTCACTACGAGTTGGTGAATTAAACGATTTGACCTACTTAATTAAACTCCAACTACAAATCAAAATCACAAAAATACCAATGTTTTGGCTAAAAAAAACAACTTAACCCGACCCAAATACAAAGTTCAACATAATAAAAATAATTTGTGTGATTCTTTATTTGGGTTGGTGAGCCAACTTGGCTCACCATATAAGTTAAGTTCTAGGTGGATTGAATTAAAAAATTAATCTATATTAAAATTTGTAAAAGATTTTCGATCCGATTTAAATCTATAATGAATCGGATTGCTTCACGAGTTTTAACTTTTTTTTTTCTTTGTTTTGGTCCGGCGCATATGAGTGTGAAAGGAGAAACTACACAAGACAATTAATATTTTACTCAACCAAACAACTTCCAAATATTAATAAAGATTTTGTTGTTTTTTAATACAGAAGGTTTTGGTATTTTAAAAAATAAAGTTGGAATGTTTAAATATTATATATACTGCTTGTGGGTCATTCTTTTTTAAAAAGAAAAAAGTTACGATTGTAAGCAAATCAATTTTGAATTTGATTCCCATGGCAGCCCTAGGCATTGTTAGTAAGTTTGCCTGCCCAGTTTACTAAAGAGGAACCCGAAATTTCAATTTTTTTATATATTGTATTATAAACTTTTATCATTATTTTTATAACTAAGTTAAAATTATTGTTTTATTTTATATTTTAAAATTAAAATGTAATATATGATAGAATAATATTATTATATTGACTGTTATATTTATTTGTGTATTACCTTTATAAATATAAAATACATGGGTTTTCAATTTATTGTGAAATAAAGTATTCATATATGAAATGAAATGGTAAGACGTATCGAGTCCAAATTAATCCGTATTAAAAAGTGTAGTAATGTCAGTTTGTTTTGATCAGTTTTGTTTTAATCCATCAATTTGATAGATTAAAATATAAATCAATTTGTTCCAACTTTGTAGTCCATTTTTTTTAATTAAAAATTAATATAAAAAATAATTAAAAAAATATTTTTTATATTATATTTTAAAAAAAATATATAAATATATAATAATATTGTAATTAAAATCATTAATATTTACGAATTAAATTCTAATTATTAGATATAATAGATAATATATAATGTAAATATAATAATTAATTTAATTTATTTAATTAAAAATATTAATTAATAAATTTAAAATTTTAAAATATATTTTATTTCATTAAATATATTTTAATATTAATTTATATGTATATATAAACAAATCTAAAAAATAAAAATTTTAAAAGATTTGGAAACAAATTAAAAATATTAGAAAACAAGTGACGGACCAGCCCAATTTGTTTCTTACGGACCAAAATGAACCAAATTAGTTCATTTGGCTACCCTTTTTCATATGCGGTAGATCTACGATGATAGATTTAAATTATCTACCTTTTAAAAAATATAAGAAATATAAATAACAAATTAATTTTGATAAGAACATGTATGTTTTTTATATGGAATGATATTTTTATCGACTATCGATGATAATGTTAAATTTAAATTATTTGATTTGAGAAAGAAAAATATAAAAAATAAATTAAACATAAGATTTATGTTTTAAAATATATATGTAAATTAAAATATTTAAAATATGTGACAGGTTCTTTGTTAATTTATCCAAATATAATAAAATTCAATGAACATATGTTTGATAATATAGCTGTCTATTTTAAACTTGCATTGTGCTTTTGGTAAAACAAAGAAAGTCAAATACGTCATCTACTTATTATATCGTGAAGCATACTTTATACATATATGTATGTATATTTTCTAGATGACACAATTAAATAATAGACAATAACATAAGAGAAATTGAATAAAAAATTGAATACATTTTCTTGTAATTTATCAAAATCATATTATATGTTTCATCTAATAAAACATAATATGTATTACATGATGATTTTTTTTTATATAATCTGTATGTATATTTTAAAATAATTAAATATAACAAAATCTTATTTATAATCTTATTTATTTTTTCTCCTACTGACACAAAATATCAAGATCGACCCTAACTGACTCCCATTGGATTCTCGTGAAATAAAAAAATAAATAAAAATCCAACCTAGTTTATATGTATTGTGTGTTAATAAACTTAAGTCGTGGTTCTAATAGAGTATTAGTTCAGAAATTAAAAGAGACTTTATAATTGAATACATACCAATATTGATATTTTTTAATATGTTCATAAGATCTTCAATTAAAAAAGTTGTTTTTGTTCCTGGTGTGGTAAGTATTTAGAAATCTTCTAATAAAATGGAGCTATCAAAGTTTTATATCACATCTTCCGCCGTAATTATCGAAAAATATATAAATATTAGAAAAAAAAAAGTTGAATTGAAGACTAAATTGATTAAAATAATTAAACCCAAAAGCGCTCTTCATTACCTTTCGTTGTTTCGGCGCTACCCGTTTTGAAAACAATCTCAACCTAACTTTATAAACATTTTTATTTATTTTTTAATTCAGGACAAAGGGGTGGAAAGTGAAATAAGTAGGTGTGGGAAAAGGTTTAGGTGATTTGGGCTTGTTCGCGGGTTGGGCCCATTAATTAAGGGTAGTGGAAGTGAGAAAAATGGGCTCTGGAAAAGGGCTGGGCAGGTTATAATGGAAGTTTTTTTTTTTCTTTTCGGAGGGTATAATTAAAGTATTTAAAGTGAGGTTAAGATTAAACCATAAGAGTAAAAGAATCTAAAATACTAAAATTAACACGATTCCTTAGTTTTTACATAAAAACTTAAAAAGATAGATAAATAAAAAGACAATAAGAAAAAGTACTTCATTATGGTGGATTTCTCCTCTTCATTATCTCTAATCTATTACAAAATGGACACAGCGAACGATCAACAATCCCAAACAGAAATTATAAAGTGAGAAATTATTTAACTCAAGCAACTTTTGTACTACAACAAAAACTCAACTTTTTCTGTACATCAGATTTATTAATTATATATAAGCGATTCATAGTCTTAAAAGGAGTAAACCAGGAACTAGTCTTTGGATTGTTCCCCACTTAACATCTTTTCTTAAATAAAGTTTAGCGACTAAAGTTGTGATATTGAAAATTTATATTTTGCTGAGAATGGGGTCTGTCATGAAGTTAAGACCCTCGTTAACACGTTGATGATGAGAGGAAGAGGTGGTGGAGGAATAATGGTAGACGTAGACATTGTATTCAACTGTAGCATCACCTTTGTGGTAATCGACCTTGACGCTGCGAGCATGAACGAAACCACGTGCGAAGCGGAAAGCACCTGTGCCACCAATAATCGGCATCTCTCTCACTGGAAGCATGATCTCGTTCCTCCCCGACACACACAAAGTGCTGCCATTG
>Ga0214542_1011343_pt1 | contig 12263 bp, 9 predicted proteins | sample CNSS1metaG_FD_160096 | JGI IMG/M metagenome (GOLD analysis project Ga0214542, IMG submission 160096) | Root nodule microbial communities from cowpea collected in UCLA plant growth center, Los Angeles, California, USA - CNSS1 | ecosystem: Host-associated > Plants > Roots > Nodule | place: USA...
TTCACTATTTTTTTTTTTTATTTTTTTTTTTTTTTGTTTTCTTTAGAAACTTGAAAACTAGTTAAGATTTTGGTTTGTTTTTATTTTTAGTTTTTTTTTTTAAATCTTAATTGAAAAGATTTAATTTTAAAATATTAATAGAAAAGATTAGGGATGTTAATTATAGATGAAAAAGATAAGATTTTGAAAAAAAAAAAGAGATAAAACACTTTAGGGTTTCTAAAAGGTGGGAGAGGAGGTGGATGAGAGGAGAAAACGAGAGTTTAACAGTAGAAAGAGAGGAACCGTGGAAGAGACTACGGGAGAAAGGATTGGAGGTTGCTAACAAGGTAGGGGAAGCCAACCTTGCTTTCTTCTATTGTCTTCTTGTTGTTTGCTTGATGAATGAAACTTGAAAAGCATGGATGTCTACTGTAGGGGAAGCTGAGTTTGCTTTCTATGTTGTTTGAAGCGTTTTGAGGCACTATCCATTTTTCTACACTGCACACTTTTCCTAAAATGAAGGTTCCCACTTCATTAACCGTTGGATCGATCTGGATATATAACAGCTTATCCTTAACACATAGTTCTTGACTTTGACCGGTCGGATCTTGAATCGGAGTTCTGTAGTGAGAGCAGTTTTTATCGCAAGGTTCTTGTAGTTTGGTTGTTGACAACATTGACCTTTGTTGCTTGTTTGGTGCATAACTTTCTCTATAGTTAATCAATTAAGTTGGTTTTTGTTGCATTTGATTCTTGATTCAATCATCTTTAATTTCAATATAAATACATAATTTTTGGAGTTTTACACAAGCTGCAGTTTTATTTCTAAAATCCCAAATCATTTGCATAGTGTGTTGTTAAGTTGGATTGGATAAAATTATAAGAATGAGTTATTTCCAAGAGAGAGAGATGTAAGTGAGGATGTTGAGGCATGAAGGTGTGCAAGGTTGTGATTCACGATGGGAGAGTGACGTGAATAAATGAGTTATGTGATTGGTGGTTTTTCTTGGTTGATGGGTTTGTGCTATGGAATTTTATTTACCATGCATGATGTGATGGTGAGTATTTTGTTGGCAATATGAAATTCTTATGTGTTGCATGTTGAGAGTGTTTTGCCTTGCTTGAAAGTTCTTGGTGGAATTTAACGAAGATTTTAGATGAATGTGATCATGGATAATATGTTTGGTTTAGTATGATTCTTTTAGATGCAGTAGGTTAAATCATAAGGAAAATATGTTTGGTTTAGTATGATTGTTTGGATTTGAGGTTTGTGTGTTCAAACCAAGGTTGGATTGTGATCATAAAGTTTCCATGTTAATTGAATGCGACGTTGAGTATTATTGGACATGTTTTATTTACGAATGTCTTTTATGAATATCATTGTTTTTTGTTAGCTTACCCCTATTTGTTTGTTTGTGTGTTTGTTGTATGTGCGATGATCGTATAATGTGTGTGTTATATGGGAGCAGATGATATTGCAGATAATCTTGGCATGAAGTAGATCGACGAGAGGCTGGGGTGAACTCGGGAGATTTTATAATTTATTTAGTTGTTTTAAATCAGATATTAAAATATATGTAATATTATTTTGTCCGCAATTGATATTGGAAGTTTTTGACAAAGTGACGTTTGAAATTATGTAATTTAAATTAAATTAAAAGTTTTTTTTATTAGTATATTTTCAATGATAATCTTTTTTCATCAAATGCATTCGTTTTCTAACTATCCGTGACATCCCAAAATTGGGGTGTTCCAGATGATGCAAGCAACATTGTTAGGCTTTGCCTTAGAGACGTGATGAGACTTTAAGGAAACCCCGCACCATAGTGTCAAATAAAGACTCTAAGTTTCTTAGTCAAATTTGGAAAACTCTTTGGTTAAGACTAGAAACTAAACTTAACTTTTCTACTTCTTGTCACCCACAAACTAATGGGCAAATAGAAGTTGTCAATTGGTCTCTCTCTCCACTATGTTTAGGGAAATCTTGGAAGGTAATCACAAAGCTTGGGATGAGTACCTACCCATATTGAGTTTGCTTACAATAGGGTGGTTCATAGGACTACTAAGATCTCTCCTTTTGAGACTATTTATGGTTTGAATCCTCTTACTTCATCATATTTACCACCACTTCCTACATCTTTTGACTTTGCTAATAAAGAAGAGGCAACTAAATTTAAGTTTATAAAGAAATTTCATGAGTGTTAAAAATCAAATTCAACAACAAACTGAGAGGTACATAAGGTACAATAATAGGGGAGGAGAGAGGTCATCTGTGAGGTAGGAGTTAATGTTACTACCTTTAATGTTACTAACTTTATTCCTTTTGCATGTGGGTCAAACCCTTCTCAAGATGGAAGGGATGATGGCATACCTTTAGCTAAAGGGACAACAATAAGAGAAATGGCCAAAAGGATACAAGAAGGCTAGTCTTTTTCTAAGCTTAGTAGGCCCAAGTTGATGTTCACATGGGCTAAGGAATATTTGAAGACCTAGTCTTAGACTCTTTGTAAATATTAGAATAGGTTTATTTGGGCCTTGTATTTTGGGCCAAGTGGTATTAGGTTATCTTTGGACCTTGTATGTGGGCCTTATTGGGCATTTAGGCCTATTAGTGTAGTTTTTTCCGAAAGGAGATGGGCCTTGTATGGAGACACATGAATTAGGGTTTTTACCCTAGGATGTGTGCTAGCTTTAGGCTAGGGTTTTATTTCTCCACATATGTTCCAAGGTGTGGAAAGTGTGACCTAGCCACATGGTAAGTCACACTAGAAGCATGCCCTCCTTTGGCTCCAAATTTCAAATTCTAGAGTTTGCATTTCCCTCTCTTTTTGGAGACAGCTAGCTCTCTTTTGCTCCTATAGATAGAGGAGCATACCTCTTGTAAATTCATTTATGAATATAGTAGAGAAACTTTGTTGAAATGACTCCAGACCACTCTCCCTTTTGTGAATCCCTTAGGCTAGGGCTCTCCTTTAGGTTTCCTCTAGCCACCCTTTCTTGAGAGTTGACCTAACCCCTCTTGAGAGCACTTTCATACCTCCTTATCACAAAGCCAAACATCCATCATCTCCATTTCTTCATTGCTTCCTCACCTTCCATGCTTTTCTTTAAGCCATGCGCATATGATGCGTGGAAGAGGAGTCATCAACTCACTTCACTTGTAATTATTTTCCATTGTGTCACTTTGAGATATCATAGTTTGTTGTCATTCCATTATATTTGACTCTTCCATTTTCTTTACGCCAATTTGTAAAATTACAGATGATGTCTTAGACTATTCTAGTTAAAGACAATTCATACTTGAAAAAATGTTTGTTCTTCATGACAATGGTAATAAAGATCTTGCTCCTTTGTCTACTAGGAAATTTGTTATTGGTTGTCGATGGATCTTTACATTCAAAGTTAGCTTTAATTGAAATATTGATAGAGTCAAAGTTCATTTAGGTTTCAAAGCTTTAGACTGGACAATGGTAGCACCTTTTCTCCTATCACTCTGATGGCCTTTATTAAATTATTATTTGTCATAGCTTTTCTTCGACATTGGCCTCTTTATTATTTGGATAAAAAAAAGTCTTCCAACCTGGTGATTCCTATAGTAAGTTTATGTGGTATAACCTCCTTATTTTGTTGTTCAAAGGTCTTTCAACTTAGTATGTTGTTTATGCAAATATTTATATGATCTTGAACAGTCTACTAGAACATGGTTTGGTAGATTTAGTAGAGTAGTCCAATAGTTTGTTACGAGTCTAATTAAAGTTGACCATTTTGTGTTTTATTGTTATTTAGTCATTAGGTGTATCTACCAGTAATGTACATTGGTGTGTTCTTACAAGTAGTGATCACCATTACATTTTAAAAATAAAACATCTTTGTCATCATTTTCGAACAGAAAATATTGATAGACTTAAATAATTTTTAGGAATTGAAGTAAACAATCTAACACTGAAACTCTAATATCATAGAAAAATATCACATTGGATATTTTAGAAGAGATTGAACTAGTAAGCCTCGTGACACACGTATGGATCATGATCTTAACTTATAGAGTGTCATTTTTAGATCTTGAAAGGTACAAGAGATTGGTTGGAAAACCGAACTCATCATGATCCCTCTTCTTTAGAAATTAGTTTCTTAATTATACATGTACAAGACATTAGAATGTAACCATTGACATTTTAAAGTACATTAAAGGAATTTTTAGAGGAAAAGTTTTACTATATAAACATAATAATCATATTTCGGTTGTGGGATACTCATGTATATTGGACAGGCTCTTCCACTTTTAAATGTTATATCTTTATTAGTGACAACTTGATTTCCTAAAAAAACAAGAAGCAGAATGTAGACAAGATATATAGTTTAAAAGTTGACAATAAAATTGTGCCTTTTACCATTTGTGACCTTATTTGGCTAAGTAGTTAATGAAAAAATTAATATTCGGAGATAATATACAATTGGCTCTCACTCATAATATGTAAGTTTTTTCTTTATATTTCCTTAAATTCAATATTCCACGAGAGAACCAAATATATAAATTGCCACTTCAATTATAAAAGAAAAAAAAAAATCATCTAGAGACTTTATTAGTCAATTCGTTAACTCCAATTATTAGTTGATAGATGTCTTTACCATACCATTGTGGGATTCTAGAATTGATTATATATATAACATGAATATGATTCATAAACATGAACCTTGATTCACTTGTTCCTTTTCTTTCTCCTTCTCATTATAATGGAAGTTAGAGAAAATGTTCTCTATACCTAAAATTTCTTATTTATGCTCATCGAATCTCACATAAATTATGCATAACATATGAAGCATGGGTACATTTTGTGTGGAGGTGTTTGATAGCCACAAACCCCTTAGATTTCAAATTCACAAATTTGGTAAAGTTGAAATATTCTTAAGATTTAGAATCTCACTCTATTTTGTTTTTTATAAACACTTCTACAGAAGAAAAATAAATAAATAAGTTTATCATAAGATAAAATTATTTCATGTATAAACTAATTTGTGGAAAGCTTTAAATCATTTCTCTAAGTTCTTAATTTAGACTTACACAAGTTAATTTTAATTTATAAAAGAGTTGATTTCATCTTTTTCCTAATTACTAATGGAGAAATTTGTCCAAGCAAACCTTTTAATGAGTCCATCTTCAATAGTAAAGAAGCCAAGAAGAAGCCATGCGGAATTGATGAGGCTTCCATGGAGAAGGATGAAGGTGCGGAAGCTAGAAGATGAGAGTAGGAGTGGTGCGACAATAGTGTTTGGAGAAGCTCTCAAGTGAGGTGAGGCCAACAGTCAAGGAAGGAGGCTAGAGGAAACCAACAGCCTAAGTTGATTCACAAATAGAGAGGAGTCTGAGTCATCTCAACAGAGTTTCTCTACTATATTCATGAATGAAAATACAAGGGTCCTAAGCTCTCTATTTATAGTAGAAAAGGAGAGATAAGTGGTCTAGAAAAAATGGAGGGAAAAAGGATCTAGAATGTGGTATTTGGAGCCAAAAAGAAAGCATGAGGCAAATGTGACTTGCCACCTAAGCAAGTCACAAGGAGCATGCATGTAGGCGCATAGAAGAAGCTTGGTGACCAAGCTTTGAGCAAGAAGGATCTAGATCCTCATGAAATATGCTCTCCTTTTTTGTGGTCCAATTTCAAGCCCAACTTGTTGGTATCGCGCAGTAGAATGTTTAATCATTTGGACAAAAACCAAGAGGGGGGTGAATTGGTTTTAAGTAATAAAATTAATACTTTAACATTTTTCCGAAATTTTACCGATTAATTAGATATTAGTTCCTTTATATGCAACAGTAGATTCAATATAGAGATAGAGAAGAAGATTCAACATAAGTATTTATACTGGTTCAAATCAAAAGATCCTACGTCCAGTTGTTAATCTCTTCAAATAAAGAGATTAACTCAATCACTAATAAATATTAGATTTACAATCAGATAGTAAAAGATTAAGGAAAGAAAACACCTCTCTTGAACACATAAGAGATGAACCCCTTTCTCTGAATCACACAGAGAACCTTGACCTCAGCTTTCCTAGCAACAACAACAACACTCAATCTCCTAGAAAACCTCTCAAGAAAGGTTATCACTCTACCCACACTAGGTTTTTCAAAGCTTCTTTTGAGAACACTCGGAGAACTCTCTTTGCAGTTATAGCACTAGCACTCTAGCTTCTCGAAAAGGTGAGTTCGATGTAACCCTAATGTTCCTTAAATAAGGGTTCCAAAAATTAGGTCAAAAATTGAACAGTCGCGCTCAAACTGACAAGGATAATCGATTATCACTATTGATAATCGATTATTCTAGTGCATTTTCTGAAAGCAAAGTTTTGAGCAGATAATCAATTATCAGAGGTGATAATCGATTATTCCAGTGCTTTTCTGAAAAAATTGACTCAGCTCAGGATAATCAATTATCACATTGATTTTTCGAGAAATACCAGATTTTTTATCTTTGCATGTTGATTCTAACTAATCTAAGTACAATTTACAAGACAGTTTTAAACATAAAAACACATGTTCTTCAAATTGACTTCCAAATGGCTTTTAGGCTTCTTTTATCATCATCAAAATCTTGCTTCAGCATTAGACTTGTATTTGCTTTTGCCAACACAACTCTCCTTTGTTCCAATTCACTTCAAGGCCCAAAAACCCTCCAAGGCCCAATACATGGCCCAAACAAAACCCTATTCTACTAAGCCCAAAATACAAGGCCCAAAAAATAAACCTTATTCTAATATTTACAAACAAAAAGTCTTAGGCTAGGTCTTCACATCTTCCTTGGCCAATGTGAAGTTCATCTTGGGCCTTGTTTGTGCATTCGAGGCACATTCCTCTTGTATTCTCCTAGCCATTGTCTTGTTGTAGGCCCCTGAGCTAGAGGCATTTCATGATCCCCTTCCTCTTAAGAAGGATTTGTCCTCAAATCTGAAATTTTTTGCCTCATCATCTGTACCACCTGCAAAAGGTATTAAGTCAACAACATTAAAGGTGGCATGTACATTATATTCCTCAGGTAACTCTAGCCTATATGCATTATCATTGACTCTTTTCAGTTCTTTAAAGGGACCATCACCTCTAGGGCTAAGTTTAGACTTCCTTTTCTTAGGAAATCTATCTTTTCTAAGGTGTAGCCACACCCAATCCTCTTCTTCAAAAATCATTTCCCTCTTTTCCTTATTGTTGTATTTAGCATACCTCTTCGTTTGTTGCTGGAGAGATCTTAGTAGTCCTATGAACTACTCTATTGTAAGCAAACTCAATATGGGGAAGGTATCCATCCCAAGATTTGTGGTTTCCTTTCAAAATTGCCCTTAGCATAGTAGACAAATATCTATTAACAACTTCAGTTTGTCCATTAGTTTGTGGGTGACATGAAGTAGAGAAATTAAGTTTAGTTCCTAGCCTTGACCAAAGAGTTTTCCAAAAATGGCTAAGGAACTTAGTATCTCTATCAAAAACTATGGTGCGGGGTATACCATGAAGCCTGACCACATCTCTAAACAAAAGCCTAGCTATGTTGCTAGCATCATCCACTTTGTGGCAGGGTATAAAATGTGTCATTTTGCTAAAACGGTCTACCACCACAAAAATGGAATCAAAACCTCTTTGTGTTCTTGGGAGTCCTAAGACAAAATCCATACTTATATCTTCCCAAGGGGCTGAAGCAACAGGCAAAGGGGTGTATAATCCATGAGGCATTGTTTTAGACTTAGATTGTAAGCATGAAATACATCTATTACAATGCCTTTGGACATCTTTCCTCATATGGGGCCAAAAGAATTTTTCTTTTAAAAGACCTAGGGTTTTTTCTACCATAAAATGACCCATTAATCCCCCTTCATGTGTTTCTTGAACAAGGATTTTTCTTTGTGAACATTGGGGAATACAAATTTTTCCTTCTTTAAACAAATACCCCTCATTCACATAGAAACCTCCTTGAGGTCTTTCCATACATTTAGCACAAGTAGAGGAAAACTCATAATCTTGATTATACATTTCTGGAATGTGATCAAATCCAAGAATTTGGGCTCCTAATTTTGAAAACAAGGTGTGCCTTCTAGACAAGGCGTCAGCCACCACATTACCTTTGCCCTTCTTGTACTTTATCACATAAGGAAATTGTTCCAAGAATTCCATCCACTTAGCATTTCTTTTATTTAACTTGTGTTGGCCCTTTAAATATTTTAGCAACTCATGGTCACTATGAATGACAAACTCTTTGGACACAAGGTAGTGTTCCCAAGTTTGAAGGGTCCTAAATAAGGCATATAATTCCTTGTCATAGGTGGGATAGTGGAGGGAGGCACCATGAAGTTTTTCACTGAAATAAGCAATTGGGTGCCCTCCTTGCAACAGCACAACACATATTCCTACACCGAATGCATCACACTCTAGCTCAAAGGTTTTTGAAAAGTTTGGTAAAGCTAGAATGGGTGCATTGGTGAGCTTTTCCTTGAGTTACTGAAAATCATACTCTTGTTTTTCACCCCAATTAAAAGACACATCTTTCTTGACAAGTTCATTAAGGGGTGAAGCCAAAGTAGAGAAGTTGGGAACAAACCTCCTATAAAAGCTTGCCAAACCATGAAAACTCCTAATCTCTCCAACATTTTTAGGAGTAGGTCATTCTTGGATGGCCTTTATTTTTGTAGGGTCAACATGGACCCCATTTTTGTTCACTACAAAACCTAAGAAAACAACATTATCTACACAAAAAAGTACGTTTATCTTTATTTGCAAATAAACTATTTACCCTAAGGATGGTAAGGACAAACCTCAGATGGTCTATGTGCTCATGCAAGCTCTTGCTATAGATCAAAATGTCATCAAAGTAGACAACCACAAAGTTTCCTATGCACTCACTAAGAACGTGATTCACTAGCCTCATGAATGTGCTAGGTGCATTAGTAAGCCCAAAGGGCATCACCAACCACTCATATAATCCAAATTTTGTCTTAAAAGTGGTTTTCCACTCATCACCTTCTTTGATTCTTATTTGGTGATAACCACTCTTTAGATCAATTTTAGAAAACATGAGGGACCCATGCAATTCATCAAGCCTAAGAATGGGATGCCTATATTTAATGGTGATGTTATTTATTGCTCTACAATTACAGCACATTCTCCATTTCCCATCCTTTTTAGGTACTAACAAAACGGGCACAGCACAAGGGTTAAGACTCTTTTGAACCCAACCCTTCTCTAACAACTCTTGGACTTGTGACTTTATCTCCTTTGTTTCTTGAGGATTTGTCCTATAGGCTGGTCTATTTGGCAGACTAGCCCCAGGCACAAAAAATCTATTTGATGTTCAATTCCTCTAAAGGGAGGAAGCCCAACAGGCCCTTCCTTAGGGAATATATCCTCAAACTCTTTCAAAAGATTTTCAATTTTAGGAGGTAGATTCTTAAGCTCAAGAGATGTGACAGTACATGTGAGTGTTCCTTTACACAGTAGGAGGCATGAAGGTTGTTCAATATTGAGAACTTGATTTAAAGATTTCATGGTTAAAATGTTCTCATTTTGAATGACCTTGGGAGAAGGAACACCAATCTCTTCCGCCTCAGATTCATCTTTATTTAACTTTTGGACTTTTTGAGGACTTTTTTTTTGTCATCATCTTTCTCTTTTTCTCTTTTGTTCTTCATTTGAAGTTGATCCTCGGCCACTTGTGATGGCAAAAGAGGATGAAGAACAAAGTTTTTAGCCTTGTGAGTAAAGGTAATCTCGTTGGTGAGACCATTGTGCATGGTTTTCTTATCAAATTGTCGAGGTCTCCCCAATAAGATGTGATAGGCTTCCATAGGTACTACATCACATAGCACATTATCTTCATATTTTACTTAGATTCCTAGGTGGCTCTTCCTTTTTCTCTTCTTTCTTAAAATCCTTCTTAACATAAGAGTTAGTTTGAGCTTGATTTCTTTTTGAAAAAGATTTTCTCAAATTTTGTTGTTCTACCTTAATGCATATTTACACTAAATCATTCAAATCTTGGTAAGGTAGAAGGTCAACTTTATCTCTTATATCAAGGTTCTTAAGAATCTAGAAATGGTAATAACTCTTCCTCAATTATCCTCGCCCTTATCATAAGTAACTCTATTTTCTGTGTATATTCTTCTATAAACATATTTTTTTGTTGGAGTCTTTGGAGCTTGTTCATGAGCTCCCTATTGTAGTAGGAGGGGATGTGCCTCCTCCTAAGGGCTGACTTAAGATCATTCCAATATTCAATTGAAGGCCCATTAGTTCTTAGTTCTTGGACTATAGAAGTCCACCAATACATAGCTTACCCTTGAAAACTTAGGGTAGCTAGAGGTATTTTCCTTTCTTCACCAACTTGATGGCAAGCAAAAAGTTACTCAACCTTCATCTCCTAATCCAAATAAGCATCAACATCATCCTTGCCTTTAAAGTGAGGCAAGTCTACTTTAACTTCTTTAGGAGTAGGGTATTTTCTTTGTCTCCTAATGTGGGAAGGTTGTTGATAATATTCTCCTAATCTTAATCCTTCATCTCCCTCATATATTGAAGCTCCACTTCTAGACCCTTTGCTAGAATTACTCATACTTTTTAGCTTTTTTTGGACTTTCTCATCTCTTTTCTTTAAAGCTTTGATTTGTTCCTTCAAGAGAGCAATTTGGCTATCTCTTTCCAATTGATCTTTCACTTTGTAAATTTCCTATTGTTGTCTCCATAGTTCAAGTGAATAGAGTTGTTGAGAAACATGTTTTAAACTATGAATTGAATCCTTATAATCACTTGCACTATGTAGGGAGGGTTGACTATCCATGATTACTAAAGCTAACTAAGAAATTCTAAAGAAGAAGTAAATAGCTAACTTCTTAAATTCTCTTCCAAGAAAGAGAGGTGAATCACTTGAGTTGCTTACATACCAAATCTTTCCTAAGCAAAGGAATTCAAAGAATGTTGCACAAAACTTCTAAAATAGAATTAGACACACATTAACAATTAAGCAACAAAAAACAAAAAATTTGAAATCTAACTATGCGGCCTACTTTGGTGAGGCTTGATGTTGCAAGACACAATCACTGTCTACAAGCATCTTTACTATTTTAAAAGGTTCTAATTAAGAGATGAGAGAACACCTAAGGCTCTCCCAAGACACTTAATTAGTCCATAGAGATACAAGAAAGAAAACTTGAAGAAATACAACTCAAATGAATACAATCACAAATTTGCACAAACTTTAAAAGTCTTCAAGTGTTTCACTCCACTCTTTTCTTTCTTCTTTTGTCTCACTCAAGTGTTTGCTTTGAATTTTCTCCTTTGTGAACTTCACTTGTAGCTTGGAGTTCCACTTTGGTTTCCACCTCTTAGGATGCTACCTTGAGTAATTGGTTACCTCCAAAGAAAACTTCCACCAAACCAAAGAAGCCAATAAGGAAAAATAAGAAAAGCTTAAATGAAAGAAGAGCTAAACTCAAATGGAATATAGCCGAAACATACTCAAGGATTTAACAAAGAAAGACAAACTAGAAATAAGGTAAAGAAACAAGATAAACACTCAAATGAATTACCTAAAGAATGACACTAGAATGGATTAAAAAAAAACCAAAAACAAGCTAGAAATCTGCACAGAATTTGAATTTCCAACCACTGCCAATCCAAAAAAAAAAACGTGAAATTCAGCCTCTACTTCAGCGATTTATCATTTTTTCATTTCTCAACATTTTTCAATGATTTTTTTTTTTCTTTTCTTCGTCTATGTCTTAGCTAAAAGAGGCAAAAATCAGATTTCGATTTGCAATAGCCAATTTTTTGTGATAAATCAAATACAGAAAGTGTGCAGACAGACAGAAACTAGAACAACAGCAAAATGAACAAATAATGCTCTCAAACTAAAGTGATGGTAGTGAATCTAGTGTACTTCTTTTGCCACTTTCTTTTGTTTTTTTTTTTGTTTTGATTCTTTTTGGCACTTGTTTGTATTATTTTTTGTGCTCTTTTTCTTTCTTTTTATGGCTCTATAGCAGCTAGTTTCCACCATAAATCAAAATCACCACCACATATGCTTGATCATTTGCATTTTAATAGACACAAAAAAAAACAAAAGAGAAGGAAACTTAAAGGAATCAAAAGAAGATCATGAAACTCAAGGAAACACAATGAAAATTAACTCTAAAGAACTTGCCAAGAACTAATTAACAAGTATGAACTCAAATGCGAAAATTAAAAGCACACAAAGCACACTAGAAACGAAAATGAAACTTAGGTGATTAAGCAAGCACAAGGAAAA
>Ga0214542_1011345_pt1 | contig 12261 bp, 5 predicted proteins | sample CNSS1metaG_FD_160096 | JGI IMG/M metagenome (GOLD analysis project Ga0214542, IMG submission 160096) | Root nodule microbial communities from cowpea collected in UCLA plant growth center, Los Angeles, California, USA - CNSS1 | ecosystem: Host-associated > Plants > Roots > Nodule | place: USA...
ATCCTTGCTCTCACTATCTCTCTCCCTTAATTACTCATTTAGTGGCTTATACGAATTTTTAATTAAAAATGATACAAGGTTAACCAGTTTGTTTAATCACCCTCTGTTTTCCAGCCCTTAAGTTGCCTCTCCTCTTGGCTGCTAGGTTTCCAACCCTTCCACATTCATGCACCAGAAAATTTGGCAAAAAGAAAAGTAATTTAGTTCTAAACAAGGTTTGAACCCACTCTCATGCACATACCAAATCAAGGCCAAACCACTCAACCAACACATGTTTCATGATAATTCCTACAATTTTAAGAATTTACCATGACAACACGCATTCAATATAAAACACACAAAAACACACAATTTAAATAACATCCAAATGGCACACATAGGACTCGAACCCAAGTCTTCACACCCAATTAAAGTACTCTCAACCACTTGAGCTAGTACCTTTCCACGTCATAGCTCCTCGCATTTATTACTTTAAATATTCTCATTATCCGTCCTAATTAAATAATTAATTAAATAACTATTTAATTTTCCCGGATCTTACAGTATTTAGCTACGAGAAAGCATGGGATGCGTCACCGGTTATTTGGTTATTTCACTTTCGCACTGAATCAGGTAAAACCATTATTATTTTCTCTTTGATTTGAAGGGTGTTTTATCTGTTAACTAGTTCAACATTGAAATAAGCCTTCCTCGACTTTTGAAATTATTGAATCTAAGTTTTGATGAAGTAAGTGCAAGTTTGAATGTTTGTAGTAGCTCTAAAACCTTTTAATTAGCTTTAATAGTGATCAAATGTTACTCAACATAGTTTATGTCTCTATCTTCATGTTAATGTACATTATTTCATGAACAAGATTCACAGAGACATGCAGAACTAGTTCCCAAGAATGAATTTCAGGTAATGTGTGGCTCTTTGAGCTTCAATCTTGTAGGAAATCTTCTTACCAAGGTCTATAAAAACCTTAAATTTAGTTAGATATCCATTTTCAATAGAATAAAAAACATTATATTCTTATTATATTTAGTTCAATCAATCCTTGTGTGATAATTCATCAAATTTTCTTTCAACTCATTTACAAAAGCAAAAAACTATAATTCAAGCTATTTGCTTGTTTTTTAGCACTCCTTAGTCTTTTAGCACTCCTTTAGTCTTGGTTATAACGTACATTTGATTTGCAAAACACAAAACTTCAACTAAAATAGGCTAAAACAGGCTAAAATGTAAAACTATACCAACTAGCAAATGTAACTATCGTGCAACTACTTCAACACATTGTAAATGATATATGGAAGAACATATTTGAGCTAAAAGTCATGAACCATTAAAGAAAGAAAATTTGAAGTATGCACACACAAAAAAAATGCACTAGAGACATCAACTAATTCTACTACTATACTACAAAGACTCAAAATGAAAACTTAAGCTATTTATACCTAATATTCACTATCTAAGCAAGTCCCAAATGGTAAAAGACTATTAATACTTAAGCCACTTAACTAAAAGAAAAAAGCATGCAAAATCTGATTTTTAAACACCTAAAAATGCACTATTTTATAGCAAAACCCCAAACTGTTTTCCACTTTTTAAGTATAAACTGCACCTACCACAGAAATCCAAAAAATATGTTTTTACATTAAAATTAAAGATAATTGAATCAAGAATCCAATGCCAAAAGAATCAACTCAATTGGATTATTGTGGAGAAAGTTATGAACCTGACAACCAACAGAGGTCAAAGTTGTCAAAACTAGTAAGTAGAATGGGCTAAAAGTGGTATAACTGAAAACTGCATTAAACTACCATAACAATATGTAGAGAAACTGCCCTAACAAGTTTAAAAGGGTAAAATATAGCAAAGAAACAACTCACATTACATAAAGTACCAAAAACTCATAATATGACTAATTAAGACCTAAAACTAGTGACTAAAATAGCTAAAACCTTAAAATTGTACAAACCTAGTTTCTAGAACTGCTAACTAACCATCTAGACAACTTTCAAATGATAAAATAAACATGAGAACCAAGGCAAAATTCGAAAATAACAACCAAAGTAAAATATGACTAGTCAAAACCCAAAAAATTACACTTAAAGTTACATATAATATTACTACTTTACTACTAGGATTGGAAATTGCACTGGTGATTTATGATTGAGACTTGAGATTTTGAGAGTTGTGTACACTTCACAAATCTTCATTAGCAGAATCTTGATAAAAATCATAATATGGAACCATCTTTGACATAGACTCCAAGCAAAAAACTATTTCACTAAGAACTTTGGTATGTTTATTGCTAATGATAAAGATTACCCTTTTTGTTTTATCTTGTGCTTGCTAGTTTGATACATATAGGTTCATATTATGCATATTGATTGTTCCATTATTGAGATTTTTGGGGAAAAGGGAGCATTTGTATAACCAATAGAGTTTATCCCTCATTGGCTATAGACAAAGATGTGGAATGCAAAGTGTGGTGATCTCAAAACTGACTGCTTAGAGCATGAAGCATGCAGAATTTGACCAAGAAGAAAACATAAAATAGAAACAGTAGCTTACAAGGATGTGAATTATCATACAACATCTTATTTTATCTAGTTATTTCATATTGTATGTCTTCCTTGTTGAAACCAGAATCAATTTTTCTAAATAAATTTATAATATTTTATGTTTTGTTCAGGATATCAATCTTGCCACATGTAAGTTGATTTTAGCATAAGACAGGATTGGGATGATGCATTTCCATGCTTCAAGCCCAAATTCCTTTCTTTTAAAGGGATGTGTTGAGATCCATGGAACAATCCATTTGCTTTCACCAAACATATAGCAACACAAGATAGTTGGTTTATAACATGTTATACTTACATTTTTCATGTAGTAAACTGAAGTCATTAGTAACATTCATATGAATTGGTAGCTTTTAGGTTCTGTTTGGTGCAAAGGATTATGATAATTATCCTATCCTATTGTAATATGATGTTTGATGTGTCAACATTGATTGTTAATGTTACTTTGTCATGTATCCTATCATGCCACTGTAGTGTATTTCTTATCCCAAAAGGAACTGAGTTAGGTTTGTAACAACCTATGCATACGATAATTTTCTCTCCATGTTGTGTATTCTTTATATAAAATATCCACCCATTATGATGGTACTTAAAATATTTTTTTCCTAATTATTGAAATATAGTTATACTTATATGTATTTATATGTATTTATATTTATACTTATTGTGTCACATAGATTCACATATATTAGAATATTGAATTGAATACTAATTATTTATATATTTTTTTAATATTTTTTATAGTTATATAAATAAAATTTAAAATTGTATAATTTAGTTAAATTCTTTTGTTTGTTTTCATAATTTATAAAAAACTCAAACTAAGTCAATTTTTATAACATTATGTAATTTGAATAATAATTTGTAATTTAAATATAATTAATGTTATATCCTAAAATTATTTAGTTTGTTATCACATGCATCAAACGCTTGATTTGTATTATTCTATAATATTCTAATTTTATTATATTATATTCTGTCATCCTTTCGTATATAGAAGTTACTCGTAAAAGACATAAGAGTAAAATTTGTATGTATGATTCAATACATTAGAATGTCCCGAATATGTTTCTTAACAAGGCTTTACAATGTGAAAATCAGGTAACATAGATAAGCACTTATTTGGTCTTTAGTGATCACATCTGCAGTTAGAGTCGCCACAAGTCATTTGTAGAGATTTTGAACTACCCCTACTATCCGAATTATATTGCGGATGTTATTTTGTAGAGGATTTTAACTTAACCTCTTTCATTATTGACTATCATCTTGTCTATTATTTTATGGGAGTTTGAAACCTCCTTTATTTATAATTACCCATCTGCATTTATAATTTATTAATTTAATGAAACTATTTTTATAATAAAAGATAAATAAAATATATAAATTCATAAAGTACACAAAAAATTACCAAAATAATTTTATTGATGATTTGATAAAGTATTGACGATTACAATGTAAATATAAAAGTAGAAAATACATCATGTTGAAAAAAAAAATACATAATGTTCTAAATATAAAAACTTTGTTGCGGCAGAATCCTATCTGGTACTAAAAACGAATTTTCTTCTTTCACATTAGGCCCTGGGAACTTGAACTTGAATTACTCGAATGACCAAGGGCCTATTCAAAAGAAAACAATATATACAAGTTATATTCAAGCATGATGCAAATAAAAACCACATTACGCTAAAAGTAATGTTCTTATAATTCAAAACTTGAATAACTAGTCTTGTTTATAGCTTTGTTATTGAACTCCCCTTCGTGAATGAATTTAATAATATCTTTCCAAGGAAAAAAGATAGTAGACTACTTACATTCTGCTAAAAAGAAATCTAGTCATTTTAATGAAAATGATAAATTCAATTCTACATACCAATCTATAAAGAGAAATTAAGAAGAAGAATGTCACAAATTAGAATAGCTCATGTACTCCTAATTCTACCATTCTGTATTGAAGAAAGATTAAGATGTAAAAGTATTCGTACCTCTTCTTTTGTCCACAACAGAATTAAGATCAGTTTCTTCATGATGGCTAAAATATGCTAAAGAAACTCAACTAAATATGATAAACGAAAACAATATTATGAGGGAGATATTGAAGGTTGGTGAGGAAGCTAAATTGTATTATCTAGAACAACGCTAGACATCTATTTTAACACTCGGTTGCTTGGTCACTAGTTGTTGAGTTCATCACTCTAAACATCTCCTTTTTCCTTGACCAAATGAGAAACTCATGAATTTTGACATGAAGCCAACTATATAGCATGAACCCATGTTCCACCACATATTGGACAACCATGAACAAAACAAAAACTCCATCATACCATAAACAATGCCTAATATATGCTATCATAAAACAAAGCACAAAAAATCAAAAAGTATAAGGAGTTTAAGTCAGATGTTAGATGGTTTCAAAACAATCATTGGAAAAGGTGGATTTGGTGAAGTTTACCTTGGCACTTTGCAAAGTGGTGAACGAGTTGCTGTAAAGAAACTCTCTTTGTCATCAAATCAAGGTTATAAAGAGTTTAAGTCAAAGGTTAGATGGAACAATTGATTAAATAGTCCTATTTTTTTTCTTCTTTTCTTGAATTTGCAACACTTGTTCATCATAGAAATGTGGTTTCTCTTGTCGGGTATTGTGATGAAGGTGATGCTAAAGCACTTATTTATGAATATCTTTCAAAAGGAAACCTCCAAGAACATTTGTTAGGTTTGTTAAGTTACATTTTCTTTATGATATAACATGTTAATTAACACCGTAAGACCTTTCCATTTTGCTCTCAAACAAATAGGATCACATATAATTACTCTATAACATGCAATGATGTCAACTAAGGAGAATTGATCATATTTTTTTTTCTCATTGATCATTGGGATGGTCAGTATCTACTTTCACTTAAGGAGTGTGTCAATAACTAAACAACAAAATCAATAAATAATTATCGTTAAAACTTATGTTTGTAACTAGTTAATTATTTCTAGTTTTCAAATTGTGAATCACATTAAAAACGAAGAAAAGTTTCCATTCCATGAAAGGAGACTAAAATGATTTTTTCCATTAATTTAATCTACTAGATTAATGTCAAAGTAAGCAAGCTTATGTGAAGAGTGAATACCACCAACCCATTTCAATATCACCAACCCCACAAACAAAAACATCCTCTACTTCATGCCTCCACAATTCTTGCTTCTTTGGCTCATTATCAACAAAAACAAAAACACAAATGCAACTAAAAGGGTTGTTCACCCGAACTTTAAGCATGAAAACAACACTTCAAGGGAGTATAGTTGGAGGGAAAGAAGAGAATGGAAACTAGTATATGCTTGTGGGGGAGAGGAGAAAAAAAAAGGCAAACATTTCATCAGGCTGTCAAACTATAAAAGTTGAATCACAAAATGGAAACAATAGATAATATAAATAAGCAAATTTTATGTTTGGGTAGTAGATTAACCATGAATGCAGCAAGAAAACATATGGGTAATAGATTAACCATGAATGCAGCAATAATAGTTGCAAGAAAAAATATAAGGGTTAAATAGAAAACATATAAAATTATATACAAAAGTAGGACACACTTTTAGGATTGAAAAGAAATTGGGAAATAATAAACAAGCAACCAACAAAGGAACGAATGAAATGTATTCAAATATCCACATTTTACTATTTAAATTCTCTAACTATGTTCTTGTTTTTTTAATTAAAGATTTGTGAATTCTTGCTTTTTTAATTAAAGATTTGAATTTCACATAAATGTAACATTGAAGTGTCCAAATCCATGCTGAGCAGTTTAAACTTTTACATTGTTATCCAATCACCAATCGGCTATGCATGTTAATTGTGTTTCACTTTTATAATAAAATTCCTAAAAGTCTATCCGAAGATAATATTGCCTGTAAAAGCACCTGTTAACTAAACTCGAGACGAATAACAAACAATTTTACATCTAATATAAAGAAGAAAAGGAAAACAAGAGACTAACCAAAGGTTTTGTACTATGTTTATCCAAAATCTTCACGACGTCTTGGTTTTTATAGTACATTGGATCAGCGAGAGGCCGTTAAGCAATCCAATCCAAAAATCAGTGACAACGTACAAGACGAATAATGAAAGAGGACGGGAAGTGAAATTACGATGCTGCCCCAGCAGTCTGGCGGATCAACTTCAGCGCTTCATCGTAGCAACAAGTTAACAACGTCGGTGTGTTCCTAGCAGGCGGCGATGTGGAGTGCGGTGCGGCGGTCAATGTCGGTGAAATTGACGTCGCTCTCGCGTCCAACAGTTCCTCAATTTTGTCTAAGTCTCCTTAGTTGGTCAGATACATCAATCGAACTGTCGGATCCAACGCCTCTGACACGTCACGTTGTCGGCTAGCGAGAAACGAAGCTGAAACTTCTTGGTTTTCATTGCAGCGAGAGGGTTTTGTGGGAGAGAGAAAATGTAATGGTGCTGTCAGTATACGGATGAAATACAAGTTGCGAATTATTTAACCTAGTTGCTGCCATCGTGATTTTTTAGAAACAAATTAAAAATCAAATATGAAATGTCAAGTCAGATTGTAAAATAAGTAGTTAAATTTTGGTTGTTAACATATCATTTTCTTTTTTCTTTTAATAACATTTCAAAAATATTATAAATTACTAAAAGAGTTATTAATATTATTTATAAGATAAAATAAATTTATTGCTAAAAAAAATTAAAATGATCTTCAATGTGGTGTAAAACTATATATAATGAAAACAACTCACATAAAAGACATGAAAAAATATGACCGGTTGCGCGTCACAATTTATATTTAATATTAATTTAATTTTAAAAAATTAACAATTCATATTTTATATAATTTAAATTTAAATTTATTATAAATTTAAAAAAAATATTTTTATTTTATTTTTAAAGTATAACTGTTTATAGAAAAAGTTAAAAAAGACTTAAGTCTTTCCGAGAATCAACTATGAGAACTCAAACAAAGAATTAATTTACAAACAACTAAAAGAATCAAACACTAAAAAGTGAATTGAACTATAATTTATCTTCACAATTTATTTTGATTTGTAATTATTTGTAGTTGATGTGAAAATTTTAACATACCTCTTGTGTTAAAAATTAAATATATTGAGTATAAGACTAAATATGTGAGTGATCCAAATTTTAATTGTTCACAACATTTACAATTTTGTACAAGTCATGTATATATTATTGGTGAGCTTTGTGAAAATTGATCAGAGATGATTTGTGAGGATCGTGTGTATCTAATTTAAGTGATTTGTGATTATTTATAGTGAACATTTTAAAAGACAAAGTGTGGCAGGGAGAGTAATGGGTAGATTTATAGGGATTATTTTGAAAAAATGACTAATTTCGCTCTATATTCAATATTTGGTTTTTATAAATAATTTTATTTATTTGTCTTCTCTTTATCTTTTCATAAATATTATTAAAAAGCAATAAAATGATTTATTTTAATTCTCTCAACTAATGTTCTATACCTAGCATAAAAAATATATACAGTTAAGGAAAATTTAGATATTATATTCTCATTCTATCCCATATCCAACACATGGTTTTCCATTCCCTACCTCTTCATCTCCCCTGATATAAAAAATAAAATTTTAATATAAAAGAGAAAAGAGTTATATTTAATTTTTATCACGAGTAACTACAATTTGTGACTTTTCTCAATATTATAATAGTGTAAAACATTTTATTTTTTAAAAAATTAAATATATTCAAATATACTTGTAAATTATTAATTAACTCTAAATATACAACAATATATCATAATTGATTTTATTCTATTTTGTTTTTATTATTAATTTTAAATTTAATAGATGAATAAAATCTTTCAAAGAGAAGTATAAAGAATGGATTTTATTTATTTTTCAGTTTTTATATTTCATAAGCAGAGTTCTTCGGTCTTTTTTGTGTTGTTTTGAGATGTTAATCTACAACGAAAAATGTCTAAAATACTTCTAACTATTTAAGGGTGAAGAGTGTGGGCCACATTGTGAATTTTTCTTCTGTAATAGTACGGATATAAAAGATAATCAACCAAAGTACATATATTTTATTCAGTAATCTAGCACACTTTTAAAAATACTTTTAAAAATACGTCAGAATTCGGTTTCTTGAAAACTAAATCCGCACCTTGTTCTTTTTCTTAAATTATCCCAAACGAGTTACAATTTCATTTCTGGAAACTGAGTTAAATATATTTTTTTAAATTTTTATTTTTTAAAAATTGAAGAGAAATCTAAAATTTATTTTTTATTTATTTAGTTTTATTCTTAAAGAAAGGGAAAAAAAATAATTGTAAGAATTATAATAAATTAATTTAGTAATTGTTATTTGTGATTGATGTTGTAAGACCTGTTATTTTCTTGTCTTATTTTAAGAACTTATCCTAAGCAGATGGGTCTAAAGGCTGGCCCATAGGGTGCCAAGGCCCCTAAAGCAGTCAGGGTTTCCCATTCTGCACTCATTTGCAAACGTTCCCTTTCTCAAATACTTTTTCCTTCTAACAGAAGCTCTACTAGGGTTTGAACATTTCCCTCTTCGAGCTCACGCAACTCCATTGTTTCTGCTCATGTAAGTAATTTTTCCCCTGTGTCTTCTTTGTTTTCAGCTTTATAGTCTTGAGTCTAACTAGGGTTCACCTTGGTAGCCTATTTTAAATGGTTCCACTGTTTTCCAACTCCTTAAATTGTTCTTGGAGCTGATGTACTCACTACTGTGGTGTTAGAATCCTCTGTTAAACCCTTTCCAGGTAAGGGAAGCTTGAGTTTGTAGTTATCTGTAATCTTTGTATGCTTATGGGTCTGAATCATATGTGTGATGTATGCTCGTGGTTGATTGTGTGATATTGTTGAAAGCATGATTTCTTTTGGTGTCGCGTTCTGTGTTTCCGCGAGTGAACAGTGGTGGGCACTATTTTTCTCGCCCAAGTGAGCATGTCTCGCCCAGGCGAGACTAACAGAGGCTCGCCCAAGCTTTTATGTGCAAACTGTCACCTAGACGACTGGATTTCTTTTTTGAGTGAAGCGTGATCTCGCCTAGGCGAGAAGGTACTCACCTAAGCGAGAATCCGTAGGGGCCGTTGTTCAAAGGCTCGAGCTCTCGCCTAGGCGAGCCCCTCCTCGCCTAGGCGAGAGGATCTCTCGCTTGAGCAAGGTCTTCTAGCCTGAGCGAGGCTGGGACAGGTTTTGTACTACGATGTGAATGGCCCATTGATATGGTTGCTTACTGTATGAATTGGGAAGCATGAGATGTATGAATTGTTGTTTATGCATGATGTTGGTATTATGGGAACTTTCTGATTGGTTGGTGAAACACGTACAAAGTGTGAGTAGGACGTAATTCCATGGCTCTTGTAGGGAAAGCTTATGGTGGTGCCCCACTTAATGGACGTAATTCTATGGGCCCTCCTAGGGGAAATCCATGGTGGTGCCTCATCTATTGGACTTAATTCCACGAACCTCGAGGTGAGAGTTCATGGTGGTGCCTCAACAACAGGACATAATTCCACGAGGATAACGTGGTGGTGCCTCACAGCTAGGATGTAATTCCACAAAGGCCATGTGGTGGTGCCTCTTGTAAGGGTGTAATTCCACGAAGGCCTCGTGGTGACGCCTCACTACTAGGACATAATTCCACTATTTTGTGGTGGTGCCTCATTATGCGTATCCGGATTGTCTAGTATTGGAGTTTTAAATGGTTTGGTATCTCCTGTGTGGTTTTTCATTATTTATGCTTGACTATGTGATTGGATTGTGTGTTATGATGTAAAAATCTTGTGCTCTAGCTTACCTTTCGCTTGTTTGTATGGTTGTGTGTGGTTTTCCTCCTTTGCGATGATCATCAATTTTATTGATGTGAGCAGATGTGAGAACCCCTGGCAGTAGCAATGATAGTAGGGATGTTGCAGCTTGATGGTTATGGTCGGGTATTGGGCCCACTGTGGAGACCATCGGAAGGAGTTTTATTACTTATGATGGTCTTGTTTGTAGAAGACCTAGAACTACTATTTTTCACCTGTGTACTTTGTTTTGGGCCATGTGGGGCATTTTTTTTATGTAAAATGGGTATGTTTGGTGTTCGGTGTACCTTTATACTCCAAACTCTATAGTCTCTGAACATTCATGTATGTGACTTTTTATTAATTTGAGGTTATCCAGTTTTTGGGATGTTACATATGTAATTCTTTGAAATAATTAAATATTGAAAAATGTATAATTATATTTCAAAATAAATTAAGTTTATTATTATTTGAAATGTAATGTATAGATTATTAAAAATTACATGTTCAAAAGTAATAAATAATTGATTGAATAGTTGTTGGTGAAGGAAAAAAATATTTGATTGCAAAATTATATTGTAAAATAAATTGATTTGATTATCATTTTGTTGTTGTTGAGAGTTTATAAATTAGGCATGGATGATTTGTAGTTAATATTTGATATTAAAATTTGACGTGTGAAGTTTTAAATAATTAACTGTTTTTTAAATAATTATTTTAGTTTAAATTATTGTACAATTAAATATTTTTTTCCTTTTCACAAATAATTTTTGATCGATTATTTATTCCTTTATTTTTAAAATATAATTTTTAATTTATGTATATATTACATGTGAAATAATAAAAAACTTAATTTATTTAAAAATATAAATGTATATATTTTAAAATATTTAATTATTTCAAAATATTAAATCAGTTATTACATTTTAGAATATTTTTCCTTCCTTTTTAATTAAAAATAAAAAAATAAAAAAATTCTTTTAATATAAAAACGAAAATTAAAAATAAAAAAAATCCAATTCAGAATTCGGTTTTCCAGAAATTGAATTGTGACTGGTTTTCAAGTCATGTTCAACATAAATGAAGGTTAGAATTCGATTCTCCAGAAACCAACCTCTAAACCAATTTCAAAATTGTGCTATTGCTATAAATATTAGGTAGAGCATGCTATGTGAGAAAATAAAAAGGGAAACCGTGCTATTTTGAAAAAAAAAAATCACCACATTGTTGACGTTAGTGTATCTTAATTCTATTGATCAGATTTCTTAATGAATAAAAAACCAAATACTTTGGGTCTCGATGGGATAATAAATATTAATAAGAGTGTCAATGTTAGGTTAAATAATTCTATCGATCCCATTTTTATTGAGAAATTTTAAATAGATTTCATTACTTTTATTTATTTTAATTTGGTTCTTATTTTGAAAATTTTATTTTAATTAGGTGATTTCCGTTAATAATATAATAACAAGTAATGAATTATGTGTCACGTGTCAACTTCTAGTTTTTTTAATTTTTTAAATTTTTTAATAATTTAAAAAAAATTATCACGTGTCAAATTAACATTGTGCCACATGGCAGAGGTTGTGTGATGTAGCAGTGTCATGTGTCATTATTGAACGTGAAAATTTGCAATGTAGTATCTGTATTTGTTATTTTGCATCAATTTGGTTACAATTTTTTAAAATTGAAGCAATTTCATCTCTATCCAAATTGAGGCCAAATTTATTTTTTATATAAATTTTACAATGATATTTTTATTATAATTGATATTTTTAATGAAATTAAGTTTATTTAAATTTATATTTTACATTGAACTTTATTTAAATTTTGTTTTAAAAAAAAAAATATATATATATATATATATTTATTTATTATTTTATAATATATTTTTAAATTT
>Ga0214542_1011346_pt1 | contig 12261 bp, 6 predicted proteins | sample CNSS1metaG_FD_160096 | JGI IMG/M metagenome (GOLD analysis project Ga0214542, IMG submission 160096) | Root nodule microbial communities from cowpea collected in UCLA plant growth center, Los Angeles, California, USA - CNSS1 | ecosystem: Host-associated > Plants > Roots > Nodule | place: USA...
TTACCAAACTTACTCAATAAATCCAATAATCACAAATCCTAATTAAATCAATCTTTAAGCACAGAAAATTCAATTAAATCCCCAAATTTAAATATTAAATGAGGGCAAAAATTTGAACTCATCAGAAGATCTAATTGATAAGCCTTATTGTTGATCTTCTTTATGATTTGGAATGAACCATCACCACAAAGACTAAGTGATGTGGCCCCAACAAGGCTCATAGCATTGGGCCAATGCTTAGGCCCATTTCTTTTAAATTTCTTTAAATTTCTTTTTTTAATTAAATAAATAATTGTTTTTGGGCCTTATACCTTTATTGGGCCATTCTTTTTGTGCTACCTTTAATTGTCTTGATTGTCTATGTGTCAGGATTATTTTCAAAACCAACATCGTTGATATGGAAGAGCATGTGTGGAGCAGACCTTCATTTGTCAACGTATTGGGCCAAAAAGCCCAATTTCTTCACGCTAGGTCTGGTGCTGGAGCATGAAGCAAGCAATTGGGCTTCAACTCAAATAAGCCCATTGCCACCAACACACGACAACGCATATACCATTTCCCAGTCTTCTAAAAATGCATCACGCGAACCCTATCATGTTTCTCTTCTTTGTTAGGGTTTCGTGTTCTTTGCAAACACCATCACATCAGCGTTGGTTTCTTTCACGCGTATCTCTTCCCAATAGCTAGGGTTACCGTCTGTTCCTTCACGTGCATAGTTCTGTTCACGCCTTCCATCTTTGCCGTTAGGATTTGTGTTAGATGTCACCCATTTTTCTTCTCCTCCATTTTCTTTTACCGGCTGCCTTCATCTATAAAAGGCAAGTCATTTCTTTGTAATGTTTAGTTGAGATGAATGTTAAAATTTGGTTGAGAACACTCCCCTTTCGGCTCTGCTGAAACTCTAAACCCTAGATTAGGTTTTTACCTCTTCAGGTTGCCCAAGCCAGTGAGAAGCCAAAGAGAACTGAGCGTAAACACCATAACTAAGTCTTCCGTTGTGTTTTCCCTTGCCTTCCGAGAGTTTCAATCGGTGGAACGTCGATTGGAGAGCCTTTCGGGCAAGTATCGCGATGGAGGAGCCTCATCAAGTGGTATTCAAAGCCACTCGGTTCTTGGAGGTCTTCAAAGCTAAGTATTCTTCGTCTTATCTCTGATTTTTCTTTATCTATTTTTTTCCGTCTTGTTCACAATATGCTTGAGTTTGGAGTTTGATTTTGTTGCTTCATTGTGATTGAATCTGTGCTAAAATTTTTCTAGTTGATATTGATTCAAAATCCTTGTTCTGATTGCCTTGGATCAATACTGATTAATGCACTATCATAAGCCCTCTAATTTTTCCATTCAATGTATGTCATAGTTAGGTTTTATTTCAATTTTTTTACCTAGCTTTCATGTTTTAAAATCCTTGTTTTGTCTTAGTTTTTGTTTAATTCGTTTTATATGTCCTTAATTCTATAGATGTTGTCCCTATTTTGTGTGTGTTCAGTGTTGCATCTCTTTCAGTCACTATTTCATTCGCATAAGTAGGTTCATGTGTTTTGTGGAGTTCCTTAATTGCTATTAGATCATTAGCAATTTTTCTACAGTGCATTTTCCACTAATTCGTGTTTGATTTGTGCTCTTCATGTTTTATTCATGCTTTCTAATGTTGTTCCAATTTCATTTATCATGTTTTTCACTGCTTCGTCTTTGATTTTGTTCAGTTTTGGTGTTTCTTTTTGCACCTGCGTCTATTAGTTTTGAATTTGCATCTATTGCTGTTCTGGAAATTTAATTTATGGCCAAGGATTGTGTTGACAAAACTGAAGTGTTCCATTGAACTAATCATATATCTGACTTTGTTCAGATTGTTCAAATGGACATTCAATATTGATTAAATTAGTGCATAGGCAGTGCTAGTCATTCCTTCTTTCAGTGTCAGTTGCCTTCAAAGTTGTTCTGCGAAATTGAATGTCAATACTTGTTCTTTGCTTTGTTGACTGCATTACATTATGTGGAGTATATCCGACTGTATACATATGTTGAATTTGCATTTTGCAGTTCCATTGCCATTTCCTGAGTCATGTTTAGTAATTGATAATTTCTTTTTGGTACTATTATTGGCCTAGTACTTTTGATTGAGTTTGAGCATTGCATCAGTCTATTTGATCATTCACAGGTTTTAATGTTTCTTTCTACAATTCTGATTTGCTCTGATAGACTTATATCCAGATTTTGCACCTATTGCTTGGTCATCGGAATCTGAATTCAACACTGCAATTCGTGTCTATTTGCTTTGAATGCCAGTACTTTGTTTTCATTTTTGTCCAGTGCTGGTTTAGTTTGTCTATATCTCTCAAATGTTGCATATCTTACTTGGCCATGTGTGTAGACTTGCTTGCCTTTGAATCTGCCTTCTTTCCATTATGTTATTACAAGTTGCATAAGTTGGCATTATTGTAATTCTCCTTGTTTTGTGACTAAATTGTGGAGTGAACATTTGATTCATAGTGAAACATTGTGTTTATGCATATCAGTTGCCTTGAAACAATCTCTTTTCATTTCTGTTTCACTAAGTTTGTATGTTATCAGATTCATAGATTGACTATTTCATTCAAATCTGTTGCTTGCGTTGTGATGCCAAGTTGTGCTGACTACAATGTCGGATAATACTCTGGTTGCTTTTGGTTGCATCACCATATTAGTTCTCATTAATTGAATTTTCCTCTGATATTTGTTCTGGACTGGCCGAGTCTCTTCTGTTGTCCTGTATGAGTCTGTTTCAAACTTTTTTTTAGTTGGATTACTTGTTCTTTGTCATATGCATTTGTTCATTGATATGGTGGTAGAAAATTAACCATTGTGTGAGATGTTCTTCAAGATTTTGAGAACTGAAAAGAAGAGTCATTGAAAAAAAAAAAAGAAAACATGATGGAAAAAAAAGCATCTAAAAGAGCATGTAGAAAAACAAAACAAAAGTCTGGATTGACTCTGCAAATATTGTTTGTTTCAGCAGCATGAAAATAATGTTGCATAATTCACACATATACTACTATCATCTTCAATTTCAATTTGCATGTGCTCTTGATTCAACTTGTTTGAGTCTTGTTTGCTTTTAGTTTTGTTCATCTTATTCTAGACCTACTCTTTAGGTTCCTTTTGTGTTCCTTCTTTATTTGTTAGCTTGTTTTCTTCCTTGTTTTTATTGGCTCTCCATTGAGTTTGTCATTAAATCCATCCTTTGATGTTGTCCTTGCCTCAAATTTGAACTTTTATTGTTTTCTGCTTTTTACTCTCAAAAGTGGCTGACTGCTCATTTGCTCTTGGTTCATTTGGCTTTAAACTCACTGTTTTTGGTAGCCTTGTAAGTGATAACCTTTCTGCAAGGTGCAACTGTGGTGAGTAAAAACAAATTAAGTGGCCACCGAGAGGAAAAATGAGTGAGCTGGGACCTTCAAGGAGGAGTGCAAACACTTGAGGGTGACACATTTTCGAGGTTGGCCTAGAGAGACATAGATTAGCCTAGTTCTTTTATTTTTCTGATTATTTCTGTTTTGTATCACGACTTGTGGGTGTATTTTTCGTTTGCAGTTTCTTTTATTTCATTTGGCTTAGGTGGGAAAATGCTTTAGAGCAATCCCATCCTTTTATTTTTGTAATAGTTTTTAAACGTGTAGCGTGAGATTCATGGGGTTCCAAAGGCCACTTGTATCGTCACTTAGGTTTCTCGTCTAGTTTATGTTTTCCTGTTTGTTCAGTTTCTGTCTTTATGTTTTCTTGTCCAGGTTTTGCTTCTGTTTGATATGCATGTTGCGTTTATGTTTTACGTCACCGTGATATCTAAGTGCAATGTGTTTAACACCTAGTTGACCTTCTTTTGGTCTTTAGGGTTTTCATCTATTCACACACTTTGTCAAATTGTTTTTCACACACTCTGTTTTCATTTGTATTTTTATTGAGAATTTTTGTGAAAGAAATTTAGAGATCTCTGGCTAGGAAAGGCTTGGTTTTTAAGCTTGTCCATGAGACTCACCTCGCTTTCCTGGGAGTATCTCTAGAAATATTTTCCATTATTTTCTCTTTAGAAAGTCATCAACTTCTTTGTGAAAAATTGTTTTACCAAAAATGTTTCAAAATGAGTTTTTCTTCTTCTAGTCGTATGCATGTAGATAGGCATAGTAGTGTGCATTTAGGTAGGCATAGTAGTCATGAGTTGCATCATACCATTCATAGTGACATTCCATTCTTTGGGGAGGATATAAAACCAATATCATTTAGAGATTGGATGTAGGATACAAAGAAATTGGTGCAACCAATGTTTAGTTAATACAGTCATATAGACATTCTTAGGCATGTTACATCTAGGTTTGTAGGATGTGCATATGAGTGGTGGCAAGAGCGGGAGTATAGAGTGAAATAGGGGAGAAAATCATGCATCAATATATTTTATGAATTAAAAACATGCATATGGAAATATTTCATTCCCCCTTCATTTAGGATCACAAAAGAGCAGTAAGCTAAGATAGAAGACTTCATTGACATAGGGGATGCATTCATCCAAAACATTGCTAAATTTTCTAGACTAGAAAAGGATTTTAAGCACAATATGGACTTGCTCTTGAGTGCACAAAGAAAGAGAGAAAAATATAAGAGAGAGCAAGCAAAACTTGAAAAGCTTCGAGAGTATGAAAAGAAGAGAGAAAAAGAATAGTTTGTGAAGCTTTGTGCTTAAAGAGAACAAGAGGAACAAGAGGAACAAGAGATAAAAGAAAGGAAGAAACGAGATGTGGAAGAAAAGGCTAGAGAGGAGAGTCTAAGAAAAGCCAAAGGAGCGAATGAGAGAAACGAATTAGAGGAAAGAGAGAAAATAAGACACAAAAGTGAGCTTATTCGTATGTGTTTTAACTTGAATCCAACTCTCGTTTTCCTTTCATGAGCTTGAGAAATGAACCTTCACATCTAGATAACTTGCTATCTTAATGTCCGGTGGGAATTTTCAAAAAGCTTTCTTAAACAACTTCACCATATTTATAACTCTAAAAGAAAACAAGATAATCCTTTATCATTTGGTATCTAGAGCCTAGGTTATCTTGAATATGGTGTTTTTCTTTTGCTAACCTTTGTTTTGGTGGCTTGTTTGGCTTGGAGACCTCTCGGCCTTGTTGTGTTCAAGATGGTGTGCACAGAATTTTTCCACTTCACTTGAGGTTAAAGTATCCAAAAACTCTCTCTCTTTATATATGTTGCTTGGTGAAGTGAAAACATGAAATTTGGTGCTTATTTTTCCTTTAGACGAGAGCTTACTAAGTTGTTACCATGCCAAAATTTTTCTTCACATGTTGAAAGTCTTCTTAAAATGTTCCTAGCTACTTTTGAGTATCTTGTCAGATGCTTCTTTGAGTTTTCTTATTCTTGTTTCTAAGTATTTGAGCTATTGCATGAGATTTATGCCTTGTGTTGTTGTATGCTCCTTGAAATTGATTTTGACCTAATTTTTAAGGAACTGAGTGTGCAAGACACCCTAAAATATCCTTCTCATCATCTTAAGTACCTAGTTTTGAAAAGAAAAAGTATTTTTCATGACAAAAATCAGTTTGGCCGAGAGCTAATGTGTTGTTTGGTAAATCCATTTGGCAATTTTTACTAGGTGTTATGCTACCAAATTTTATACTTGGATTTTTGGGTGATATTGGAAATTAGTTCCATGCTTTAACTTGGTTATGATATTTCTTGGTGTATGCATAATTTGAGGTATAATCTTGGCTTGTTCAAATGCTTTCCATAGAGTCTTTAAAAGTGTTTTTCATTGCTTAAGTCTTGTTCAAGTTTTGTCTTTAAAACAAATTTCCTTAGAAGTTAAACTTTCTTGTTTTGAGTTTTGCTTGCTTGTCTTTAGGTAATCTTATTTTGTCTTAGCTGTTTTCATTTCCTTGTTTTCCTAGAGTGTTGTGGCCGAGCCACTTGTTTTGCTTTTGAAAGGTTTTCATCAATTTTAAGGTGTTTTCACTTGTTTTGAAGGATTTTCAGTGCTAGCGTTACTTGTGTGCTTTGGGAGTGTGACCAAAAACACTTGGGTGCTTGTGAAGACCACACTTGGTCTCGGGTTTGGCTTTGTTTTCATTGTTTAACATCTTTCTTGTCTCGGTTTTTGGTGAGTTTTGGTGTAGGAACATGAATATGGATCCAATCTTGGAGGTAGAAGAGGAGGAAGAATCGACTTCTGTAACGTCCCATTTAATTAATAAACGTAATTAAAGAAACGCCACACACAAATGACACTATATAGCAGTCTTGGGGTCCTTAACCCAACCCCTACAAACTAGGCACACCACGATGTCAAAAGATTATAGTTGAAAAGTCTAATCCATACTGATAGAGAAAGTAAAGCATAACGTGATACATGGGACAAAGCCCTAAGGGAAAAACCAAGATCCAGCCCATGCAAATCGTGCAGCGGAACCATCACCTCCCTGTTGTCCGTGGTTGTTCCTCGCATCTGCTCACACCAACAAGTTGGTGATCATCGCAAAAGAGAGTACCATACGACAAAACACACAACAACAAAAGTAGGGTTAGCTAAAGCACAAGAGATTTCATTCATCAAGTCCGATATAATTTCATAGTATCCTACACTCACTTCAACCAAGCATGTTATGACTCATCAGGCAATACACTACGACTCGACTTGACTCATCCGGATACATATAACTTTGTCGGATTCAGCGGATGCTTGCACTTGTGGTGGATACCTCTGCTCACCCCCGAGCTATGTGTTGCAAGTGTTTCAATGAATAAATTTCCCTCACCACAAGGTTAGCCCTTAATGAATTTCAGACCTCCTGCTACTCTCACCACAGGAGTCAGTCCGCTCTAGGTGAGACTAACTGACCCCTTAGAATGTCAGGATGCAATCCTTACCTTGAATCCTTACCTAGTTATACATATGGGGCACTACCATGGACACCCACTAATAGGGGCCATGGAATTACGTCCCGACCACTGAAGCGCAACCCCGAAGGTCTCACCTAGAGACCCCAAGGAATTACATGCTGACACAGACCAACATTCATAAATCAACAATACGAGAACATTAAATCATGTTTATAATTTCATACCAACCCCTGGGATTAATTCCTCATACGTATCACATTTTGAATCCATACCACTGGTCGTCACCACCCCATTAGTCTAGGGCCTCATCTCATATCAATACCATGTTACTTTAGTTCCAATCCACTCATTCATTTCACATACCAAGTTCCCATAATACCCATCATTCACCATTCATGAATCATGTCACGCATACATAGCAATCCATTAGGCATATATCCATACATATGTACATGTATCTCATCATAGCAATCATACCCAAACAATTCCAATCATCCGAGAGTAAACACACAACCAAACACAGCATTGTCTTGCCCAACCCCTCACTCAGGCTGAAGGGTCTCGCTCAGGCGAGACATTCTCGCTCAAGCGAGTCCCCTTCGCTTAGGCGAGGGCTAAACAAAACACCAAGAAAGCAATGCGGGATCTCGCTTAGGTGAGACCCCTCTCGCCTGGGTGAGATGCTCGCTCACTCAAAATAAAGAGCGGCTCGCCTGGGCGACCTCTCGCATAATAGGGTTTGGGCGAGTCCCTGTTCATCTCGCCTAGGCGAGACTGGCTCGCTTGGGCGAGATTAGCAGGTCTCGCCGCTGTGTTCCTGCAATAGTGATTCACGCCAGCCCATCCCACATATATTCACACATTCACAGCTTATCACAACATCATACCAGCCCCATAACTTCGAAATGATAATTCATAACAAAACAAAAACGAAACGTGAGAGTGAGCTAGAGCTTCCCTACCTGGAAATGGGTTCGTACAGGACTTTCGGCACAGAACCAAGGAGCACAGTAGCTCTAGAACCCGACTCGCAACTGGAACAGTGGATAAAAATGAGTTGTTACAGGGTTTCCACTGCTACTGCGAAAGCTATACAATACAGAGGCGGTAATGATTAAAAGGTACTTACGTGAGCAGAACAAAGACCAAGCTAAACGTGACTCTGAACGTTGGAACCCTAGCAGAAAACGGCAGCGGCAACAGCTCTAGGAAGTGGGGAATTCTATTTTACGAAAAGTGAGTTTAGGTTAAGGTTTAGGGTGGACTAAGTCTGTTTTCCCTTTCTTGGCCAGCCCTAAGGCCCAATGGTTAAGGCAGCCCTATGAAAAAGGGGCAGAATGGAAAACGGGCCTTACAGCTTCACCTTATTCCCCTCCCATGGTGACTTCTATGGCCCAAGAAAGTGAACAAATCACCCTTGCCAACATCCTACGTGAGATGGAAGTTAGTAGAAGGGAAACTTTTGACCAATTGAGGGCGGATAGAAGACAAAGTGAGATCTTCCTTTAAGAGCACATTCAAAGACTTGAGCTTAGAGAAGATGAGAGGAGGAGGAAGAGATCTTCTTCTGAGGATTCTAGCCATGGTGGAAGAAGAAGAAAGCACGACTATGATGGTGGGGGAAGACGCAATCAACTCCCACAAAGACAACCTCCACCAATCAAAATTCCAAAGTTCAACGGGGAGAATGATCCAAACCGCTACATTGAATGAGAGCAAAAAGTGGACCAAATCTTTCATATTCATTTAGTTAGTGATCAAGAGCAAGTAGACTTAGTAGTTTTAGAATTTGAGGATTTTTCCATGACGTGGTGGCATCAATTGTGTATGGACAATATTAACCAACAGCCACCCGCGGCCTGTTGGATTGACATTAAAACTTTAATGCGCGCTAGATTTGTTCCTTCCTACTATAGAAGGGAGACTCTTTTGAAGCTCCAAAGGCTTCAACAAGGGTCTATGTGTGTGAATGAGTATTTTAAAATGATGGAGTCCATGCTTCTCAAAGTAGGACTCCAATTTGAAAGTGAAGAAGAAAAGGTAGCTAGATTTGTGAGTGGTCTTAGAAGAGAAGTTCAAGATGTAGTTGAGTTGTATGAGTACTCTACTCTTGACAAAGTTTTACACTTGGCCTTAAAAGTTGAAAGTAAATTGAAAAAGAAACAAGAGGCCAAGAAGAGTACTCCTTACAATGACTACTACTCTAGGACTTGGAAAGGAAAAGAAAGAAAAGATGAGAAACCTTCTTCCAAAGATCACCCACCTAGGTCAAATGCATCTAGAAACTCCCATGAAAGTGCAAACTCTTCCCAAGGTTCAAGAACTAGTTCCATAAAATGTTTTAAGTGTTCAGGATATAGTCACATTGCTTCAAATTGCCCAACAAAAAGGAACATGATCTTGAACCCAAAAGGAGAGGTTGAAAGTGAACATTCTTCTCCCCCCTCCCGAAAAAGTTCTTCCTCCCACACTTCTTCCCAATCTTCAAGTGAGGGTGAAATCAAACCCAATGAAGGAGGTTTGTTGGTGGTTATGCGCATGCTAGGCCAAGTGCCTAAAGAATTTGAAAATCAAAGAGAAAATATTTTTCACTCAAGGTGCCAAATCAACAACAAAACTTGCTCCCTCATAATTGATAGTGGAAGTTGTGTCAATGTGGCTAGCACAAGGATTGTGGACAAGCTTGGCTTGAAAACCATCCCTCATGCCAAGCCCTATAAGCTATCTTGGCTTAGTGAGGAAGGTGAGATCAAAGTTGACAAATAAGTCTTTATCAACTTCTCCATTGGAAATTACAAGGATGAGGTGTTGTGTGACTTAGTGCCTATGGAAGCAACTCATATTTTACTAGGAAGGCCATGGCAATTTGATAGAAAAGCTTTTCATGATGGCCATGCCAACAAGTTTTCCTTTAGCTTCCAAGGCAAAAAGATTACATTACTACCTCTTTCACCAAGAGAAGTCAATGAGGACCAAATTCAAATGTTAAAGAAAAAGAGAAAAGAGAAGGCGCAAGGGCATGGCAATGAGTCCAAGAAGAGTATGATCTCCCTCAAAGGGGTGAAAGAGGTAATGCTTACCCAAAAACCTATCTTCTTAGCTTATCCTAGTGAACCTTCCCCCTTTTTCCAAAACCCTCACTCTAGATGTCCCCAAGACTTGTCATTAGTCTTAGATGAGTTCAAAGATTTTGTTTTGAGAACCTCCAAAGGGTCTCCCACCCCTAAGAGGTATAGAACACCAAATTGATTTTATACAAGGCTCATCTTTGCCTAATAGGCCAGCCTATAGGACAAGTCCCAAGGAGGCTAAGGAAATCCAAAAACAAGTGAATGAGTTGTTAGAAAAGGGGTAGGTGCAACATAGCATGAGTCCTTGTGCAATGCCCATGATTCTTGTCCCCAAAAAGGATGGAACATGGAGAATGTGCTTAGATTGTAGGGCTATCAACAACAAAACCATCAAGTATAGGCATCCCATTCCTAGGTTAGATGATTTAATTGATGAGTTACATGGTGCAACCATATTTTCCAAAATAGACTTGAAGAGTGGGTACAATCAAATTAGAATCAAAGAAAGTGATGAATGGAAAACCTCTTTCAAGACTAAGTTTGGGTTATATGAGTGGTTAGTCATGCCTTTTGGCTTGAATAATGCACCTAGTACATTCATGAGACTCATGCACCATGTTCTTAGAGAGTTCTTAAAGAAGTTTGTTGTGGTGTACTTTGATGACATTCTCATTTATAGTATGTCTCAAGATGACCACTTGCATCATTTGAGGAGTGTGCTAGAGACCTTAAGGAAGGCATCCGTGTATGCTAACATGGAAAAATGTGTGTTTGGGATGGATCATATGATCTTCCTAGGTTTCAAAATAAATCAACATGGGGTCCATGTGGACCAAGAAAAGGTGATGGCCATCAAAGATTGGCCTCCCCCAAAGAATGTGAGTCAGCTTAGGTCCTTCCATGGGTTGTCTAGTTTTTATAGGAGATTTGTGCCAAACTTTAGCACCATAGTCGTCCCTCTCAATGAATTGGCCAAGAAAGGTGTGGTCTATAAGTGGGGCAAAGATCAAGAAAAGGCTTTTGAAACTTTAAAACAAAAATTGATCAATGCACCACTCTTATCCCTCCTTAACTTCTCCAAAACTTTTGAAATTGAGTGTGATGCATCCAATGTAGGTATTGGGGCAGTGCTTCTCCAAGAAGGACACCCCATAGCCTATTTTAGTGAGAAACTCAAAGGAAGTCACATTAACTACTCTACCTATGACAAAGAGCTTTATGCTCTTGTGAGGACTTTGCCAACTTGGCAACATTATCTTCTTTCAAAAGAGTATGTGATACATAGTGACCATGAGTCACTCAAATTTTTGAAAAGCCAAGGCAAGTTAAACAAGAGACATGCTAGGTGGGTAGAGTTCTTAGAACAATTCCCATATGTGATCAAACTAAGCAAGGAAAGGCTAATATTATGGCGGATGCGCTTTCAAGAAGGCATTCCCTCCTTTCCATTCTTAAAACTATATTTCTTAGTTTTTATGATATTAAGGAATTGTATCCAAAGGATGTTGATTTCTCCCCCATTCTTAGTGAATGCCACCAAGGAGCTTACAAAGAATTTTACCTTCTCAATCAATATCTTTTTAAGGGTAAGAGACTTTGCATTCCCCAAGATTCGTTAAGGGCATTACTCATTAGAGAGGCACATGAGGGAGGTTTAATGGGGCAGTTTGGGCCAAACAAGACTTTAGAAGTCTTAAAGGAGCATTTCTATTGGCCTCACATGAGGAAGCATGTAGATAAGCATTGCAAGAGTTGCATAGCATGCATGAAAGCCAAGTCTAGAGTCCTACCCCATGGTATTTATACCCCCTTGCCCATCCCTTTCAAGCCTTGGGTTGACATTTCTATGGATTTTGTCTTAGGCCTCCCAAGGACAAAAAAGGTAGGGATTCCATTTTTGTGGTTGTAGATAGGTTCTCTGAGATGGCCCATTTCATTCCTTGCCATAAGATTGATGATGCAACTTATATTGCAAATCTTTTCTTCAAGGAAGTTATGAGACTACATAGCCTACCTAGGTCCATTGTGAGTGATACGGACTCCAAATTCCTAAGCCATTTTTGGAGAACTTTGTGTGGTAAACTTGGCACCAAGCTTCTTTTCTCCACCACTTGCCATCCCCAAAGTGATGGCCAAACCGAGGTGGTTAATAGAACCCTAGGGCAAATGTTGAGGTGTATGATAATGCAAAATATTAGAGAGTGGGAGGAACTTCTTCCCCACATAGAGTTTGCCTACAATAGGGTTGTGCATTCCACTACTTCTCATTCCCCTTTTGAGGTTGTGTATGGGTTCAATCCCCTAACTCCTTTAGACCTCC
>Ga0214542_1011347_pt1 | contig 12260 bp, 15 predicted proteins | sample CNSS1metaG_FD_160096 | JGI IMG/M metagenome (GOLD analysis project Ga0214542, IMG submission 160096) | Root nodule microbial communities from cowpea collected in UCLA plant growth center, Los Angeles, California, USA - CNSS1 | ecosystem: Host-associated > Plants > Roots > Nodule | place: USA...
CCTTTAACCAAAGTAAAGTCTCAATTATTGGTAAAAACTCATTTAATCATATGAAAGTTTCTAAATAAAATCAAAGTAAAGTCTCAATTCAATTTAAAAACCCTTGGACTCATATGACCAACATGCTTATAGATTTAAAATCATTACTTTTTACGTGATTTAAAGACAAAAGACATAGATGAATGAAAACCTCAACAATAATAAAAAGAACAAAGAAATTAATTGATCTAACCTCAGAATCCAATTAAGAAATTACAATGGAATCAACCCAAGAAGTTTAACAATCCATAGAATGCGAAAGTAAAAATAGAAGAATGGAGAGAGAGAAAGGAAACGAAATTAGGCTCCCCTAAGGGTTCCAAAACTCCGAAGTCCCGAGCTTGTTCCTTATGCTTCCCCCATTGGTCTCTTTATATAGAAATTGGACCGGGCTTTTCTATTGCTAAAACCTCTCAAATATCTTTTAAAATAAAGATAAAGATAAATATTCAAAGATATTTGGAGAGATATAGACTATTTAACAAATATAGTTGGTTAATAATTTATGATTTAATTAAATAAATAAATTATTTAAAGATATCTTATAAATTATCACCAAATAATATTTGTATTAATTTTCTCAATAAGTCATTTTTAATCCTATAGTTCAAATTTGCTGGAAAATTCAAAAAGATGAACATTTGCACTTAAACCCTCTCCTTTGACCAGTCTTTGAACATTTGACCAGAGTTTGACTAGTTCTTTGACCATTTGACTGTCCTATAAGAGACTGACACGTGGCAAACCTCTCTTTCTCCCAAAATTAGGGTTTCCATTTCTGTAGTAGGTTCAAGAATGGCGGCTGCCATGCTTCCCGGTGCTGCTATGGCTGCTGGTGATGCCGCGATTTTGCTGGCGGCTTGCTCATGGTTGTTGGCGATGCAGATTTTTGCAAGAATGGCGTGGACCACGGTGGCTTCACTCCAGCGACGTTTATGCTGGCCAATGGTGTGCGCGAATCTAGTTCAGGCGTACTACAGTGATGGCTCGAGTCTGGTGAAGATGCAGAAATTGTGCTATGCGTTTTTCGCTGGTCCGCTGGTTCTGTTGCGAACATGGTTGCAGGTTTTAGATCTTCTCTTCTCTGGCGACATGGCTGTTGCATTTTCAGGTGCACGAACGCAGGTGTTGTTGTTGTACGCGCGAAGAGGATGGTTGCCGTGGAGGTGGTGTTGCCGGCGCTGAAATGGTGTGAGGTTCTGGTGTTGTTTCCGCATGGTGGTGACGGTGCGCTACTGTAGCATGAACGAAGAGGCTGCTGCTATGGAGGCTGCAGGTGCGGTGGTGGTGGCTTCCGCTGCTGTATTCTGGAAGGGATGAAGCTGCGCGTGGTGGAGAACGATGGTTGCAGCGTTTTGGTTGCAGGTATGTGGTGGCCATGGTTGTGCGCGAGGAAGCTTCTCGCTGCTGCTGCAATGGTGAAGAAGCCGGAACTGTGCTTCCATGGTGGTGCAAGGGCGAACTGATGGAGGTGCTGGTGGCTCGCGGTGGTCGGAAAACTTGCTGCCGGCAAGGGTGGCGGCTGCTGCTGCCGACATGGTGATGGTGGGAGAAGAAAAAAATTAGGGTTAGGGTTTCATGAGAAGGAGGAAGATGATGACGTGGCAGTGTCTAATTGGTGCATATGTGTTTGCAAGGAATAATGCCACGTGGCTTGTTTTGGTTTGCCAATTTTAAAAGTTGAGGATTGCCACATGGCAGCATCTGGTTGAGTGGAGTTTAAGTGGTAGGAGGGGTGTAACTTAGTAAAAATTGGGGGTGTAGAACAGGTTTTTGTGGTCCATTTGCAAGAGGAGTGTGTAAAATAAAACCGAGGGTACATTAGTGATTTTTCTAGAACTTGCTAATTTTAGACTTATTTAAAGGTGTTCTGTAACTTACATTGATTTATTTTCCCACCTTGAATGAGCTTAATCTTAACTTTAGCTGCATCAACAAACGTTAAAATATCCAAAAATAATTTATGCAGCTAAAAATCACTTTTTAACACATTTTTATCACACAAGCTCAAATAGCCTAATTATTAGAATTATCAATTAAATCACTCTTTAAACACATAAATTCAATTAAATACCCAAAATTAAACACTGAATGAGGGCAAAAATACGCACTCATCCATCCAAAATTTGGTTTTGCAATTTCTTAATTCAATTCCTTTAATATTTCAATTACTTAATTCAATTTTCCAAATTTTCTCCCCCTTTGGATTCATGAAACAAAAGTAAGGCAATTAAGAATGACAATAAATGACAATTTTCCATTAATGAAAACACATGATACATTGCAACAAAAACTAAGACTAGAAAGAGAAATTAAAAACTGATAATTTAATAGACTGAAATTTTAAATCAATCGACTAAAAAAATGATAAAACTCAAAATAAGACAATGCAACAATACAAATGTAATGCATGATCCTAAAGGCCAACACACTCAGTCGTCTCGAGGATTGTTTCTAGTCTAGAATGATGTCAACAGATCATATATGCCATGGATTTGGCCGTCCAAGTCATTGAATTCATGCAGTTGGTGAAGAACCATCCTCTCAAACTTGGAATACACAAGGCCTCTATCTTTTGGGGGGTTGTAGAGGACTATGTTCATTGCTCAACCAGTGGGTTCTTATTTTTCCTCTTGATTTAACCCACTTGGGCCAACTTCATGGTCATTGGCATCACCAACTGCAGCACCACCAATACCTCCTACACTCTAAACATTTCCAACCTTTGTAAAGCCCATTTTACGCAGATTGAGATATGATGTCTGATTAAAGAGCCCTGTGGACTCTTCAACTTCATCTTCCACATCTACTCCAAAGTATTCAATGAACTTAGAGACCAACATCACATAAGGAAGCCTGAAATTTGTGAGCCTCTTAGCCTTCAGCATGTGATCACGAAGCACGAAAATCTAGTCTACTTATACATTGTTTTGGATGCAGTACATGAGAATCAATGATGGAGGCATGGTTAGGGACCGTCATAGGGATTTTAGAGTAGTTGATATAATGATGCTCATGATCTTCAGAGAGATCTCAAATTAGCTTCAAATTGTAGAATAATAACTCTTTTTGTAGTTTTTGTAATATTTATGTTTGAGCCTTATTGAACCGTTAGTTATGTTGGGCTTTTTGGTGTTTTGGCCCATGTAACATCCCTAAGGAATATTACTAATATTTAATAAATAAATACGAAATGAAAGTAAATACCTCATTTAAAAGAAATACATTTCCAAAAAAAAAATGCGGGAAAATTAAAAACTTTAATATACATGTCATAAAACTAGGAGTCCATAATTCATAAAACTAAAGCAATATTCACATGGCTCCCAAATGTTACATATTTATCTCAAAATCAAAATAATAACATATAAACACAAATCCCCGGCTATCCCTCGCTCCGAGTCTATGCATCTCCTGGCCCACCTGTCAAATCATCTACTCCCGGATAACGAATCATCCGATCATCGCCACACACACACAGAAAGGGTGAGCTATGCACAAGATATAAACAAAATACATGAAATAAATATGGAACCCGTCCCAAAATAACTTAATTAAATATCTCATTGTTTTCAAATTATTCATCCATGATCTCACAGTCCTTCATGATTCATACACATGAACTAGGTCTTGGGACTTCACTGTGCTCCCACGAAACTAACTCATTCGTGGTCCAACCCTATGAGCCTATCCCGCTCATAGTCCTGCCCTACAGACTCCTCGTCTGTAGTAAATCATCCAAGCCTCCTCAACTTGGACCTTGGCATGCACGCAATCACCATACTATGGACTCCTCGCCCAATAGTAGCCAACGGGAACATAACAGTTCCTTGTCCATCGTGCGCCCGACACATGTAATCACCATACCAAGGACTCCTCGCCCATTGGTAGCCGACGGGAACTCAACCAGTTCCATGCCCATCATGTGTCCAACCATCAAGCCCATCCCATACCCCTATTGGACTTAGTCCTTCAAGCCCAAACACCACACCACATGCATATACTCCTTATACTTAGGAAAAAGTAGCCAAATCATACACACAAGCACACACAAACATGGGAAATCGCATAAACTCGCTTAAGCCAGGGACTCTCGCCCTAGCTAAGCCCTCAGCCTCGCTTAGGCTAATTCACCTCGCCTGAGCGAGCTTAAAAAAGCAACATCATCACGTTATATCGCTTAGGCGATGCCTGGGTGAGCCATACCTTCGCTCAAATTAACCCACACCTCGCCTGAACGAGGATTCAAGCAACCCACACCAATTCACATTGAGACCTCGCTTAGGCGAGCCATTCTCGCCTAAGCGAGCATGCCCTTCGCTCAAAACTCCTCGCGACCTCGCTTAGGCGAGTGCCTCTCGCCTGAGCGAGAGACCATGTCGCTCAACCCTTTTCTTGGTCGCCTAGGCGAAAATCACGAACCAGAAACCAAAGTGATACTCTACAACTCTTTCTTAGGCGAGGGGGCCTCACTTGGGCGAGACTTGCAGGGTTTCAAGTTTGTTCACACACTCAATTCACTCCAACCTTGCCCAATTCACACCACAAAACAGCCAAAACAAAATTCTATCATTGCCCAGCATAAAACAACGGATAACACACATCAATCATGTTATTTCATCCATTCATATTACCCCAATTCGAGATTGAGTCATCCTTACCAAATTCCATACCAAAACCCTAATTATACCCTATATAATCACAAAGACTTTACACCCAAATGTCAAACCAACCAATTTACATTCATAGTACATAGGATACAGAAATGTACATCCTTCTGAATTCATGTGAGAAAGACAATAATTCCAAAATCATAGCACACACATAAGAGAATTTACATGCACAAAAACAGCTCCCCTAACCTGTGATTTTGGAATGAAATTGGGAAGAAGATGATTCCTTATTCTAATACTTTGCTTCAGCCCTTTTGCACACCCAAACTCTCCTCTCCTTCTCTCAATTCGTGCTCCTCTCCAAAAGCCAAATTAACAACTCCAGAAACCCTCATTCTCTCCTAAAATTTGGCATTTATAGGTGCCTTAATTATGGGTTTAAAACTAAAACAAAAAATGGGCTTAATTATGTTTTTAATTTCCTATTCATTGTTAACTATGGTTTTTCAGCCCTTTGGCTGCTCCTCCCTCTAATTTTTACCTTTGCCCTTTCAACTCCATTCCAAGCTAGAATTAGCAAAAATAAAGCCTAGTTTATGTCCAACAAGGTTTGAACCCGTGACCCTCCACTCATGAGGCCAAAGCACTACCACACTATGCCAATTCACATTTAGTGTTACACTCCAATCAATGTAAGTTTACAATACCAATTCCATACTCATACTTATCATTAAAATCAATAAATAACCACAACACAAAATTGGCATACATAGGATTCGAACCCAAGTCCTCTCCCACAAACCAAGTACTCTCAACCACTTGAGCTAGTACCTTTCCATGTCACATTAAACAATAATTAATGCCATAAAGGCGCTTTCTACCTGCATTTATTAATTAATTAATTTTCACGGGTCTTACAGCCCATAGTATATAAACCCATGTGAAACACTTTGTATTCATATTTGAGTTTTATGAAAAGTGAGTTTTCTCTCAAGTCTTGAGGTTCTCCTTAGAACCACCAATCTTTATCTTTAAATCTCCGATTCAAAGTGTCAGATCTTCCTCAATTATCTTGGAACCTTTTCCAAGTGGTGTGCTTTCCTCTTGTATTCCCCCCATCATTCTAGGGTTCATACCCAATTTTGTTTGAGACCCAAATTCACCCCAACTCCAGGACTATCCTACGTCAATCAGGTCTCCTTCATTCAAGGTTTCCATGTAGGACTATAATTTTGGTAATGATCATAGCAAGGATCCTTTCATCCACCTTCAGACCACCAACATGGAAGGTTTGATCGTAGCATCAAGATTCCTCAAACATTGCCCATAGTATTGCACTTTGTTTAACTCTTCAAGAAACCCAATTTCACCTTTCCTCACTTGAACTCCTATTTTCCTAAGTCCAACAACATCCTTCCAAGCCTTCTTGGAATTCTACATTTGAACTCCTTTAACACTAGGCAATAGAGCATCATTTTTGAATTACAGGTTGGTGAAAAATACCTTCACCAAGTCAGGGTATATTTTCCCCAAAAGCTCAAGGAATGTCTTCAACTTTTGATGCTTGAGTTGTTGGAGGAGAGACCCTTCAGTTCTTAGCCATGAGTATCTCAATACCTTAGGAATGCTTATATGTTTCTTGGTCATCTCGATGAGGAACACTTGGATGTTGTCCTCATTTCCTTCAAACCAAGCTTCAATTCTCCCTTGGTGTTCATGATTTGGAGAGCTAGGAGTGGGAGGAGTAGAGTGTTCTTTATCTGATTGGACATGACGTTGTTGACGACGAGGCATGATGACTATAGGTATGGCTATTTCTAAGAGATATGGATGCAAATGCATGTTTACAAGTGCAATATTTATAAATTAACACGTTGAATGCATAATCAATCAGTTGAATTGTGCATATTTATTTCATTTAATTCTATTTAGGTTACCAAAGCGTAGTAAATGCATCATATTTAAGAATCAAATTAAAACATTATGTTTCCAATGAGTTTTCATGAATAAATTAATCAATTCAAATCATGTAAGGTGCATGAATATTGGAATCACGCGATACATATGCTTTATGGTCAATGCATTAAAAAAAAAAGCAACAAATAGCTGATGCAATAATTGTTTAGAGTAGTTTGTACGAGACCACGTGACCTTTGCTTTGACCTAGTCAAATTTTGAATCTATTTTTATTCAAATATTTGTTGTTCAAGTGTGATGAGTGTGTATTTTTGCCCTCATTTAATGTTTAATTCTGGGTATTTAATTGAATTTGTGTGCTTAAAGATTGATTTAATTGGGATTTCCTATAATTGGGTTTATTGAGCATGAGATACAAAAACATGTTAAAAATAGCTTTTTAGTTGCATAAATGTTCTTTGGATATTTTGAGGTGTGTTAGTGTAGCTGCAGCTAAGTTGAGCTCATGGAAGTGTGGAAATAAATTGATTAAAACTTCATGACACCTTAAAGATAAATCCAAAGAATAAGAAATTAACAAAAGCACAAAAATTCAAGCCAAGCATTGCATGAAGATGGCAAGAAAAGCTTGAAAAAGTGAAGAAGTTTGGCTAAACCAAGAAGAAAGGAACAAAAAAATTGGACCTTGCGGTTTTCTTTATCTTTATGATAGAAGATAATTTGTGAAAAATATATCTTTAGATATTTTATTTGATATTTTTAAATAATTATCTTATTTAATTATATCATAAAATATTAAAAGATAATAACTACCAAATCTTTTTAAATATGACAAGATCTTCTTGAATCTTTTTAGTTCCACAACAAACAAATATATCTTGAAGATATTGGATTATTTAGAAGATAATTTAAGGAGATTGCAAATGGTTGATTTGGAAAATTAATACAAATACTAATTGGTGATAATTTATCATATATCTTTAATTAATTAATTAATTTAATTATATTAGATATTGATATTATCAACCAATTATATTTGTCAAATAGTCTATATCTCTCCAAATATTTTTAAATATTTATCTTTATCTTTATTTTAAAAGATATTTGAGAGATTTTAGCAACAGAAAAGCCTAGTCCAATTCCTATATAAAGAGACCAATGGAGAAGTAAAAAGGACAAGCTCGGGACTTCGGAGTTTAGGAACCCTTAGGGGGGCCTAATTTCGTTTCCTTTCTCTTTCTATTCTTCTTCTATTTTTATTTTGCATTCATGGAGTTCTAAATTTCTTGGGTTGATTCCATTGTAATTTCTTAATTGGATTCTAAGGTTAGATCAATTAATTTGTTTGTTCTTTTGATTCTTGTTGAGATTTATTTTCATCTGTCTTTTGTTCTTAATTTAGAAAAAGTAATGATTTTTACATTGTAGCAAGTTAGCATGGTGTTAAATCTACATCACATAACAATCGTATGAGTCAAAGGGTTTTTAAATTTTAATTGAGAAGTTACGTTGATTAATTTTAGAAACTTTCATATGATTGAATGAGTTTTTGCTAATAATTGGTAAGTTACTTTGATTAAAGGTTAAAACTTAGATTAGAATTAATCAAAAAGTTACTTTGGTTAATTAGCTTTTTACTAGATATAAGAGGTAAAAGAATGGAGATGATTAGGATTAGTAATATTTAATTGAGAAGTTACTTTGGTTAAATTAACTAATATTAATCTACAAAGTTCTTGCTTTTGATTGAGAAGTTACTTTGGTTGAAAGTAAGGACGCCAACAAATTAATTAAGAAGTTACATTGATTAATTTGAAGTCTTAAACAAGAAATCAATAACAACAATCTTTAGGAAACCAATGATGAATCATATTTTGAAAAAGCAGTGGAATCGACCTATTTTTCTTTACTATTGTTTTTTTTATTTTTATTTTATTTATCTTTTCAATTCTACTTCTTTCTTTGTTTATCTTAATCCTTTCATAATTTTTTTACTTTATTTGACTAACTCCTTTGTATAGTTTTTATAAGAACTAATTTGTTAAAAATCAATTCCGTGTTCGTTGGGAGACGACTTTGGGTTACTTTACCCTATCTATTTTGTTGACTACTTTCTTAACAATATTGAAGTTATTATAGATAAGTAGTATTAATTTGATCGCTTGACGACAGCGTTGTCAGTGAAATCAACACATAGATTCTAAAAATCAACAGGCTAAAAGTTCATCAGACGCACATAATTTGGTTAAGTGAAAGCACATAGATTTGAAAAATCAACAAATTAAAAGTCATAAAATTTAATTTCTTGTACCTAGATATTGTTTAAGTGAAATCAACACATAAAATAGTAAAATCAATAGATTAAAAGATGTTTCAGATTATGTTCTCAGAATACAATGACTGTTTAAGTAAAATCAATGCATATGTTTAAGTGAAATCAATGCATAGATTTGTAAAATCAACAAACTAGAAAATTTGACAGATTATATTTTCAACATATAGTGATTGTTTAAGTGAAATCAATGCATAGATATGTAAAATCAAGAAACTAACTATGATAGTTCACATTTTAGGCACACATTAGCTTATGAAATGAAATCAATACATGGATTAATAAGATTAACAAGCTAAAAACATATCAGCTTACATTTTTCATATCTAAATGCCTAATTAAGTTCTTAGCTTGTTGAATCCATCTCAAGCTAATGCTTTTTTGAACAAATCAGCCAATTGATTTTCAGTTTTAACAAACTTAATTGCACAATCACCTTTTTGAACATGATCTTTAACGAAGTGATATCTTATCTCAATATGCTTGGTTTTAGAGTGTTGTCTTGGATTCTTAGTTAGATTGATTGCACTGGTGTTATCATAATAAAGGGTACCTTTACCAACTTCACTCTATAATCTGTGAGTTGATGTTTTAGCCAAATGATTTGAGCACAACCATGACCAACTGCTATGTATTCTGCCTCAGCTTTGGAGAGTGCCACATAGGCTTGCTTCTTGTTATTCCATGATATCAAGCTTGAGCCAAGTAATGAACATGTTCCACTTGTGCTTTTCCTATCCAATTTGCATCCTGCATAGTCAAAATCTAAAAAACCACTAAGCGTTATCTTAGAATCACTTGGATACCATATTCCAACGTTGATGGTCCTTTTCAGATACTTGAGAATCCTCTTTGCAGCTTTATAATGAGACACCTTTGGATTGGATTGCAATCTTGCACACAAGCATAGACTAAACAAAATTCCCACTAGACATTAAGTTGTTTAAGAAAGCTTTTTGAAAATTTCCACTGGACATTAAGATAACAAACTATCTAGATGTGAAGGTTCATTTCTCAAGCTCAGGAAAGGAAGAAGAGAGTTGGATTCAAGCTTAAAACACACATGACAATAACAACACTTAAAGAGCAAAATGAAAGAAGAAATAATAAAAATGGAAAACATAGAAGATGAATAATGGAAGAAGCACACCACTCATAGCTAGGGGGGATCTAAGCCAATCAAACCCTAGAGTTGAGTGATGGTACCGCAACTTGCAAGCAAGATAAGGCAAAGGTGAGTTCACTTCTAGGAAGGAGAGCTCACGAAAATAGTGGTTGAATGCACAAAGTTTATAACAAAAGGACCAACCCTTTTACAAGACAAGGAGCACCCTTTAAATAGGAGTTCATAGGGGTCCTTTAGCAAATACAAAAACATGAAAAGGATTAACTAGCAAACCCTAAACCTAATGTGAGAGTGATTCTCGGCCAAGTGAAGGGAGATGATTGATGGATGCATTCCCATGAGGATTCTAGGCCAAAGGCGAAAAGAGGAAGGAGACCAAGTAGCCTTCTAAGGAATAAACCAAAAAGGCAAAAGGAAACAAGGTACATGTCTACTTTTGCTTTTACTTTATGCTTTTTACTTTCCTATCTCTTCCACTTCATCCATGTGCTCCAATCACCATGTACCACCTAGAGATGCTCTACTCTCTCTTAATTACCTACAAAGCAAGACAAACAAGGATTAACATGTTGGTTTTAGTTAATCTAATCTTGGTCAAAGGTCAACTTTGGTTCAAAGTCAACAAGTCAACCAAAATAAGTCAACTAGAAACCAACTTAGGGAATTCAAACTAAAGTAATGCAAAACAAAGATAAAGGTGATGGAATAGAAGACTCCCCTCTAGACATGCTTCTAGTGATCCTTCTTGAGGGAGCTTCTAAGGATGTGGTATGATGGGTCACGCCTTCATCATCCTCCCCTTCTTGGAGAGAATTCGACCATGAATTCTTAAACCCTACATCAAAATGAGAAAGGTCACAAACATTGAATGAGTTACTTATGTTGTAGCTTAGGGGTAAGTCTAACTCATAAGTATTGTTGTTAATCCTCTTAATGACTTGAAAGGGGCCATCTCCTCTTGGGAGAAGTTTAGACTTCCTTTGAGTAGGGAATCTCTCCTTTCTCAAGTGAAGCCATACCTAATCTCCCTCTTGGAAGATGACTTACTTTCTTCCCTTATTACCATCCTTTTGTTGTTTCTTAACTCTCCTATCAATGGTTTCCTTGACTTGCGAATGCAAGTCTTGGATATACTTTGCTTTGGCCTCACCATCTTGGCAAGTCCATGCCTCATGAGTGGGTAGGGAAAGGAGGTCTAAAGGAGTTAGGGGATTGAACCTATACACAACCTTAAAAGAGGAATGAGAAGTAGTGGAATGCACAACCCTATTGTAGGCAAACTCTATGTGGGGAAGAAGTTCCTCCCATTCTCTAATGTTTTGCACTATCAAACACCTCAACATTTGCCCTATGGTTCTATTAACCACCTCGATTTGGCCATCACTTTGGGGGTGGCAAGTGGTGGAGAAAAGAAGCTTGGTGCCAAGTTTTCCCCACAAAGTTCTCCAAAAATGGCTTAGGAACTTGGAGTCCCTACACTCACAATGGACCTAGGTAGGCCATGTAGTCTCACCACTTCCTTGAAAAAAAGATTTGCAATATAAGTTGCATCATCAATCTTATGGCAAGGTATGAAATGAGCCATCTTAGAGAACCTATCCACCACCACAAAAATTGAATCCTTACCTTTTTTTGTCCTTGAGAGGCCTAAGACAAAATCCATAGAAATGTCAACCCAAGGCTTGGAAGGGATGGGCAATGGGGTATAAAGACCATGGGGTATAAAGACCATGGGGTTGGACTCTAGACTTGGCTTTCATGCATGCTATGCAACTCTTGCAATGCCTATCTACATGCTTCCGCATGTGAGGCCAATAGAAGTGTTCCTTTAAGACTTCCAAAGTCTTGTTTGGTCCAAAATGCCCCATTAAACCTCCCTCATGTGCCTCTCTTATGAGTGATGCTCTTAAAGAACCTTAGGGAATGCAAAGTCTCTTACCTTTGAAAAGATATTGATTGAGAAGGTAAAAGTTTTTGTAAGCCCCTTGGTGGCATTCACTAAGAATGGGGGAGAAATCAACATCCTTGGGATACAATTCCTTAATATGATCAAAAATAAGAAATTTAGTGTCAAGAATGGAAAGGAGGGAATGCCTTCTTGAAAGTGCATCCGCCACAATATTAGCCTTTCCTTGCTTATGTTTGATCACATATGGGAATTGCTCTAAGAACTCTACCCACCTAGCATGTCTCTTGTTTAACTTGCCTTGGCTTTTCAAAAATTTGAGTGACT
>Ga0214542_1011348_pt1 | contig 12256 bp, 5 predicted proteins | sample CNSS1metaG_FD_160096 | JGI IMG/M metagenome (GOLD analysis project Ga0214542, IMG submission 160096) | Root nodule microbial communities from cowpea collected in UCLA plant growth center, Los Angeles, California, USA - CNSS1 | ecosystem: Host-associated > Plants > Roots > Nodule | place: USA...
TCTAAGTTTAATTAAACTATTCTACAATACACTTATTTTATTTTACAAGATAACATTTGCATAATTGAACACTTTGTCTTCATTAGTGCTTGATCATCATTCAAAATCACTTGACTTCCTTCTTTTTGCCAACAAGTTGGATGGTTACAATTTTGCCATTGATCATTATTATTTGGGTTAAATATATTTTTGGGTAATGGAGCTCCATCCATTTCCTCCCACATTTTCATGCTCGCAAATCATCTCTAATCATATGAAACAAACACATTGGCCACTCGCTTTTACTTTCGTATGTATAATTCATGCCCAAAAACAAACAGAGGCTAAAATGCATTTGGAAGGATTAAGAGATGAAAGTATATTTAAATTATCCTTCATCTTGAATCAAGTGATATGAGACTATATGTTATACTAAAGCGGGTTAGAAGTCGTTGTGTGCATGAATCAACAACCACCCTTGGAGTCCATCTATCATGTACAATTCAACTCCCTTCTTCACAATGTTGAGTATGCACTTACAAATTTGGCTCAAATCAGTGAGCAGTGAAATTTTGGTGATGTGTGGCAAGCTTCTTGTAGAGAGCTTGTAGCTTTACACAATGTTGGTTTAATAAGAGCTTTATATCCTTATTGAATTATCTTGCATGTTAGTTATTACAGTTTGGAGGTTATCCTCATTTTTTTTAAAGGAGGGTTTCCATGTGTTAGGTTTAAAGGGGGGGTTTCACTAAGGAGATACAACACCAATGAGACCTAAGCCTAACCACATAAGGCATTGACACCACTCTCAACCCAAAAGCTTAAGGCAATGGGTTTATGGGTCTTTATTCTTATATAGTGCTCTACTTTCTCATTTTTGGTCAATGTGGGACTTAGACTCACACTTGGATTCCTAACAATCTCCCCCTCAAGGGTGAGTCCCTTCAACCACATTGGTACACTCCCCCTCCAGCGGAAGCATTCCCAACCACGAGTACTCCTTTTCTGCCCTTTTATGTACCGCCGTTCTTCTTAACGGGACATGCTTACCTGACCCACACTGTCAGGAAGACTTTCGATACTAGGACTATACTGGTACTGCACTCGTCTGAGCCGGTATTAACCATCGGCTCTGATACCACTTGTTAGGTTTACAGAGGGGGTTTCACTAGGGAGATACAACACCAATGAGACCTGAGCCTAACCACATAAGGCATTGACACCACTCTCAACCCAAAAGCTTAAGGCAATGGGTTTATGGGTCTTTATTCTTATATAGTGCTCTACTTTCTTATTTCTGGTCAATGTGGGACTTAGACTCACACTTGGATTCCTAACACCATGTGAGCTTTGAGGGAGCTAAAGAATGTTGTATCCATCTAGGATAAGATGATAATGTTGATGCAATTGTTTTACTCATGGTAAGTACCATAGGATTGCGATATGTGAATAGTTTTACTCAAGCCCCACAATGGGTATTATGTCCTGACCTCAAGTTCGTTGCTCTTTCCCCTTAGTGCTTGACTAAAGGGTTAGTTATAGTACACACAATAGTCTCACATCTCTTACAGTACACTAAAGGACATTTTAAATACATTTGTCACCCTTAACCCTCACATGTGCCTTTTATGGACAAAATTATGATGGAGCTCTAGAATCTTAAGTAAACAATATCTTGGATGTGGTGATTGACCCTAACGATGTTATCTAAATGAACTTGAAGTTAAAGCATTGGCACCATCTATAGGAATGAAAACAAGGTTCCAAACACAATTCTTATTCTCCAAGGGAATTGAAACCCTTGTTTCCTTAGCCATCAACTAGGGGTAGTGGAAGAATGGTTTCAAAGATGAACCTTCATTCCTCTCGGACCTTGACTGAGGAACTTATTCTAGTACATTAAGTCAATTAGGAGTCAAAGCCAAAGGTAATTTAAATACACCTTTTTATCTTAATCCTCTAAGACACCTTTTAAGGATAAAATCATGACGAAGCTTTAAACTCTAAAGCGGATAGTACCTCATATGCAATGATTGACCCTAATAATGTTATGTCAATTAAGTTAAGGTCAGAACATTGTCACTAACAAGGGGAATGAAAGTGAGGTTTCAAATTTGAGTTGAAATCATGTTCCTTCAATCCTCAACTGAGGAGAATAGAAAAGTAGCTCCAAAGATTAACCCGCGTTCTCGTTATACGTCGATTGATGGGCTTGTTCCAATACACCAAATAGAAAGGAGTCGAGGACAAATACAATTTAAATATATCTTCCTCCCTCAACCTTTCAGGATGCCTTTCAAGGACAAAAATATGATAGAGTTATATACTCTAAAGTGCACAATACCTCAGATGTAGTGATTAACCATAACACTAATATCTCATCTGACTTGAGGTTAGAACAATTATATATAATATTAATTATGTCAATTTCAATTTATGAAAGAAACATGTCATAATATTTTTGAAGTTAAAGAATTTTTGTTTTTTTATTTAAAGTTTATTCATGTGAAAGCATAAAGTTTTCTAAAGAGAACTATTATAATTAAGAAATAGAAAACAAATCAAGTTATGATGTAAGATGATTAAACCAAAGTTCATGTGATAAAGAAAAACACAAATATTAATCTGTCACAAAATTTAAACTCAGATAATGCAAAATGACTCTTGAAGAAGGGCATACTACAAAAGAGAGGAAAGTAATGGAGGAAAAAAAAATCAATGTATATGTCCATGTTAGCTAATATGTGTTCATATTTGTTTCTCTCCATTAAAATATGTGCCACCATAAATTGCATGCATTTAGTATTGGCAAGGTAGCTAATCCATCTGTTTCTCATAGCCCAAGACACGATATTTGAGTTTTTAAAAGTCTTTGTAGCTAAGATAAGTTACATTCAAGCAAGAGAATAGAGTTTTCAATTTGACCTAGCCCATAATATAACATCTCATTTTAATAGAGTAATTTTACTAATATAAAATATCACATTTTTAGTAATAGGAAGCAAATAGTTCATGAGCTAGAAATTTCTATTATCCAAAAGTATAACCATAGCAACATGAGATATGAAAAAAAACTAACTCTAAGAATCTAGGATGTATAACATAAAAAAGTACAAAAGTCTTTCAAAAGATTAACAACAAAAACTAAACGATAGCGTGAAAACTAGACAATAACATCATCTTCCTCCATAGGAACACCACCACATGTTTCCTCCTTTGATCACACCAATATAGGTGATTATTGCAAAATAAGAGAACAAGAAACAAAAACTACATATCAAAGATAAGGTAAGCTAACAAGCAAAGGAAACATCATATTATTACAATTTATCCAACATTCATACACCAAGCATTCGTGAAGACATACATTTCACAAACAAAGGAAAATTCTAGACTAAATTAGCAGGATAAAGGCATTGATATCGGATCCTTAAAAGTTGTGCACTTATGGTGGCCTCTACTACTCTGTAAAACAATTGCTAATTGATTTCACCCTACCACTCACAAGATTAGTCCTTCCCCCGTCTTAGGCCAAGGTAAAGTCCTTATACTAGGACCTCCTGTTATTTTCACCACATAACACATTATACTCTACATGAGTTTGAATGATTATTAGAATGTTAGGATAATTTCCACCTCAGGATCCCTACATCAATGGATACACTAAAGAATCACAACCATAAGGATTTTTGCACATAATCCCTTAGATTATAACTTTCATAATAACATTACCACTTTCGTGCCATGATTCATCAAATCAAATTTTCACACTTCCAAAAAGTGACAATTACAAAATGGGAAAGTACACCAATGAAATATACCCTTTTGTTCAATAAAAACATTAATCCATACATCACTTACCTTCTATTTAGCTCATCAAAATAATGAAAATCATTTATTTAACTACAAAACACATTTCAAACATCCCCATGGTCAAACTAAAGATTTATATGTCTAGGATCAACTATCAAAATTTTAGCTCGACTTGATAGTTAACAAAACAGGAATCTTGATTTTCTCGAGATAACTTGTACCAGGAAAAACCCAACTTGCCTAGCGAGGCACAAGGCTCGCCCAAAGAGATTTCCTCTTTGTCAAAGTCAGTTTCGACACTCGCTACTCACCCATCGAGATATAGGGCTCGCCTAATGAGTCTGCATAATGCGAAAACTCAAATTCTACAATTTTGATAGTGCCAAAAAATCCAAAAACTCATTCCAAGCTTCATACAAGTTAAAAATATCTCCAATTCATATTAAACTATAGATTCAACTAGAATTATCTCATTTAACATGCTTTCAAAGAAAACCCAATTTTCACCATACATACACAAATAAACATTGCAAGTTAGGGATTCTCCATCTCATACCAATAAAAAACAAAAATTAGCAACCAATTTAAGATGCCAAATCACCACATCAATATGCAGTCATAGACCAAATGAAAATCATCATGCAATAGTTCAAAATTTTAGCTTCCCTCACCTTAAATAAAATCCTAGGATCTTCCACACCTTCCCACCTCTTTGACTCTCAAAAAACCTACCTACATTCAACTCACGATTTCAAAAAGTGGGTTTCGATGCATTCTCCGCAATGGTTGCAATGGTAGCCTCTGATAAAAGAGAAGATGAGATTGGTATGAGATATCAAGAAGAAAGACAAGGATCAAGGGGGCTGCTCAGGGAAGAAGATCATTACGTCTGTTTTCTAAGGCAAATTGACTATGAGTTAAAAAAGAAAAAAAAGAAAGGGGTTTTACACATAAGGCTTGGCCTTGGCTTACATGGGTCAGGGAAAGAAAGTCCACAAGGATAAAAGGCATATATAATAAAAAAATCCATAGGGCCAAAATAGTTCCAAAAGCCTAACGTGATATGACCAACCCATGGATTAACCTATGTGAGTTGGTCTAAGATCAAGATAGAAAAAATGGATCAGACCTAGGTTGACTCAATTTTATCCTAAGTGTGAGCCCACTCTACTGGACCCATTTTGTTAGGCCTGTTCAGATCGACTCTCGAACCAATTCGACTCGGACCTACCTTCAGCTAGGATGATTCGACTCGACCTTTGACTTATTCCAACTTATCCTGAATCTCAGTCTCGATTGGCTCGTCTCGACCTTCGACCCAAACCGACTTGTCTATCATTCGACATATGCCAACTAGTCTCGACGTTTGTCATGGATCGACTCGTCTCAACCTTCAGTTTAGGCCAACTCATCTCTATCTTTGGTCAGGGTCAACTTGTCTTGACTTTTGACCTGCACTATCCGCTCTCGACCTTCAGCCGAACTATTTTGTCTTAACCTTCGATCCAAGCTGACCTATCTTCAACTTTACATGTCGGGATTTTTTTTTACCTCACGCTGTAAAAGATTTTTTTTTTTCAATAGTATATTAGGATTGATCCATGAACCATAAATCAAATTGTCACCTCTACCAACCAACCATTAGTCACTATAGTCTAAGTGGCTAGAATTTTTCCCACGAGTTCAACTCTTAGTGCAAATGTATTTCTAATGCATGAGGCAAAGCTATCAAAGTATTCACCCCTGCTTCACCGGGAAAGAACTCCACAAGCAGCATGTTTAGGTGTTCCCTTACTGCCTCATCCACATTACATTTGATCATTCCCACCATCAGCAACCTCCAAATAATTTTCCTCACTTAAGAGAATGTTTATGTTAAAATATTTTAAAACAAAAATTTGTTGGATATCATTACTCATAGCCCCTTTAGATAAATTACTAGACAGCTTGCAACTAGCCCACTCTAGAGAAGAGTTAAAGGGTTGTCAAACTCTGAACCGTTGTGCATTCAGAGGATATTAATGTAGGTTGCCATTTATTATCTTTCATTTGAGTGTTTATGATTTATTCATCTAACGAAGTCCATCTAAAAATTCTGGAATGGTATTTTATATTTTTGCTAAAAATAGAAGACCACCAACTCCATTTGTTCTTCAGAATTTAGTCTATTTTTAATCCAAATCTAATAAAACATGTCATCAGAAATATAAAATATTTAATATGAAAGAAAATAAGAACTGGTCGGTAGATTTTAGGTCACATTAAACTAACCTCATTTATTAAATAAGCATTATCATTATATGAACTGTATGAGTTGGTCCAAACAATAGAAACCACATGTGACAGCCTTAAAAGACGACGAAGGAATTGAATAACATGTTCTTAAAAAGGTATTATTAGCATCCTTAAATTGAAATTACAACAAGATTATTACCAAAAAAGGTAAATGGTTTGCCTTTAAAACTTCAAGCAAAAGTTATATACTTAAAAGAACACCCTAAACTAGAGCTGAGCTGCCAAAATGGACCGTTCCGTCCGGCCTGACCCGACTCACTACGAGTTGGTCATTTAGTGGGTCAATCTAACCTGACTCACTTATAAGCCAGCCGAAAAACTTTTAATCCTGTCCGGCCCACCACGAGTTGGTGGGTTAAATGGGTTAACTTATTAGCCCATTTAATTAAAATAAAATATATTTTTTTAAGTCATAAATTATAATTGGGATTAAAATTTAAATAAACTTCAATGCAATCTAAATACAATCCAAAAATGATATTAAACTCCAATACAAACAAAATTAAAAAGAAAAACAAATTACTATCTAAAATCAAAGCATTCTTATCACTTATCCAACTATAATATTAGAGTCTTGAATGGATAAATCTACAACATTTTCATCTCTTGAAGCATATTTTCTATTCTCATCTATTTGAAGTTGAAGCTAGGTTTCCATTTGCGAACCCACTAATGTGTTTGGTTAAAAAAACAACCCAACATAATGTGTGTGACCATACGGGTTGATGAGCCAATCCGACTCACCACAAGTTCAACTCGAGTGAGCTAAGTTCTTGGTAGGTCGAGTCAGAAATTTATCCTACTAACATTTGTAAAAAAATTTCAACCCAATCCGACTCATATCCTTGGTAGGTCAAATTGACCCACATGTTCTAACTCACTTTGAAGACTCTACTTGAAACAATAGAATTAATAAACACCTAAAAAAAGTTTAAAATAAACAACAAAATATATCAAAATGCATCACATTTGTAACTAAAAATGCATAACAGTTTATAACATCAAAATTAAAATTTTCCAAAATATATCTATTAAATTTTGCCAGGTTCTATCTATTAAATATTCCATGTTCTCGGATTTAATGAACTGATTCATATTTCTGATAATCATAAATTCTTTTTGAAAAAATTGTATTCGTTATCTGTCATATCACGAGTTTAATGTGCCGACTATATAAAGTAGTGTGTACCCTCCCTTATACAGCAATAGCCGTCAGTGAAAATAGCTACATATTTTCACGTTCTTGGTGAGTTTTGCGGGTGAAGTACTGCCATAAAAACTTTTATGAATAACAACAAAAAGTAGACCCCATTTTTTAGAATCAATTTGGAAGGTGTGAAACACCAAAGTGGTCCAAATAAATACGAGGAAAGTTAATCATTCTAGGGTACTTTCTCGAAAAAATTAAAATAAATAAATTATAAAATAATTATAGAATTTTAACTTTTCATTTTTACAATATAAAAATTGTGTTTAATATATATGATTTTGTTTTATATAATATATAATGTACTCAAGTTGTGTTCTATTTATTTATTTTTGTACTAAATGTAATACTTATCGAATATGAGTACAGGAGAAAAAGAAATAAAAATCGTACTAAACAAATATAATTTCAACATAGAAAAGGAAAGAAAATAAACTAAGAAAGTTATATTTATCAAGTATGACTTTATTGGAAGAAAAATAAAAAAAAAAATTAGAAGTTATGCAAATCTAATAACTTCAATAAGAATTATAATAAATTATGTTTATTAAACATATAACTTCAATAAAAAAATACATAAAATAAAATCATGTATGTACAATACCACATATATGCAAAAGAAGTAAAAATGTTTTTTATTTTTATTAAAATTAAAGAGTGATACGCGTGAACAGTGTGTTGATTAAAGAAAAAAACAAGAATCAAAACAATTTTTTTATATAAAAAAATGGGGTCTTATTTTGGACCATAAATTATGTTTCTTTAAAACGTTTTGAATGAAAATGGTCTCAGTCTTAATCAAATACTACTCAATTATATATATATATATATATATATATATATATATATATATATATATATATATATATATATATATATACTAATTTGTTATGAAAAAATGGGAGTAATGAAATAACTACATAAAACTCATATGACACAAGTGAAGATGAAAACCAAATCTCAAATTATTAAATAGAATGAAAAAAATACTTTAACATATCACTTAAGAACTATAGAACTTACTATTAAATAAATAAATAAATAAATAAGATACATACAATTAGTTATAACATAAATAGAACTTATTAATTGACAAATAATAATTGCATACACAATAGTGGCTCTATCAAACCTTTATTATTATTACTAGATATTTCACCAGTGGAAGACTTATACATTATTAAAGAGTTGGTATGAAATTAAATTAAAAAATGAAACAAAATATAATTCAAAAATAAAGTCCATTACAAGTAAAAAAGTAATAGCAGGAAGAGAGGGACCGAGCAATTGAAATGAGAGAGGAAGAGGGATGGGAGACCATGCCCCAAAAATATATTTATAATTATATTAAAATATTTTTTTTCTGCTCACGAGAAATGTAGATAAGCCAAATAAATTATACTTTCTAGTTAGCTTCTCGTAAGTATTTAGCTAAAGAATAAAAAATAAATAAGCTTATATTGAAAATATTAAAATTGAATAAACAAAGATGAGAATAATAAGTCGAAAATTTTAAAATAACAATTTCACTAAAAATTGGATGTTTATTTTTTATTTTTCTCTTATTCCCACTAAAAACTATTTAGTTCAGTTTTATAGAGAGATATATATATAATATATATATATATATATATATATATATATATATATATATATATATATATATATATATATAAAGAAGGGTTAAATATATTTTTTGTCACTCAACTTTTTGGAAATAGTTTCTTTTTAAAATTTTGGACTAATTTTGTTCCCAATTTTAGAAATGCATGTATTTAGTTCTTTTAATAAATACATTTCATGATAATATTTTAGTTGTTTACATTGTTTAACTCATTTTCACTTCAATGTTTACTGAAAAACGTGTTTAAAATATCAAATAAATTTAACAAAATTTGGCTAAAAAGACTATATTCACCTATTTTTTAAGGATAAGAAACTAAATTAATCCAAAATTTGAAAGAAAAAATAATTCTAATTTACATTAAACATATTTAATATTATAAAAAATGAATGATGCATAATACTGTGTGAATAAATAAATAAACAATAAAATAAAGGAAAAATCTTTAGTCTTTTCAGTATACATACTATTCAATCTTCTTTAATTACTTCCTTAACTTACTTTTGAAAAATTAACAAGGAATAGTACCAATAATACCCAACCCATTGTTCTTTAAATAGAAAGGAATGGCGAAAGTTTTAGACAGCATAGCAGAAATGAGAAGTAGCACTCTTTCTCTCCTCTGTCTTCTTTCTTTCGCAACCCTTTTGGGTGTTAATGGCGCTGCAGGTGTAGCTCCCAGTGTTGTGCCAAGACACGATGTTTCATCCTTCAACAAAACCCTTTTTCCTTCAAATTTTGTCTTCGGATTAGGTTCTTCTGCTTACCAGGTTCTCATACCCACACAACAATCACTTCGTTTTTCTTTCTTTCTTCCATAACCAAGTTTTCACCTCTTAGTTAAACTGATGCATACTATTTTTTACTATTTTGATATTTGAAGATATCAGATTCCTTTTTACTGTATATTTAGTATAATTTTAAATTATGTTAATTATTGGAAATTTAAGGTGAATTATAATTTTAAGAGAATAAAAATAAATAAGATAACAAATGTCCACAGAACCTAGTATCATATGATATTTTATATTGGTTTACTGGTATGTCAAATCTTTGTCGGTAACTCTTTTTTATTCGATTTTAAGTGTAAGTTTATACTGGATATAAATAAAAAAGTTGAACGTTATATAGATAAAAGACTTATTTTAAATATTAAAGTCAATGATTAATTTTGATAAACGATTTATATGAGTACAATATAATTTTTATCAAAAGTTAAAAGTTAAAATGAACAACCCTACAACAAAATAGGAGTGAAAAGCATTCGTAATTGAAAATACTTTTGTTCAATGGAGAGATTATAAATATGAGATATAGAAGAAACTCTGCTCTTTTTATCTTTTTGATGAATTCTCCCCTTTAAAGACTCATCACTTCTCAAAAAATCTCATTAATTTTAATGTAGTAATATTTTTTTTGATATATTTTAAAAACACAATAAAGATACAACATCGAAAATTCTCATTAAAAAAAATCTAAATATTGTCTTTGTTTGAAGTTGTTTATTAAGTATAACAATACATGTTAATTGGGTTGTGTTTGTTAATTACTCAGGCAGAGGGTGCATCAAATGTAGATGGCAGAGGACCATGTATATGGGATACCTTCACCCAACAGCACCCAGGTTATTCTCTAAACCAATTAATTTTTGTAATCAAATTTGCTTAGAATTGTAACAAAATAGATACATTTTTAAAAAGTTATTAGAAAAGATAACTCTTACTTGAAAGTTTGAATCCTTTGTTATGAAGTTCAAACACAATTTTACTTTTATCTAAGAAGAAATTACACATTGTAAGTAAGTAAAAAGTATAAAGATTTGTTTACATTATTAACTTAAAAGTAAATGTACATTATAATAATATTTCCTAGTCACCAAAAGTATGTGTAGAATAAAAGGAAGTCAAAAGAAATTATCTTATAAATTAAAAGAAATAAAAATAAAAGTTTATGTAAAATTCATTATGTTTAAACATGGCATGTGTGTGGTGTGAACAGAAAAAATTTGGGATCGAAGCACTGGTGATGTGGGAGCTGATTTTTATCATCGCTACAAGGTACATTTTCCTTCTAAAATCACCCTTTTTAGTCATCATAGTGCTAAAGTAATTTTTTTTTAAATAAATATGAGTGCAAATTTCATATTAGATAGCAACCTCCAAAATAAATAATATTGAAAGTGATATTTTTGTCTGCTATATAATGATTAAAGAGTGAGTCTCTATCGAAAAAAACTCAGCATTTAAGTTTTGTGGATGGCAATATTGTGATATTCGAAAAACAAAATACTTGACAAAACCACATATTATATCTTAATTATTATATTATATTTTTTAGTGTTTCATTTTCATTAATGAATATTGATTTATTGAAGTAATTTATCTAACTGTGAAATGTTGCAGGAAGACATAAAAATCGTGAAAGAAATTGGGTTGGATTCTTACAGATTCTCCATCTCTTGGACAAGAATATTCCCCAGTAAAACACAAATCCTAACTCCACTCTATTCTTCAATATTAAATTCTCCATATATATATGTACTAGAAAAATAATACACACCAAATCTGTTTGAATAAAAAAAAATAAAAAAAATATATTAAATTAGTTTATCTTAGAATTCAAATTAACTCGTAAACGAGTTAACGGTAATTTCTAGAAAAATCAATACAAGAAAACCTGTATAAATTAATTTTATTTATTTGATAAAACAAAATTATTGAAATTGAAAAGTGATGAAAAATATTGAATTGCTTGGTGCAGAGGGCAGGGACGTTGTTAATCCCTTGGGTGTTAAATTCTACAACGACGTCATCAATGAGATCCACGCAAATGGTAAACCTCTCTCAACACTTTTTTTTTTTTTTCTTTTTAACTCTTTGACAATTAACTCATTTTTGGCTTAATTTTGAATAGGTTTATTTCCTTTTGTCACTCTTTTTCATTGGGATTTTCCACAAGCTCTTGAAGATGAGTACGGAGGATTTAGAAGTCACAAAGTAGTGTAAGTCACAATCTTGAATAACATTTCACATTAGAGAATTGAATATTTAGTTGTTTTTTATTTGTTAAGTTTTCAAAATATACAGATAAATATTGATTTTGATATCTTTAAAATAAAATAAATATCGTAAATATGCAATTAAGCATGGATTTTGAATTAATACCTTTTGTCACCCTTTTCCACTGGGACTTCCCACAAGCTCTTGAAGATGAGTATGGGGGATTTCGTAGTCATAAAGTGGTGTGAGTAACGATCTATAAACATACTTAACAATTATTAAGTAATTAAAAGTTATAAAACCGTAATTAAGCATGGATTTTGAATTAAGTTTTGGTTT
>Ga0214542_1011350_pt1 | contig 12253 bp, 4 predicted proteins | sample CNSS1metaG_FD_160096 | JGI IMG/M metagenome (GOLD analysis project Ga0214542, IMG submission 160096) | Root nodule microbial communities from cowpea collected in UCLA plant growth center, Los Angeles, California, USA - CNSS1 | ecosystem: Host-associated > Plants > Roots > Nodule | place: USA...
TATAAATATTTCTTTAATAAAAAATGTTATTTTCATTTATACATATTAATATTTTTTTTACAACAAATCAAACTTTTATTGTGATAATTTTAATCATATTTAAAATAAAGGAAAATTTGGTAATCTTGTTTTTTCTTTATTTAAACATAGTTTTTAATTTATCACATGCATCAAATCTCTCACAAACTTCAACCAACTTTACTCTAAACCCACTAACTTTCACCTTCAATCCCCTTAAAGTGAACAAGACAAGCTTCACACTCTAATCCTCTTGAATTCATCCTCACCCTCTCCCACCAATCAACATTGAGGGAGAGAGGGGAAGGAAGAGGGAAATTCCCCTATTTTTAATCATCTTTGTTATGCAGTGGTTTGAGGGTGATATCAAGATTACAATTAGGTCTGCAATTTTATTTTCAGCTTAATTATGAAAATGATGTAAAAATATGGGCTTTGAAATTATTTGTACAAAAATAATTAATAACGAAAATTTGGAATTTGTAGTAAAATAAGGTATAAAAGTAATTATAAAATATAAATTTTTTTACTACATTATTTTATAAATATTTTTTATTAAAATATTTTATTTTCATTTATACATTTTAATTATTTTTCTTCAAAAAATCAAACTTATATAACGATAATTTTTAATATTTTTGAAAATAAAGGACAATTTGGTAATCTTATTTTTCCTTGATTTAAATCTAATTTTTAATCTATAACTTCACATGCATCAAATCACTCATAAACTTTAACAAACTTTACGCTAAATTCAACTACTTTCACCTTTAATCCACTTAAAGTGAACAACACAAACTTCACACTATAATTCACTTGATGTCATCCTCTCCCTCTCACTCCAATCAACCTTGAGGGAGAGAGGGGGAAGGAAAAGAGAAATTCCTCTATTTTTCAATCTTCTCTGTTATGTCATGATTAGATGGTGATATCAAGATTACAAAAAGAATTAATAACAAAAAATTGAAATTTTTTTTAAAATAAGGTTTAAAAAGTAATTATTAATTATAAAATTTTTTATTACATTATTTTATAAATATTTCTTTAATAAAAAATGTTATTTTCATTTATACATATTAATATTTTTTTTACAACAAATCAAACTTTTATTGTGATAATTTTAATCATATTTAAAATAAAGGAAAATTTGGTAATCTTTTTTTTCTTTATTTGAACATAGTTTTTAATTTATCACATGTATCAAATCTCTCACAAACTTCAACCAACTTTACTCTAAACCCACTCACTTTCACCTTCAATCCCCTTAAAGTGAACAAGACAAGCTTCACACTCTAATCCACTTGAATTCATCCTCACCCTCTCCCACCAATCAACGTTGAGGGAGAGAGGGGAAGGAAGAGGGAAATTCCTCTATTTTTTAATCATCTTTGTTATGCAATGGTTTGAGGGTGATATCAAGATTACAATTAGGTTTGCAATTTTATTTTCAGCTTAATTATGAAAATGATGTAAAAATATGACCTTTGAAATTATTTGTACAAAAATAATTAATAACGAAAATTTGGAATTTGTTATAAAATAAGGTATAAAAGTAATTATAAAATATAAATTTTTTTATTACATTATTTTACAAATATTTTTTTGTTAAAATATTTTATTTTCAAATATACATTCTAATATTTTTTCTACGACAAATCAAACTTATATAATGATAATTTATAATTACTTTTTAAATAAAGGACAATTTGGTAGTCTTGTTTTTCCTTGATTTAAATATTATTTTTAATTTATCACATCCATCAAATCAATCACAAACTTTAACAAACTTTACTCTAAATCCACCCACTTTCATCTTTAATTCACATCAAATGAACAACACAAAATTCACACTATAATCCACTTGATGTCATCTTCTCCCTCCCCCTCCAATCAACCTTGGGAGAGAGAAGGGAAGGAAGATAGAAATCCCTCTATTTTTGAATCATCTCTGTTATGTCATGATTTTAGGGTAATATCAAGATTACAATTATGTCCACAAATTTTTTTTTCAGTTTAATTACGAAAATGTTGTAAAAATATGGCTTTCGAAATTATTTTCACAAAATTAATTAATAATGAAAATTTGAAAATTGTTATAAAACAAGATTTAAAAAGTAATTTTTAATTATAAAATTTTCTATTACATTATTTCATAAATATTTTTTTATTAAAATATGTTACTTACATTTATACATTTTAATATTTTCCTACGATAAATCAAACTTATATAATAACTTTTAATTATTTTAAAAATAAAGGACAATTTGGTAATCTTGTTTTCCCTTGATTTAAAAAATATAATTTTTAATCTACCACCTCGATCAAATCACTCATAAACTTTAACAAATTTTACTCTAAATCCACCCTCTTTCACCTTTAATCCACCTAAAGTGAACACCACAAACTTCACAATCTAATCCACTTGAATTCATCATCTCCCTCTCCCTCCAATCAACCTTGACGGAGAAAGAGGAGACGGAAGATGGAAATTCCTTATATTTTTCAATCATCTCTATTATGCAATGGTTTGAGAGTGATATCAAGATTACAATTACGTCCGTCATATTTTTTTGAGCTTAAATATGAAAATGATGTAAAAACATGGCTTATGAAATTAATTTTAACAAAAGAATTAATAAGGAAAATTTGAAAATTGTTATAAAATAAGGTTTAAAGAGTAATTATTAATTATAAATTTTTTTATTAAATTATTTTATAAATAATTTTTTAATAAAATATGTTATTTTCATTTATACATATTAATATTTTTTTTACAACAAATCAAACTTTTATTGTGATAATTTTAATCATATTTAAAATAAAGGAAAATTTGGTAATCTTGTTTTTTCTTTATTTAAATATAGTTTTTAATTTATCACATGTATCAAATCACTCACAAACTTCAACCAACTTTACTCTAAATCTACTCACTTTCACCTTCAATCCCCTTAAAGTGAACAAGATAAGCTTCACACTCTAATCCACTTGAATTCTTCCTCACCCTCTCCCACCAATCAACGTTGAGGGAGAGAGGGGAAGGAAGAGGGAAATTCCTCTATTTTTTAATCATCATTGTTATGCAATGGTTTGAGGGTGATATCAAGATTACAATTATGTCATCTTCTCCCTCTCCCTCCAATCAACCTTGGGAGAGAAAAGGGAAGGAAGAGAGAAGGGAAGGAAGATAGAAATCCCTCTATTTTTGAATCACCTCTGTTATGCCATGATTTCAGGGTAATATCAAGATTACAATTATGTCCACAATTTTTTTTCCAGTTTAATTACGAAAATGTTGTAAAAATATGGCTTTCGAAATTATTTTCACAAAATTAATTAATAATGAAAATTTTAAAATTGTTATAAAACAAGGTTTAAAAAGTAATTTTTAATTATAAACTTTTTTATTACATTATTTCATAAATATTTTTTTATTAAAATATGTTACTTACATTTATACATTTTAATATTTTTTCTAGATAAATCGTACTTATATAATAACTTTTAATTATTTTAAAAATAAAGGACAATTTGGTAATCTTGTTTTCCCTTGATTTAAAAAATATAATTTTTAATCTACCACCTCCATCAAATCACTCATAAACTTTAACAAATTTTACTATAAATCCACCCTCTTTCACCTTTAATTCACCTAAAGTGAACAACACAAACTTCACACTCTAATCCACTTGAATTCATCATCTCCCTCTCCCTCCAATCAACCTTGACGGAGAAAGAGGAGACGGAAGATGGAAATTCCTTATATTTTTCAATCATCTCTATTATGCAATGGTTTGATAGTGATATCAAGATTACAATTATGTCCGTCATTTATTTTTTAGCTTAATTATGAAAATGATGTAAAAACATGGCTTATGAAATTAATTTTAACAAAAGAATTAATAAGGAAAATTTGAAAATTGTTATAAAATAAGGTTTAAAAAGTAATTATTAGTTATAAATTTTTTTATTACATTATTTTATAAATAATTTTTTAATAAAATATGTTATTTTCATTTATATATATTAATATTTTTTCTCTACAACAAATCAAACTTATATAATGATAATTTTTAATTATTTTTGTTCCTGCGGAGAACAAATAAGAGATGTCAGACACAAGCGTTACCTTACCTCAATCCGCAATCTTCTCAGTAGGCTTCCTCCCGGCTGGCATATGCTATCTGTAGGTATCTCGATTTGGACCGGTTTGGACTCGAGAGGGGTTACCTACGGAGAAGACTCTGACACTCAAGTCAGCAAAAAACTCTCAGAAATTCAAATTTAGTAATTACAGGAGTAATGAATGCATAACTTTAATTGCTAGGGTTCATGCATATTTATAGATTATTAATTATGTTTGGCCACGTCATGGGTTGGGCCCATGTTTGGGTCGTAGGTGGGCCTGGGCCTTAGTCAAGGTTACTTAGTTCAATTATCGTGGGCTTTAACGGTTTTGCTGGTAATGCTAAGAATTTGTCAGATTCTCGCTTAGGCTGGTTACTTCTTTAGCGACTTAGGCCAGTTGCTCTTATAGTGGCTTAGGCTGGTTACTTTTATTTGCTTGGCATATGTGTGGTGATTATTTGCGTCTTTGGGAGCTATGTAGACGGATTTCATGGCTAAAGTTAGGCTAAGCCGCCTAGGTGTAGTACAATTTTTGAAAATAAAGGACAATTTGATGATCTTGTTTTTTTTCTTAATTTAAATATAATTCTTAATTTATCACATCCATCAAATCACTCACAAACTTCAACAAAATTTACTCTAAATCCACTCACTTTCACCTTTAATCCCCTTAAAGTGAACAACACAAGCTTCACACTCTAATCTAATTGAATTTCTCCTCTCCCTCTCCCTCCAATCAACGTTAAGGGAGAGAGGGGAAGGAAGAGGGAAATTCCTCTATTTTTCAATCATCTATGTTATGCAACGGTTTAAGGGTGATATCAAGATTACAAATATGTCCGCAATTTATTTTTCAGCTTAATTATGAAAATAATATAAAGGCCTTTGAAATTATTTCTACAAAACTAATTAATAACCTTTAATTTAAAAAGTAATTATTCATTATAAAAATTTTTATTACATTATTTTCTAAATATTTTTTAATAAAATATTTTATTTCCATTTATAAATTTTAATATTTTTTTCTACGAAAATCAAACTTATATAATGATAATTTTTGTTTTTTTAAAATAAAGATCAATTTGGTAATCTTGTTTTTCCCTCATTTAAATATAATTTTTAATCCATCACATCCATCAAATCACTCACAAACTTTAACAAACTTTACTCTAAATTCTTCCACTTTCATCTTTAATCCACTTAAAGTGAACCACACAAACTTCACACGATAATTCACTTGATTTCATCCTCTCCCTCCAATCAACCTTGAGGGAGAGAGGGGCATCAAGAGGGAAATTCCTCTATTTTTCAATCATCTTTGTTATGTCTTGGTTTGACGGTGATATGAAGATTACAATTATGTCCGCAATTTATTTTTCAGCTTAATTATGGAAATGATGTAAAAATACTACTTTTAAAGTTATTTTTACAAAAAAAAAAATAATGACAAAAATTTGAAAATTGTTCTAAAATAAGGTTTAAAAAGTAATTATTAATTATAAATTTTTTATTACATTATTTTATAAATACTTTTTTAATAAATTATTTTATTTTCATTCATACATATTAATATTTTTTTTACAACAAATCAAACTTATACAATGATAACTTTTAATCATGTTTAAAATAAAGGAAAATTTGGTAATCTTTTTTTTCCTTGATTTAAATATAATTCTTAATCTATCACATCCAGCAAATCACTCACAAATTTAACAAACTTTACTTTAAATACACCCTCTTACACCTTTAATCTCCTTAAAGTGAACAACACAAACTTCAAACTCTAATCCACTTGAATCGATCATCTCCCTCTCCCTCCAATGAACCTTGAGGGAGGAAGAGGGGGTAGAAAGAGGGAAATTCTTTTATTTTTAAATCATGTATGATATGTCATGGTTTGAGGGTGATATCAAGATTACAATTATGTCCGCAATTTATTTTTCAGCTTAATTATGAAAATGATGTAAAAATACGGCTTTTAAAACTATTTTTACAAAAATAAATAATGACGAAAATTTTAAAATTGTTCTAAAATAAGGTTTACAAAGTAATTATTAATTATAACATTTTTTATTACATTATTTTCTAAATATTTTTTTAATAAAATATTTTATTTTCATTTATACCTTTTAATATTTTTTTCTACGAAAATCAAACTTATTTAATGATAATTTTTATTTTTTTAAAAATAAAGTAAAATTTGGTAATCTTGTTTTTCCCTCATTTAAATATAATTTTTAATCCATCACATCCTTCAAATCACTCACAAACTTTAACAAACTTTACTCTAAATCCATCCATTTTCACTTTTAATCCACTTAAAGTGAACCACACAAACTTCACAATATAATTCACTTGATTTCATCCTCTTCATCCAATCAACCTTCAGGGAGAGAGAGGGGAAGGAAGGAAGAAATTTCTCTATTTTCCAATCATCTCTGTTATGCCATGCTTTGAGGGTGATATCAAGATTAGAATTATGTCTGTCATTTATTTTTCAACTTAATTATGAAAGCGATGTAAAAATATAAGTTTTGAAATTATTTTTACAAAAATTATTAATAACAAAAATTTGAAAATTGCTCTAAAATAAGGTTTAAAAAGTAATTATTAATTATAAAATTATTTATTACATTATTTTATAAATACATTTTTAATAAAATATTTTATTTTCATTCATACATATAAATATCGTTTCTACAACAAATCAAACTTATACAATGATAATTTTTAATCATTTTTAAAATACAGGACAATTTGGTAGTCTGTTTTTCCTTGATTTAAATATAATATTTAATCTATTACAACCATCAAATCACTCACAAACTTTAACAAACTTTACTCTAAATCCACCCTCTTACACCTTTAATCTACTTAAAGTGAACAACACAAACTTCAAACTCTAATCCACTTGAATTGATCATCTCCCTCTCCCTCCAATCAACAGTGAGGGAGAAAGAGGGGAAGAAAAGAGGGAGATTCTTCTATTTTTAAATCATCTATGTTGTGTCATGGTTTGAGGTTGATATCAAGATTACAATTATGTCCGCAATTTATTTTTTAGCTTAATTATGAAAATGATGTAAAAATACGACTTTTAAAATTATTTTTACAAAAATAAATAATGACGAAAATTTCAAAATATTTCTAAAATAAGGTTTAAAAAATAATTATTAATTATAAAATTTTTCATTACATTATTTTCTAAATATATTTTTAATAAAATATTTTATTTCCATTTATACATTTTAATATTTTTTTCTACGAAAATCAAACTTATATAATGATAATTTTTATTTGTTTTAAAATAAATTAACATTTGGTAATATTATTTTTCCTTGATTTAAATATAATTTTTAATCTATCACATACATCAAATCACTCACAAACTTCAACAAAGTGTACTTTAAATCCACCATCTTATACCTTGAATCCACTTTAAGTGAACATCACAAACTTCACACTTTGATCCATTTCAATTCATCATCCCTCTCTCCCTCTAATCAACCTTGACGGAAAGAGAGGGGAAGGAAGATGGAGATTCCTCTATTTTTAAATCATCATAGTTATGCCATGGTTTGAGGGTGATATCAAGATTACAATTATGTCCGCAATTTATTTTTCAGCTTAATTATGAAAATGATGTAAAAATATGACTTTTAAAATTATTTTTACAAAACTAATTCGTAACAAAAATTTGAAAATTGTTATAAAAAAAAGGTTCAGAAAGTAATTATTAATTATAAATTTATTTATTACATTATTTTATAAATATTTTTTATTAAAATAAGTTATTTTCATTTATACATTTTAATATTTTTTCTACGACAAATCAAACTTATATAATGCTAATGTTTAATTATTTTTTAAATAAGGACAATTATGGTAATCTTGTTTTTCCTTGATTTAAATATAATTTTTAATCTATCGCATCCATCAAATCACTCATAGGCTTTAACAAACTTATTCTAAATCCACCCACTTTCACCTTTAATCCACTTAAAGTGAACAACACAAACTTCACACTATAATCCACTTGATGTCATCCTCTCCCTCTCCCTCCAATCAACCTTGAGCGAGAGTGGGAAAGGAAGAGGGAAATTCCTCTATTTTCCAATCATTTATGTTATTCCATGGTTTGTGGTTGAGATCAAGATTAAAATTATGTCCGCAAGTTACTTTTCATCTTAATTATGAAAATAATGTAAAAATATGGCTTTTTAAATTATTTTTACAAAAATAATTAATAACGAAAATTTGAAAAGGTAATTATTAATTATAAAATTTTTATTACATTATTTTATAAATATTTTTTGATTAAAGTATATTATTTTCATTTGTAAATTTTAATATATTTTCTACGATAAATCAAACTTATATAATGATAATTTTTAGTTATTTTTCAAATAAAGGACAATTTGATAATCTTGTTTTTCCTTAATTTAAATATAATTTTTAATCTATCACATCCATCGAATCATTACCAAACTTTAACAAACTTATTCTAAATCCACCCACTTTCACCTTTAATCCACTTAAAGTGAACAACACAAACTTCACACTCTAATCCACTTGAATTCATCATCTCCCTCTCCCTCTAATTAACCGTAGAGAGAGGTGAAGGAAGTTGGAAATTGCTCTATTTTACAATCATCTCTGTTATGCAATGGTTTGAAGGTGATATCAGGATTACAATTATGTCCGCATTTTATTTTTAGCTTAATCATGAAAATGATTTAAAAATATGGCTTTCAAAATTATTTTTACAAAAATCAATTATAAAATTTTTTAGTATTAAATATGTTTTTGGTGCCTTAACTTTCAGTCAATTTTGGAATTAATCCATTTCAAAACTTTGGACCAATTTAGTCCTTCATCTTTCGAAATACGTGAATTTAGTCTTTTTAATCAAATTTTGTCAGGTTTATTTAATGTTTCGTATGCACTTCTGGGTTGTATTTGAGTTGTTTATACTGTTTTACACATTTTTACTTTAATGTTAAGTCAAATACTATTATCAAACGCGTTTGAAATGTTAAATAAATGTAAAAAAATTTGATTAAAAGCACTAAATTCATGTATTTCGAAAGATGTAGAACTGAATAGGTCCAAAATTTTGGAATGGACTAATTCTAAAATTCACTAAAAGTTAAGGGACCAAACACATTTTTAACCCAATTTTTTATTACATTATTTTATAATTTTTTTTTATTGAAATATGTTATTTTCATTTATACATTTTAATATTTTTTCTACGATAAATCAAACTTATATAATTGTAATTTTTAATTATTTTTAATTACTTTCAATATAAGAACAATTTGGTAATCTTGTTTTTCCTTGATTTAAATATAATTTTTAATCTATCACATCCATCAAATCACTCACAAACTTTAATGAACGTTACTCTAAATCCACCCACTTTCACCTTTAATCCACTTAAAGTGAACAACAGAAATTTCACACTATAATCCACTTGATGTCATCCTCTCCCACTCTCTCTCCAATCAAGCTTCAGGGAGAGAGAGGGGAAGGAAGGAAGAAATTCCTCTATTTTTTAATCATCTCTGTTATGCCATGCTTTGAGGGTTATATCAAGATTACAATTATGTCCCCAATTATTTTTTCAGCTTAATTATGAAACTGATTTAAAAATATGGCTTTTGAAACTATTTTTACAAAAATAGATAATAACGAAAATTTGAAAATTGTTGTAAAATAAGGTTTAAAAAGTAATTTTGAATTATAAAATTTTTTACTACATTATTTTATAAATATTTTTTATTAAAATATGTCACTTTCATTTATACATTTTAATATTTTTTCTACGATAAATGAAACTTATATAATGATAATTTTTAATTATTTTAAAAATAAAGGACAATTTGGTAATCTTGTTTTTCCTTGATTTAAATATAACTTTTAATCCATCACATCCATCAAATCCCTCAAAAACTTTAACAAACTTTACTCTAAATCAACCCACTTTCACCTTTAATCCACTTAAATTGAATAGCACAACCTTCAACCCCTAATTCACTTGAATTCATCATCTCCCTCTCCCGCCAATCAACCTTGATTGAGAGAGAGGAGCAGGAAGATGAAAATTCTTCTATTTTTCAATCATCTCTGTTATGCAATGGTTTGAGGGTGATATCAAGATCATAATTATGTCTGCAATTTATTTTTAAGCATAATTATGAAAAATTCCAAAATAAAAAAAAATATGAAAATTGTTATAAAATAAGGCTTAAAGATTAAATATTAATTATAAAGTTTTTTATTATATTATTTTTTAAATATATTTTTAGTAAAATATGTTATTTTCATTTATACATAATATTATTTTCTCTACAACAAATGGAACTTATATCAAGATAAGTTTTAACCATATTTAAAATAAAGGACTATTTGGTAATCTTATTTTTCATGAATTAAATATAATTTTTAATCTATCACATCCATCAAATCACTCACAAACTTTACTCTAAATCACTCACTTGCACCTTTAATCCCCTTAAAGTGAACAAGACAAGTTTCACACTCTGATCCACTTGAATTCATCCTATCCCTCTCCCTCCAATCAATGATGTGGGAGAGAAAGGGAAGGACGCGGGAAATTCGTCTATTTTTCAATCATCTCTGTTATGCAATGGTTTGAAGGTAATATCAAGATTACAATTCTGTCCGCAATATATTTTTCAGCATAATTATGAAAAGGATGTCAAAATAAAAAAATTTCAAAATTGTTATAAAATAAGGTTTAAAAAGTAATTTTTTATTATAAAATTTTTTATTACATTTCTTTTAAATATTTTTTTATTAAAATATGTTACTTTCATTTATGCATTTTCGTATTTTTTCTACGATAAATCAAACTTATATAATGATAGTTTTTAATTATTTTTAAAATAAAGTACAATTTGATAATCATGTTTTTTCTTGATTTCAATATAATTTTTAATCTATCACATCCATCAAATCACTCACAAACTTGAATAAACTTTACTCTTAATCCAGCCACTTTCACCTTTAATCAACTTAAATGATCACAACACAAACTTCACACTATAATCCACTTGATGTCATCCTTTCCCTCTCTTTCTCCAATCAAGCTTCAGGGAGAGAGAGGGGAAGGAAGGAAGAAATTCCTCTATTTTTCAATCATCTATGGTATGCCATGCTTTGAGGGTTATATCAAGATTACAATTATGTCCCCAATTATTTTTTCAGCTTAATTATGAAACTGATTTAAAAATATGGCTTTTGAAATTATTTTTACAAAAATAGATAATAACGAAAATTTGAAAATTGTTGTAAAATAAGGTTCAAAAAGTAATTTTCAATTATAAAATTTTTTACTACGTTATTTTGTAAATATTTTTTTTATTAAAATATGTCACTTTCATTTATACATTTTAATATTTTTTCTACGATAAATGAAACTTATATAATGATAATTTTTAATTATTTTAAAAATAAACGACAATTTGGTAATCTTGTTTTTCCTTGATTTAAATATAACTTTTAATTCATCACATCCATCAAATCACTCAGAAACTTTAACAAACTATACTCTAAATCAACCCACTTTCACCTTTAATCTACTTAAATTGAATAGCACAAACTTCACACCCTAATTCACTTGAATTCATCATCTTCCTCTCCCGCCAAGCAACCTTGATGGAGAGAGAGGAGCAGGAAGATGAAAATTCTTCTATTTTTCAATCATCTCTGTTATGCAATGGTTTAAGGGTGATATCAAGATCACAATTATGTCTGCAATTTATTTTTTAGCATAATTATGAAAAATTTCAAAAAAAAAAATGAAAATTGTTATAAAATAAGGCTTAAAATATTAATTATAAAGTTTTTTATTATATTATTTTTTAAATATTTTTTTAGTAAAATATGTTATTTTCATTTATACATAATATTATTTTCTCTACAACAAATCGAACTTATATCAAGATAAGTTTTAATCATATTTAAAATAAAGGACTATTTGGTAATCTTATTTTTCATGAATTAAATATAATTTTTAATCTATCACATCCATCAAATCACTCACAAACTTTACTCTAAATCACTCACTTGCACCTTTAATCCC
>Ga0214542_1011353_pt1 | contig 12251 bp, 6 predicted proteins | sample CNSS1metaG_FD_160096 | JGI IMG/M metagenome (GOLD analysis project Ga0214542, IMG submission 160096) | Root nodule microbial communities from cowpea collected in UCLA plant growth center, Los Angeles, California, USA - CNSS1 | ecosystem: Host-associated > Plants > Roots > Nodule | place: USA...
GTATTATTTTAGTTGGTTTGTTTGTCGGTTGTCGATGTTGGTGTAATGGTTCCCATTATTTTATTTGTAATTGATTGTAGCAGTGGTCCCCCATTGCGTTAAAGTAGGCTTAATAATACATCTTTTTATCTGTTTAATTTACTTTAGGGCAATGAGTGATGATAGTTTCAATGTTATTGTCCACCACGGTGGTGAAGTAGAGACCCATGAAGAGGCTGTTGAAGTAGAGATTGGGGATGCCAATGGTCTGAATAGTGATGTTGAAGTGGAAGGTGAAATTGAAGTGGAAACTATGCCTGAAACTGTTGAGAATGCACCAACTGCTGAAACTCAAACAACTCAACCACCAAGGAATGAAGTGGAGAGTCAAGCAACATCACTACCAACACCAGAAGAACCATTTCAGCAGTTTAAGATGAAATTACAGATTAGGAGGAGGCCATGATAGCAGCTACAAACGTCTTAGTTATTTTTTAGAATTTCTGATGTAGAATTCATTATTGATGTACTGCATTTTGACTTTCCTTAAACTTCGTTTAGTTTCACTTTTGCCAAACATTGATGTAGTGCATTTTGATGAGGATGAATTAATGTTATGAATTTAACTTCTTCCAGATATCAATTTAATTTTTCCCAAACTTAAATTAATTTCACTTACTTCAATGCTCAGATTAAGATGTCATTTTGAACATGTTGGGACTAATATCAACATAATCAAACTAATTCATTTCTTCATCTAACAATAGTACAAAATAGATTAGACTTTAAAAGATTACACACAATAGCAGTACGAATAATACAATAACAACTCAAGTGAACCCTATTACTAATTGCAGCCTCTTTCCAGCAACCTTCAATGACTTCTCCAAATCATTAATCTGCCTCATTTGTGTCATGATGATGACATCCTTTTCATCAACACCACCATTTGAAAAAGTTGCAGCCCACATTATTGGAACCACCACTCTGTAAATCAATAAACTAAAAATTAAAACCAATTTATTATTAACACAAAAATAAAAATAGATTGTATCCAAAATTTTCTACCAATAGAGTTCTTGTCATCCTCAAAGCAGTCATCTCTCTGCAACTACAAATCGGAGTTAATTCGTTTCTCGTTGAACCACCAATAGTGCACGAAGTGATACAATACGGTTGTCTCCAACGATTACAACCAGAGGTAAAGGAAGAAGATTGGGACCGTAACATACCTATATAATGGGATTGCCGGAAGAAGAAGATTGCAGCAATACCAATTGGGAATGGAGGAACAAGATTGCCAAAACTCACCAACTGTCCAAACATTCCCTACCAAAATCCTAGTTCACTTATTTATCCCCAAATATCTAATTAAGCCACCTGTATAGTACAATACACCCTAATACAAATCGTGCCACATGTACAATGCTCCGTTAATGATTTAAACGGCGTTACAGAAAAGGACCAAATAAAGCACGAATTGCGAAAATGAGAACCATTCTAAACATTCGGTAAAAATGAGGACCATTTAAAACATTCGGTAAAAATGAAGAACATTTTAAACATTTTGTGAAAATGAGGACCATTCGCAACAAACACTACGAAAATGAGGATAAAAAAATATTTAAACCTTTTTTTTAAATACTTTTTTCTGTTTTATAGCATGTGGCTGATGTCACTAAAAGCTACATGATATCATTGTGTACTACAAAAACATTTATTAGCCGCATTTTCTTTTTGAAAAATTTCGGCAGAAATTATGTCAAACATCTTCTACAGGAAATACCCGTGACTTTTTTATGAAAATTTTTCCACTTGTAAGATTATATTATCAAAAATTTCAAAATTCAAAGAAAAATGTTAGTTATAGTTTTGTTCTTGGAAATAAAATTCACAAAAAAATGATTAGAAATTATATACAAATTATTTATTAGAGATTTTCTTATAAATATAAATTTGTACATTGTACTAAGCGAAAAACAATCAAGTTAATGTTATTAAATATCAACTGTTAGTATACTTGCAAGGCATGGTTGAAATAATTAACATAAAAAGCATTTAAATTACATTCGCAATTACAACATCATGGTTCATAATTGCACAGGACACTATAAAAGTGAAATGAGATATTCGGATATCACACATGTAAAGAATACCAATTTTAAAAACACTATAACCAACCTTTCCTACCACAATTTCAATCAAAGGAAAGATTTATGTATAGAGAATACCATATCTCAACAATTCCTTACCAAACCAATATTCAAAATCTTATTTTTGGTAAGTGTTTCAAGGATTTGTAATAATAGAGGACGAGTTAGAATAGATTCAACTAGTAAGTCATTTTAGTTATACGGGTTGAGAGGTTGAAGTTTCAATGATGACTTTTTTTTTTTTTAGAATTGGATCGATCTGAATTCAATGAATTTGTTTTTTATATTTGAATGGATATAAATTCGGCTTAGTTAATCCACATGTTAAAGAAGTTCATACAAAATTATGATAAATTGATTTATAACTTATAATAAATAATTTTTTATTATTTTTATTATTAGTTTTTCATCACTTTTTATTTATTATTTTCAATTATGTGGGACAATAATTTCTTTTTCTTTTTTTAAATAAGATTATATCAAACAACATCATAAACTTTGACATCTCAACTATACTAACACCTCAAAGTCTATCATTCATTTGGTATTACATGAAATTTTTTAAAAAATAAATAAATAAAATACAAAGATGGAGGACCACATCAAATACATGATAAAATTTATACTGCATGAAGCATAGACAAATTATACCTGTTACAAAAAAAATTAAATAAATACATAAAAATAAAATATTAAACCACTTATAGTGTTCTTTATGAATGAAAGCTAAATTAGTTAACTTATCAGCCCAATAATTTCATTTACAAAAGATATGAGAAACTTTAAATTACATAGAAATACAAACATTCAATCATCTTTCTCTAAGACTCCAACACTTACATAATCTCCCTCTAATACTCCAAACCACCTTTGATAAAAAATGTTAAAATAGTTGGATTGCAATTTCTCAAGATATGTTAAATTAAGCACTCCAAGAAATGTAATTAGTAACTTCATCTCCCTCTAACAGTCGAATAAACCATATGTTGATCTAAAAAAGGGTGAAATAAATAAATAATTTAATTATTTTAATATAAATAAACAAGTTAAATCAATTCACTCTAAATAAATAAAATAAATTGCGAGAAAAAAACACACTTAACCTAATCGAATTTGAATTACAAAATTTTTTACTTTTCTGAAAAAGATTTCTGACGGTAATTTTTTTTTTCCGACTTTGGTGAAATAATTAATTTCTCACCAAATTAAAGTTTATTAACTATTTGCATATGAAGCTCACTAATTAATATACATTTGACATTTATAAGAAAAATTATCCTTGAATTAAATGTCATTTTTAATTTTAAAATTAACATTTATTAATAAAATTAAACCAAAGAGAAATTAGCAGTATATTATTTTCTTGCCTATAAGTGTCATATTGACATTATTATACAAATAAGTATGTTGTCACAAATGCATTTTCAAATTTAGATATTATTTGAAATAAAATAAAAAATGGAGTTTATTAAAATATAATATAATATAATAAAATATGAAATACTATTTTATTTATAAACAAATATTATAAATATGAAAAAGTTCAGTCCCATCCTTTCCCCCCTTGTGTGTTATGTGTTTGTTCCCCCGAGACACTAATGTGCCAAAAAGAGTGAAGAGGCCATTCTTATCCCATTTTGTTGGGTATTTGTTTCTCTTTGTTTCCCACTAAACACTACCTTTTCACTTCAACTTACACTTTTCCATGGACATGTTTAAATAAAAAAAAAGTTAACAATTTCATGTCCACTATTTATTAAATGAATAAAATGTAACTTTATATTTGCTATAAAAATGTTGATATGTGGGAAAATATACATTTTTTAGAATAACCAATGTTATTTAAGAATTTTCATTCAAACTTAAATTTTAAAAATTAACATCATAATCATGCACCTCCTTTTGGCCATGTGTTGTGTTGTTTTTGTTCATGCATAAACAGTTACATGATATTGACTTGTTCATCTTCCCCACAGTTATTTACTTTTTATTTCTTAGATAAAAATATACTTTTGATAGTGGGTCTTGCATAAAAAATAATTATTACAAAAAATTTAATGTTATTAATTTTATTTGAATTCAGTTAATAGTTAAAATATTTAAATATATTTTTAGTATTTAGTAATTATTACATATATTTGTTAAAAAATATTATAATGCTATTAACCATATTGAAGGAATGTATACTCTTTTCTTTATAAATTTGAAATTATAAGTATTTTTTAATTAGTTACGTAATAACAATAATTTTCAAATAATAAACATATATAACAATGATTAGAAACTAAATACAAATTAATGAAGTAAAAAAATTTACACTAAAATTGTAAAGCTTTTTTATTAAACTAAAAACAAAACATGCCAATATTTATTATATTTAATCGACTGTTTTTTTATATATATTTTTAAAATCTTATTCAGCAAAAGAGAATTTTCCTATTGTGTATCTGCACGAACAAAATTATTTTTAACTAAATTGTAATTTTGATCCTTTCTTAATTAATGATTCACGATTCTGATTTTTTTAATTTTAGTTTATAAATTTTAAAATATATGAAATCTAGTATAATTCTTACATGTGATTTTTATTTCATATTTGAATTAATAAAATTAATTGTACGGTGTCTTAAAATAAATATGTTATGTCGAGAACACAATTAGACTAATGTTAAAAACTAAAACATATATAAAATTGAAAATTAAATTTAAATTTTGTATTTTTAAAATTCAAAAAATAAAATCACATCATATCATTGTAGGGGAGAAGAAGGAACTAAAATGCATAGAACGGGTAGAATAGGTAAGAGGGGAAGGCTTTGAATAAATATCATATCATGGGCTTAAAATAGTTTTTGTTTTTTAAGGAATAACAGCATGAACGAGCCCAAACTTAGGCTGGAATTTATCTTGGGCCTAATCATAGTTTGTTCACATTACACAAGAACACGTCTTGTAAAATTCATGATCCAGGGTTCTTTTATTATAAGCAAAAAAGAGTGTAAAAGAAATATTCAATTACACATAGTAGAACGGCCCACTTAAAAGTGAATAATTTGAAAGCTGAAATCAGGCCCAATATTTAGCATAATTTTATATGATTGAGGCTCATCATTTTCTCTCATTCTAGTGCTTCAAAAAAGGAATGAAAGGAGTTCTCTTTATTTTATTTTTTTTTGTCATATTTTATAAACAATGATTAATACTATATATAAAATCCATTTTTCATTTCTTTGATTATGTCTTTCAAATTTCATTTGAAGTGTAAAATATAAAGAAAGACATGAAAGAATGAAAAAATATCTCTTATATTTGAAATGTTTTCAGGGATAAAATAACTTGGCAAACAAAAGCTCATTCCAAGTATCTTGAAGGCCAGGTAAACACCAATGTACACAATCAGCATAACTAACTGGGTTAGCTAATTGCTCTGGAGTCAATGGACTCCATTGTTTCTTATATATTGAAGTGTGTGCATCTCTACGATAACTTGACAATTGTGTGATGTTCAAAAATGTAATAGGCACTTTAGATTTGCTAAACACTTCTCCAATTACTTCCATTATACTCTTTCTGCAATCTGAGCCCCAATAGTTTGGATCATCAATTAAACTTGTTTCATTGTAACAATTTCCTCCTTCTTCATCTCCCCAATCTATGCTCCTGTCATTTATTTGCAAAACATCATGTTATTTACATGTTTAAATTTCGTTCAGAGGTAACAATAATACTAAAAATAATACTCACTTTCCATGGGAAGGTGACATGCTTGTGAAGAACACTCTAGTTTTCTTTGGATCCATGTTCAACCTAACCCATCTAAGCATACTTTTCATAGCCATACGATATGCCTCTTCTGTTGAGAGCTCAACAATATCTTTTACTTCATCATCGAAAGATCCAAGTCTGAAGATTACACGAACAAATAAAGTATTATTCTAAAACTTCATAAAAAAAAGATTGTTTGAATAGAGCAAAAAAACTTACAGTACTTTCATCTTCAAGCCAGTCATCCACCAAAGATAGGTGTTGAATACTACAATGTCAACACCTTTCCAATTCTTACCATGCTTATTGATCGAACCTTTTCTAACAATCCTATCAGATATTCTGTGAATGACTGCATTGTCTGAGTTTGATTCAAGAAGAAAAGGTGCCCAATAAAACTCAATTGTGGCATTGTATTCCTAATTGAACACACAAAATCAATAAAAAGAAATAAGAGGCATGAATATAAAACTAGAATTAGAAATATTTCAAAGTGTTCAAGTTTAAGTGTGTTTTACCTTTGCAGTGAACACTGTAAGTGAATCAAAGGTTTCCATTGATTTTTCATCCTCAGGAATGAGTTTATGGAGAAGACACACGAAAGAGACATATTGACCACGATTAAGAGAATCACCAACAAACATCATCCTTTTCCCTCGAAGTGTTTCGAGCACCAAACTAGCATTGAATCTACAATAAATTTGGGTTCAATCATTTAGTAAAATAAATGAAATTTAATTCTCAACTTGTCTTCAATGAAACATATGAATCATTAATTTGTTTGTATATTCATGACTTAAAAACACAAAAGAAAAAAAAAAGAGCTTACTTAGGAAGATCACAATGATGGGGCTGCCATCTCCAGTGTTGATAATCCTTGTCGGGTCGTCCATGTTCTTGGCAAGTTAATTGTGGTTGAATGTATGGACATTCTGATTCCTCGTACAATGGTCGATTCAACTCATCTCGAACCCAACTTCCACTGAAGATGTCACATCCTTCCTCTGTTTTTCCCACCGCAAATGGCACCTTATGTTGTTTCACTCTTTCTTTTTTTCATAATTGAAAAAAAAAAAAACAATCATATACGTTACTTCAATTATTAAGCTATATAAAAGTAAAATCGAAACTAGAGAGGTTAAAATGGATTTCAAGTCGTGAACTAAACCGATTCATCACGGGTTTGAGCGGGATTGGGTTGAGAAAATTTATTTTTTAAAAGTGGATTGAACTCAACCCGGCTCACTTAGCCCACGGGTTAAACAGGTCTGAACTGGGTTGAGGGTGGGTTGACCCACTTAACCCACCAATATTTTCTTACAATGTTTTTTTTAATAATTATTTATTACTCCTAATTATATTGGTTCACAATTTCATGTTTTTAAATGTTAGAATGTTGCTCAATAATATTTGAATAGTTTGAATGTTTACTTAATTTTATTGTCAAGTTATATACATTGATACTTTCATCTTTAACTCTAATCTTTATAGTAAATTACTCAAGAAACCGTCTTCTAAACAATTTATTCTAAATTAGTATGAATTAGTATGACAAAAATGTGTAGTTTTTTATTTATATTTTTTTGAATAGCATGACAGAAAATGTATAATATTAGCCATGTTTTCTTGAACTATATGGACACTTTCTTCGAAACAATTCATCATATATTAGTGGTGAGCATAATGAAGAGATTGGTTCTTGATTTTATTGTGAATATCATCTCATGGATTGCTTAAAAAAATATTTAAATATTTGAATACTTAAAAATAAATATATAAATAAATTTTTTTATGTGTGTTAGTGAGCCAACCCACTTAACACCAATCCATGGTGGATTGAGTTGGGTTACAAAATTTCTGACTCACCATAAGATGAGTCAGATTGGATTCATTCATTTACAACCCAGCTTATGGTGAGCCAATCAGTATGAACTGGATTGACTCACTTTAACATGTCTAATCAAAATCGATTTAAAGATACATAACATTTTTTTTTTTTGTAAATTTAATGCAAACTTTAACATATAAATTGAAAAATAAATATTCGTGTTTCCGTAAATACTTTATTTAATATTATTATTTAAAAATATCCTTACTTATAAATCTATAAATAGGTAGAAAGTTCCCATGATTTCAATTATTGATTTCATGAAATAAATAAAAAAACAAACAAACTCATACTAACATTCTTAATGAATGCAAGATTAGGTATAAATTTTAAAATATATAATTTTTAATAAATTAAGCATAAATGACCTAGTATTTCAAAAGTATCATAAAAGTATTAATTATTAGTTTGTAAAAATATTTTCCGATTACTTTTGTAATATATACTATTTTATTATGTTTGTCCTTTTTAAATAAAGTCTCAATTTTTTTATTTCTATATAAAACTAATTTTACTAATTTAGTATTTTCCTCGGTCTTTAGTTTTAAATCACGATATAACCTATAAAAGATAAAATATTGTGTCCTAATGCATATCACCGGACATCATACATATGTTAATAAAATTTTATATTACAAAAAGAAAACATCAAAAGAAAATAGAGACTAAAATGAATATATCGAAAAACCATTAATATAATTAAGTCTTATCATTGAAAAACCATTAATATAAAGCTAATTCAGTTTATTTATGATCAAATTTCCATACACTGATTATATAAAATATTTAAGTTGTCAAGATTATCTAAAGCCAAATAATTAATCTATTATTAAAAAATATCTTATTTTATAAATATCATTAATCCAATAAATGACTCACTATAAAAAAGCACAACTTCTATGAATATTTAAATTGTAAATTTTGATAATTAAAAATATTTATAAATACAATTTCTGATAATTAAATCAACTTTCATATATATCGAAAACAGTTTGAATTGACATTAACAGAGGAAGTTTGGAGATATGTTCAGGAACTTTTTCACTAAACATTCCTCTCGATTTAAACATCAAACAAACACATATAAAAGAAAGAAAAAATCTGTCCAATATTCTATGAACTAAATTTGCGATGAAACATCAAAAAGTGAAGAAAAAAAAAGTGTGAAGAACTCACGAGTTGTGGAGGAGAGTTTGTCGGAATAAGAGTAGCTTTGGAGGTGTTCGTCGAAGACACACATGAAGTCTTGGCCATAGAGAATGGCAACGAAGAGAATGAAAGCTATGAGTGTGAAGAGATATGGAGAGAGACGACCCTTTCCTCTCAGAAGGGAAGAAGAAGCTGATAATGGTGCCTTCATCTGTAACCAACACCTTCACCACACTCAACCTAAATCTCTTTCTTTCGATGTTTTTTACGTTAATATAGCCAACGATTTTTTCTTTCCCTGAACAACATCACAACAGAAAACTAAGAAAACATAAAAGGGGAAATGTGTGAACGAAGGAACCTGAATTTGTGTCTTATATATATATATATATATATATATATATACAGATTAGTACAAAGGTTGTATATTTGTTGTTAATGATTAAGTGTCCGTATCATGCAGAATAAAAAATGTTATTTGTACAACTGATGATTTTACGTAAAAGAGAAAGATTAAACTCAAATTATAGTTACAAAGTAATACTAAACTTAAGAAATTAGATTATTTTAATATCATGAGTCAACATAATAGAATGCAAGTAGAAATTAGTAAATATATAATTGAGAGATATGAAATTTGTGAATCAAAAGACTCAAATGTTGACTAAATATAAGTCATTATAAATTTTACCTTAAAAGTAGGTTTTGTATAATTATGTTAGATTTAATGTTGATTTCTTAAGTGAGATTATTTAATTAATTATCATGTTGCTTGCTATTAAGCTTTTATTAAATGAGTCTATATTTTCTTGTTGAAATTTTGATGTTGTCTTTGTTGACCATTTAAAATATCTTGATATTGATATTTTAAAATTCTTTATAACATCTTTTAAAACATCGAAATAAGTGTTCTTTAATATATTTTGAATGTACAATAAAAAAAATTCAACTGAAATTTTAAATTTTTATCACATTATTATTGTGTTGTCTTTTGTTTTTGATCGATAATTAAAAACACACTATATTAATATTTTAAAAATAATTTTAATATATTTTAAAATTTTAGTGACTATTAATATATTTTAATGACACACGGAAGAAACGTGTCAAAAGTTATATATATATTTTTTTCTTAAAATTAATACACAATTATAGGATAGTAAATTATACTTTAATAGTGTCCCAGTAGTAGGTGAAAGCTATACCACACCACATGGCAATACTGTAATAGGGTGATTGCGACGACTTGTTCATTTTCTTTCCAACCGATAGTGGAAAAAAATATGTTTTGTTAATATTAAATTCTTTTACTTCCTAAATTAGAAGCATCATTAATGATTCTTGTATACTAAAATTAAATAAATCCGTGACCATGATTTTACTCCATCTTCTATCTGATTTTGCTTTGCTTTGAAGGAGGTTAAGTCCAATTTATTATGATAAAAGCTGATTGCCATATTTTGACGCTAATTTTATACATAAATCAGGACATTGACATTAATTCCAAACTTTATAAGATTAAGGAATAAAAATCTTTAATGTCATTGAGGAAAAAAAGAGATTGGCTTATTTTGAAGGTGTGAGAGAAAAATAAAGAAAAAACAGATAAATTTATAGATGTGACAAATGGTGTAACAAGAAACAAAAATAGATAATATAAATTAAGAAACATTTGAAAAAATATATGGTGGGTTGTGTGGGATCCATGTGGTGCAAAAGTGAGAAGAGACTAAGTTTGGAGATTGTAAACATTGCTTGCCTTCAAAGCTAAGGGCGCATGGAAGATTGAAAATTATACCCTCTTCACTTCATTTTTCTACATAAAATGATTGTACCCAATTACACACACACAAAAAAAAAGTACAAAATATGCTTTTTCTTTTTGTTTATTAATTTGGTTTTGGACATTATGGGTGGAGTGTGTGTGATTAGGTATATATTAGGTCACATTTTACAATCATTTGGAACTTGCTTGCGTCGTCGCTCTCATTCTCACCAAAACAAAGAAATTTCGAAGTTGCAGGTACACATTATGGACCTGCCTTCATTTGTTGGACATTAAGAAAAGATTTAGAACGATGGATCACCTAAGCACAAAAGAAAAGCAAAGTACAACAGGAAAATGGATGTAACCTGTATCATTGATTAAATATTTTTTTACTACTTGAACTTTAATACATAATTAAAATTTATTTTCATACGAAATTTTGATATATTTTAATCTCCAAATTTTAAATAATACATAAATTTAATTTTTTTAATCAAAATATGTTAGTATTTTTTTACATATCAAATATATTTCATATTAACGTTTGAATTGTTTACGTTGTTTGATATATTTTTATTTTAGTATCGATAAAAAATATGAAATCAAACAAATTTAATTTAATTAGGTTAAAAAAATTATATTCGTTCACTTTTTTCAATTTACAATTTAGGAACCAAAATAAACTAAAATTTTAAATAAAAACATATTTTAATTTCACGTTAAAGTTTAAAAATTGAAAACATATTTAATCGTAATTATTGTAATTAAGAAGTTAATACGTAAGTGTCTGTAATATTTTTAATATATACTTGTTTATACATGATCGATGTTTGAGTAAGAATCAATATTTAAAATAAAACATACTTTAATAGTTTTGGAACTAATGGCATGAATTATTTTAGCAAGTTATTAATATCTTATTTTAGTTTATCTGCTAATGTTTTATGCTACGCTATTTGAACGTGGATCCATTATCTAAGAGGGATATTAAGACATTGGCATTGTTGGACAACATTATCTTTCAAAAGTGCAATTACTAAACCTTTTTTACTTTCTTTAGAATGTTGATAGGCTAGAAGACATTATACGTTTGTTTTTATTTTAGGATGTATGCTTAGAATACTTTTATGTGTTTGCTTTCGAATTATGGAAAGTAAAATAAAGAAAATGAACATATTTTTCAAAATCACGTTTTATATGACCAATGCAAAATGTTCCAATTTTGACATGTAATTACCTTTACGATATGAAATATTGATCACTTTGAAACATGAAACATTTAAACATTTAGACATTTAAACTCTATAATGGTTTTGTCTTTAAAAAATATCTCAAAAGATGAAAGGAGACAGAAGTATTTAAACTTTGTTTGATCTCAACTTTTTAAGCGATGTAAAATTTATTGGGTGTATCTGAACACAAAATATAACTTTCAAATCAGTTTAATACTCAATGTAAGGAATTTTCACATTTTATATAATCTATATCTTAATCGGCAGTGAAAAATGATTTCAATATATGTAAGTTTTTTTTTTTTTTTTTGCAATTT
>Ga0214542_1011362_pt1 | contig 12239 bp, 4 predicted proteins | sample CNSS1metaG_FD_160096 | JGI IMG/M metagenome (GOLD analysis project Ga0214542, IMG submission 160096) | Root nodule microbial communities from cowpea collected in UCLA plant growth center, Los Angeles, California, USA - CNSS1 | ecosystem: Host-associated > Plants > Roots > Nodule | place: USA...
TCATCAGAAACACACACCCACATCTTCAAAGGAAAATGCTCCTGGATCCTGCTGTCATTGAAGACGAACTTTGCAAGCGTAGTCTTTCCCAAGCCTCCAATCCCCACAATGGGGATAACAGAGATACTTGTATCATCATCATTAGGATTTTGCTGCAACAAAAGCTCTACGATCTTTTCTTTGTCATGTTTCCTTCCTATCACATCGGAATCACTCACACGGGAGTGCGTCATATCTCTCCGATGAACAACACGAGTGTCAACATCAATTGTTTGAAGACTAAACTTATGCCTATCAGCTGCAACCTTGTCTAGTCTGCTGCTGATATCTTTGATTTGTTGAGCCATTTTGTAACGAAAAACAAGTGGATTAGAGGTTGAGAAGAAGTTACTCACCTCGTCTTTGGTGCTACCATGGGCTTTGACCACTTTGTTTCGCAGTGTTTGGCACTCAAATTCATCCAAAAGATCTTCGGCATCAGAGAAGACAGTTTTGATCTGAGTGAGCCATTCGCGGAGCTCATGGTTGTGCTCTTGCTTTTGCTGAGCATCTAACAGGACAGCCTTGATTAAAGAGAGGGTCTTCGTAAGGTCTCGAAGATTGTCATATAAACCAACCACTCGAGAAGCTTCCTCAAAAGCACGAGAAACGAGCTTAGCTAAGAGCGACTCTGCGATGCTGAAGAGAAATGATTCCGCCATAGATCTTTGAGATGCAAATGGCAGAGATGAGATGGGAATGCAAAACAGTGTTTCTAAGTCAACTTTGTTGACGAATGGATTCCAGAAACTGCTCAATTATTAATGCCACTTGCTTTGCTGCCACTTTTCTATTTATAATATTGCAAGAGGAACAAGACCATGAAACAAAGCAAAGCAAAACATTTGCTGACACTGTTTTCAGCAACGGTTAAAAAGAAATAAGAGGACAAATGATAAATAACTTGATATTAGTCCCACAAATTTTTATAATATGATTTTCAGCAAATAAAAAATGTTAAACAAAAGAATTTTGATATTAATTTATTTTTAATTAGTAAATTAGTAAATTTTGAAAATTATAAAAAAGATGCAAAGAAATTTATATTTCAATAAAGAGATCGGTTAGTTTCTTTAATCACTCTGTAAGTATTTTCTAATCCAACTCAAAACAAAACAAAAAATAGAAAAAATAATTGTAGCTTTAAATAAAATTAATTTTAAGAATTCATATATTGATATCCCGATTGCGATTAAACAATCGTTTGAGCAATATTATTCTATTACAACCGAATATTTTGTGGGACTAACCCTCTTTAGTACGAATATAAAAATAGACGGAAGGTAGTGGCAGAAAGCCTCACGATGGAGAAAACAATATTCTCTCTTGAACAAGTTGGAAATCATATTCATGATTATTATGTTAACTGTTTGATGTATATTTATGACTCGATTAACAACTAAACTAAAATTAATAGTCACAATGCATTGTGGCTAAGTGCACCTATCTTTTTTACAGAAAAATTAATGCAAAACAATAGTTGTAATGTTTTAACTGAAAAGCAAATGTAAAATCAATATTGTCATAGAACAACAATTAAAGTTTATCGATTTACGCTTGTATTTTTAATGTATTTGTCTTATCCTATTCGCACTAATCTATCATTTTGTTAAATAACAAAAAAAAAATTCAAATATGAATCATTTGCCCCCGAGATAATTATAAAGAAAAAACTTGCATTCATCTCTGTTGAAACGATAATAAATGATATAATTTAGAGTTAAATATGTTTTTAGTTTCTTAACTTGTAGTGAAAATTGGAATTAGTTTTTTTTTCTAAACTTTAAATCAATTTAATCTCCCATTTTTAAAATCTAAGTGGATTTATTTTTTTAACCAAATTTTGGTAAGTTTATTTGATATTTTAAACGTGTTTTTCAACTAATATTAAAGTGAAAATGAGTTAAATGATATAAATAATTCAGATACTATCATGAAACACATTTGAAACGTTAAATAAACTTCAAACAAATATGATTAAAAGGATTAATACGCATCTCTACAGTTGGAGACTAAATTAGTCTAAAATTTCAAAAGAGGAACTATTTCTAATTTTCGTTAAAAGTTAAGGGACAAAAAATATATTTAATCCTATAATTTACTTTTGTAAACAATATATTTCGATACACCTAATAAATCTCAGATCCCTTAGGAGTTGATGTAAATATTCTATTAAAATTATTGTAAACTATAAATATTATTAATACATTTATAAAAGTATAATATCATATTTTTTATAAGATAAATATAAGTTATTTTTATATTTATTCAATTAATAGTTATTTAATTAATATAATTATTATTAGTTTAGTTTTGTATACTTAATACATGAATTGAAAATTATTTAAACTTTTGTTGCGAGAGAGGAGTTTGTAATGGTGAACTCCCATACTCGCAATATACCTAGGCAAGTAAGGCATATATCAGTTGTTGAGAATGATTTACTAAGTCATACTTTGTTCCCCAAGTCCAGAGGTGTGAGAACTATAATATTTCCCGTTGATGGAGTGGGTGTTGGCAGTGAATCTCTTTTGGAAACTTGGATAAAAAGATACAAATACTTGCGGCATGCATTTAAATTTAAGTAATTCCTCTTTTGCGACACTTCCTAATTCAATTGCTGAATTGGAGCATCTGCGAGCTCTCATTATTGACAGAACTTCAAAATAAAAAGACTTCCTAATTCTATTTGCAGACTCCAAAACTTACAAAAGTTTTCTTTTAAGAAATTGCTTGGGGCTTGAAACATTGCCTAAACGATTAGGGATGTTAATCAGCCTCCGAAACTTGTATATAACCACAAAGCAATATATATTGTCAGAGGATGAATTTTCATGTTTGAACAATCTTCATACTTTGGTTTTTGAATACTGTGACAATTTGAAGTTTTTGTTCCAAGGGCACAAGCACAACTCCCGTCCCTTGAGGTCTTGATCATTCAATCATGTGGGAACCTAGAATCCTAACCTTTCCATATTCTCCCTAAAGTTGAGGTTCTGATAGTAACAAGCTGCTTGATGCTAAACCTGTCCTTGAACAGCGATAGACCAATCGAAAAGTTAAAGATATTTGCATATTGAGCAATGTCCACAGCAACAGATGCTGCCTGAATGGATTCAAGCAGCCTCCAACACTTTGAGAACATTGTCAATTTTAAATTGTGATTATCTTGAGATGCTTCCCGAGTGGCTTAGCACAATGACTCATCTTAAGATGCTCCATATTGTTAACTGTCCTCAGTTGTTCCATCTACCAAGTGATATGCATCGCTTAAGAGCCCTGGAAGGTTTGATCATAGATGGTTGTCCTGAATTGGGTCGAAAATGTGAACCACGTTCTGGTGAGTACTGAGTACTGGTCCTTCATCGCTCACGTCAAATGTGTTTCTATTGGAGAAACAAGAAAAAGGAAACTCCTTTTTCAAATGCTTTCCCGATTGGGCTTGAGGTGCACTTAGTAAAATTGAAATGTTGCACAACATGGAGGCTGCTGTTGAATTTCTGATCATGAATGAAATTGTCTAACAAAAGTATTATTTTTTGGCCATCTTAACAGATATTTACACTTTTATGGCTGGTCTGTTCAATGTTTCAAGAATTAATTTGTGAAAAAAATATATGGGTTAGTTGGATTTTTGTTGTTGTGCTTGTCTACCTATAACATGCAACCTGCTATGCTTCGATTCTGTTAACTTCATGTTCTTACCAAACCACACAAAAATAGAGTTCTATCTTTGGACTACATACTATGGATTTGGATTTTATGCATCTATGTTAATAATTTGTTCAGAATCCATTCATTTTAAATCTGTTGTGATATGCTTCTGTTTTCTGTTATTAACTGATATATGCTATCAGTTTTCTCTTCTCGTATATTTGAAGGAAGATTCTTTTGTAAGTTAATTTTTGATTCACAGAAATAAGAATTTTCTTTCCTTTTTCTCTCTATACGTTTTCTATCACAGTAATAGTGCTCATCAGGTTTTATAGGTGGTTTATAAAGATCTAATATAATTAATTACCATATCCAATAAGGTACCAGAGCCAGTTAAATCTTGCTCTGCTTCAATTGTTATGTTCTTCTCTTTTCTTACGGAGTCTCAGACCACGGAAACACTCAGCGCCATGGATCTGTTGTTACGAAAAGGTTAACCCGTACCGGGATACAAAATTCCTTTACAGGATTATGCCGTATTTCCTATTATTTGCATCCAGGAAAAAACCCTGGAATGGTTCTTATAAAATTAAACCTGTTCAGAAAAAACTGCCTAATGATTCATATATTATAGCTGATTACGCTGGAACTATCAAATTCTCTTAAGATTTTATCAATTTTATCGAGAGGATGTGGTTCCATATATTTATATGATATTAGTCTTATGTATATAAGACATTTGACACTACTTTAACTCAAAAACCTTAAAGCAATGATATTATGAGTTTTTATTCTTATATAGTGTTTAACTTTGTCTATTCTATCAAATGTGGGACTTTAACTTACACTTAGACTATTCCCAACATTTTCCAAGTCCAGAGGTGTGAGAACTATAATATTTTCCGCTGATGAAGTGGGTGTTGGCAGTTTATCTCTTTTGGAAACTTGGATAAAAAGATCCAACTACTTAAGGCATTTGGAGTTAAGTAATTCCTCCTTTGAGACACTTCCTAATTCAATTGCTAAATTGGAGTATCTGCGAGCTTTCAGTCTTGATAATAACTGCAAAATGAAAAGACTTCCTAATTCTTTTTGCAAACTCCAAAACTTACAAATGTTGTCTTTAAGAAGAGGCCTGGGTCTTGAAACATTGCCTAAACGATTAGGGGAGTTAATCAGTCTCCGAAAGTTTTATATAACCACAAAACAGCTGTTTTGTCAGAGGATGAATCTGCAAGATTAAACAATCTTCAAACTTTGATTTTTGAATATTGTGACAATTTGAAGTTTTTGTTCTGAGGGGCACAAGCACAACTCCTATCCCTTGAAGTTTTGATCATTCAACCATGTGGGAGCCTAGAGTCCTTACTTCTTCATATTCTCCCTAAACTCAAGGTGCCTCCAACACTTTGAAAACATTGTTAATTTGAAATTGTGATTGTCTTAGGATGCTTCGTGAGTGGCTTGACACAATGACCCATCTAAAGTTGCTGCATATAGTTAACTGTCCTCAGCTGTTGCAATCCCAGGTGACATGCATCGCTTAAGAGCCCTTGAAGGTTTGATCATAGATGGTTGTCCTGAATTGGGTCGAAAATGTGAACCGCATTCTGGTGAGTACTGGTTTTTCATCGCTCACATCAGATGTGTATCCATTAGAGAAACAAGAAAAAGGAAACTCTTTGTTCCAATGCTTTCACAACTGGGCTTGAACTGCACTTAGTAAAATTGAAATGCTGCTTATCATGGAGGCTGCAATTTAAATTCTGATAATGTATGAAATCACCTAACATAAATATTATTTTGTGGCTATCTTGACAAATATTTACACTTTTATGGCTCGTCTAACAATTAATTTGACATAAAAGATATGGGTTAATTGGATTTTTTTGTTGTGCATGTCTGTCTTAACATGCGATCTGTTCTGTTTTGATTCTGTTAGCTTCATATTCTTCCGAAATAACAAAGAAAAAGAGTTCTATCTTTGAACTACATATTATGGATTTCGATTGTATTCGTATGTCATTAATTTGTTCAGAATCCTTCATTTTAGATCTGATGTATGATTGACTTACATTAGTTATCATAGTTGTCTTAGGATCATAGTTTGCACTATTTCATTGATAGATTTTTTTTGTTCAGCAAATAGAAGGAAATTTTGATGGGAAAACAATAACAATAACCAAAAAATACTAAAGTATGCAATCTAAATAATTCTCCCAAAATGAAGAGAAGCCTAAAACAAAGCAATACTTTTCTCCACCAATAATATTGAACAATTAATCTTTCAAATTATTTTAGTTTGAATTTAATTTTAAAAAGTAATGGGCTAGTGAGTCGGGGAATCAATTCTCTGTCTCAGGCTCACCAATTTGGATGACTAGGCAAGCTGGAATAAAAGGGCTAGCTGGTTGAAAATTTCAAATGAACTTTATTTTGACAATCCGACAAATTAGTTCACAATTCACCATTCATTTTGTTACCACTAATTTTTTATTGAAAAAAAATGTAAGTACAGGATTTGAATACTAAAAAAAATAGTTATTAAAAAAATATATAAAAAAAATAGAGAAGAGGACTTATAATTCTAAAGACAAATATTCATGAGAAGACGATTTATGATATTAAAAGGACATAATTAAAAAGAAAAATTACAAATATTCTTATATTCCGAAAAAGAAATATCATATATCATTTGCATTCCGAAAATTCACTTACAACTTTTTCTTGAATTAACTAGTTTTTTATATCAATGACTACGAAAAATACTTATTTTACCCACAAACAAATATTTGTAAGAAATAATGCATGAGATATACTTCTTTTACTCGTGAAAAAAATATTCGTGGAAAATGTTGCATAAAAATATCTTTTTTATCCATGAAAAAATATTTATGAGGAAAAAAAAGCACTTTTTACTAGTAAAACAAAAAATCTGTGGGCAATAATCCATGGAAAACACACTTGTACAAAAAGAAATCGTGGGCAAAATTGAGTGGGTGATAAAATTTTTTCTTGTAGTGAATCATTACATTTTATTAAAAATTATATAAATAACTTAAATAGTGTAAAAATAATCAATTTTATAAACTTTAAGTTTATATATATATATATATATATATATATATATATATATATATATATATATATATATATTAAGTTTTTATGATCTGTGCGTTGTACTTGCACGACACAAAGAGTAACTGTGTTGTATTCAGGTGTTTTTTATAATTGATACTGTTGTTCTTAAGCACTGTATATTTTAATGGATTTTTATTTTTTGTCATACGTGATCATGACCATTATGCTATGCTAGCTCACTAGACATTGAAAATAAGGGAGAAAAATTGCACATTGAGTTTGAGAATGTCTAAATATAAGATTAAAATCAATTTAAAATTCTTAAATAGTCTAATGTGTTATATGTATTTGAAATTATATTAACTGATGGAAATAAAATATGTAGATAACAAAACGTTCATACAAAATTTATATGCAACCTCTAACATAAAAACCGATATCATATGGTGCACACTGAAATATATAAGAATAAATGACATACTGAAGTTGTGTATGTATATAAATACTAATGACCCACAAAGCAAAGTAGTTAAAAAAGCAATATACCACTATTACACAAATATATCATGGAGTCTCTCTAATTTGCAATGCCATATAACTAAAAGCTCCAACTAATTTTCAGCAGAGAAAAAGTGGAAAACCATAAAAAAAAAACATTGTGGAAAACCATAAAAAAAAAACATTATGGAAAACACATCCAGAAAATAATAAATGAAGAAAATAAGGGCTTCTTATTACTCCCGCTCTTCCTCTTATCCTTCTGGTTCATCCATGAAAATGTTTTTGATGTGTGATATTTTGGGCCAAAACTCTCCAACATGGGGCGCATATTTTTTACATAAGTCAGGACAACCTTCTATCCTCAAATTTTCAAGCGCAGAGAGGTGAAGTATATTATCTGGGAGAGATACCAACTTTGGACAATATATTACAGTAAGTGTTTTCAGATGAGTCAGAGTTGTTAACCAATCTGGAAACCTTTCCATGTTGTGGCAGTTGGAAACATACAAGCACTGTAAGGAGTTAGCAGCTTCCTGAAGCCATCTAGGCAAGGTCACCAGCTGTGATAAACTTAAAAATCCAATAAATTTTAACTTCAGCTTGGGACTTTCTTCTTGATGGGCGCCCTTCCACAGTTCCAAGTCCAAATTTCTACAGTGATAAACAATCAATGTTTCTAATTCAGGAAAATCTTGACCATTTAGCAACAAAGACTTTAGAGTCTGACAGTCCCGAACAAACAATGTTTTAAGAGCAGGGAACTTCACCCCTCCAAAGATGGACTCCACATTATTGCATGATTCGACATTCAACATTTCAAGAGACTCCAAGTTGGAGATCTCATTCACCGGCAAAATAGATTGATTTGTGCTAAACTCAAAACACCAGACACTGCTTAGTTTTCTTAATCCTTTGGGCAATGCTTCCAGCTCCATGCATCCGTTAACTGACAACACTTGCAGACTTTGGAGCTTGCAAATAGAGTCGGGGAGTCTCTTAATGTAAGGATTTCTGCTGATGTCCAAATATCTTAAATGTTTCAACTTAGTAATGGCACGGGGCAAAGTCTTGAATGTCGAACCATGTAAATCCAAGACTCGCAAGCATTTGAACTTTGATAGACACGTATTTAGTAAAGCTTCACTGTTGGTAACTGCTGCACCAATTGGAAACAATACGGTTCTCACAGCTGCTGTTTCTTTACTGACTAAATTTTCAAACAAACTGCTTTCACTAAAAGACAGATGCCTAACATTATCTGAAATATTTTGACTGTTAGAAGTTACATGTAGACACTCATCCTTTGCAACAAATAGAGCCAGATCATGAACCAAATCATGAATTCTAAATTGATAAAAAGTGCCGAAGTTTTCAAAATCTTGAAGAAAGGATCTTGAAAGAAGTTCATGCAAATAGTGATTGGCCACATCTTCACGTGCCCTATTCGTTGTTGGTAGCGCAATTAGTCCAAGTGCCCCCCAAAGCGCAGTTATGTTATAACTATCCATTTCATAATCCTTTGGGTAAAGGGAAAACAATGCAAAACATTGTCTCAAATAGGACGGCATGAGATCATAACTTAATTTAAGGGCAGGTAAAATGTCATCTCTTTTCTGAGGCAAATTCCAAATCTCGTTGTCTCTCACATATTCCCATTCACTAACCTCAAATTTCAAGAATAGTAAACTCCCTAATGTTCTCACTGCCAAAGGAACCTCTTTGCATTTTTTCACAATTTGTCTCCCAATATTTATTAAGTGAGGATGTTTTTCTTCCTCTCCTTCTTTAAATGCCCACTTGACAAACAGAGACAATGAGTCCTCCTCAGAGAGACCTTCTAAATTGTGAGAGGGAACTGTGCCCATCATTGAAGCAATTGAATGACTACGTGTTGTCACAAGGATTTTACTTCCTGCTGCACTTACTTGGATTAAATTCCTCAACTCAACCCATTTAACACGGTCTTCGTTCCAAACATCATCCAAGACGAGTAAGAATTTTTGACCGAAAAGTTTGTTTTTCAGTTGATTTTGTAGTTGTTCCAGATCCAACATGTTCAAATTCATTTGGTGAGAAGGAGCATCAGCCGAAGCTGAATCATTGGCGGAATTGATGATTTTGATGGTCAGTTGTTTAATGTCAAAGTCATCAGAAACACACACCCACATCTTCAAAGGAAAATGCTCCTGGATCCTGCTGTCATTGAAGACGAACTTTGCAAGCGTAGTCTTTCCCAAGCCTCCAATCCCCACAATGGGGATAACAGAGATACTTGTATCATCATCATTAGGATTTTGCTGCAACAAAAGCTCTACGATCTTTTCTTTGTCATGTTTCCTTCCTATCACATCGGAATCACTCACACGGGAGTGCGTCATATCTCTCCGATGAACAACACGAGTGTCAACATCAATTGTTTGAAGACTAAACTTATGCCTATCAGCTGCAACCTTGTCTAGTCTGCTGCTGATATCTTTGATTTGTTGAGCCATTTTGTAACGAAAAACAAGTGGATTAGAGGTTGAGAAGAAGTTACTCACCTCGTCTTTGGTGCTACCATGGGCTTTGACCACTTTGTTTCGCAGTGTTTGGCACTCAAATTCATCCAAAAGATCTTCGGCATCAGAGAAGACAGTTTTGATCTGAGTGAGCCATTCGCGGAGCTCATGGTTGTGCTCTTGCTTTTGCTGAGCATCTAACAGGACAGCCTTGATTAAAGAGAGGGTCTTCGTAAGGTCTCGAAGATTGTCATATAAACCAACCACTCGAGAAGCTTCCTCAAAAGCACGAGAAACGAGCTTAGCTAAGAGCGACTCTGCGATGCTGAAGAGAAATGATTCCGCCATAGATCTTTGAGATGCAAATGGCAGAGATGAGATGGGAATGCAAAACAGTGTTTCTAAGTCAACTTTGTTGACGAATGGATTCCAGAAACTGCTCAATTATTAATGCCACTTGCTTTGCTGCCACTTTTCTATTTATAATATTGCAAGAGGAACAAGACCATGAAACAAAGCAAAGCAAAACATTTGCTGACACTGTTTTCAGCAACGGTTAAAAAGAAATAAGAGGACAAATGATAAATAACTTGATATTAGTCCCACAAATTTTTATAATATGATTTTCAGCAAATAAAAAATGTTAAACAAAAGAATTTTGATATTAATTTATTTTTAATTAGTAAATTAGTAAATTTTGAAAATTATAAAAAAGATGCAAAGAAATTTATATTTCAATAAAGAGATCGGTTAGTTTCTTTAATCACTCTGTAAGTATTTTCTAATCCAACTCAAAACAAAACAAAAAATAGAAAAAATAATTGTAGCTTTAAATAAAATTAATTTTAAGAATTCATATATTGATATCCCGATTGCGATTAAACAATCGTTTGAGCAATATTATTCTATTACAACCGAATATTTTGTGGGACTAACCCTCTTTAGTACGAATATAAAAATAGACGGAAGGTAGTGGCAGAAAGCCTCACGATGGAGAAAACAATATTCTCTCTTGAACAAGTTGGAAATCATATTCATGATTATTATGTTAACCGTTTAATGCAAAAAATAGTTGTAATGTTTTAACTGAAAAGCACATGTAAAATCAACATTGTCATATAACAACAATTAAAGTTTATCGATTTACGCTTATGTTTTTAATGTATTTGTCTGATCCTATTCGCACTAACTCTATCATTTTGTTAAATAACAAAAAAAATTCAAATATGAATCATTTGCCCCCGAAATAATTATAAAGAAAAAACTTGCATTCATCTCTATTAAAACGGTAATAAATGATATAATTGAGGGTTAAATATGTTTTTAGTTTCTTAACTTTTAGTGAAAATTAGAATTAGTTTCTTTTTAAAACTTTAAATCAATTTAGTCTTCCATCTTTAAAAAACTAAATAGATTTATTTTTTAACCAAATTTTGGTAAGTTTATTTAAAATTTTAAACGTATTTTTCAACTAACATTATAGTGAAAATGAGTTAAATGATGTAAATAATTTAAATACTATCATGAAACACGTTTGAAACGTTAAATAAACTTCAAAAAAATATGGTTAAAATGATTAAATATATGCATATCTACAGTTGAGAGACTAAATTAGTCTAAGATTTCAAAAAAGAATTATTTCCAATTTTCGGTGAAAGTTAAAGGACCAAAAACATATTTAATCCTATAATTTACTTTTGTAAACAATATGTTTCGATACACCTAATAAATCTCAGATCGCTTAAGAGTCGATGTAAATATTTCTATTAAAATTATCATAAACTATAAATATTATTAATACATTTATAAAAGTGTAATATCATATTTTTTATAAGATAAATATAAGTTATTTTTATATTTATTCAACTAACAGTTATTTGATTAATATAATTATTATTAGTTTAGTTTTGTACACATAATACATGAATTGAAAATTATTTAAACTTTTGTAACGTTTTTTTATCCTCAGTAAATAAACAAGGCTTGAATAATCAGAAACTCAAAAGTTACATGGTCTTAAGCTCATCAATTAATTGAGTTATGGTGAATAGGGTTGTGCATAATTTACTAAACTATACTAAACTATAGTTAATTGTACTATATTAAATTAAAATATACTAAACTATTCATAATAATAATTGAACTGTACTATAAAATAGTTCAGTTTTAAGAAACTAAACTTATGTTAAGTTAACTAAGTTAACTATTGAACTATAGTAGATTGAAAGAGCAAAATACCTCAAATAAAATATTGGTATTAGGATAAGAATTGAACTTATGTGTTTTATGTCTTACGTTCTATTCTTTCTCTTTCATATTGAAATATTTATTTTATTTTATCTTAATTTTTTTCTTTACTCTTTCTTTGAGAAAATATAAAATATTTATAATTAATTTATTAAAAAAAATTATAAATTAATTCAATATCTTATTTTATTTTGAAAGAATTTTACTATGTAATGTTAT
>Ga0214542_1011363_pt1 | contig 12239 bp, 7 predicted proteins | sample CNSS1metaG_FD_160096 | JGI IMG/M metagenome (GOLD analysis project Ga0214542, IMG submission 160096) | Root nodule microbial communities from cowpea collected in UCLA plant growth center, Los Angeles, California, USA - CNSS1 | ecosystem: Host-associated > Plants > Roots > Nodule | place: USA...
CTCAAATAGGAAAGGACGAAATTGAATCATTTTTAAAAATTTGGGTACTAAATTGAACCAAAAATTTAAATTAGGGTACTAAATTGAAAACAACTATTACACTGCCACATGTCATGATCGTAAGCTGTCACGTGACACGATGATAAATTGACACATGGCAGTTTTTAAATTTTTTGAAAAAAAAATTAATTTTTTTGAAAAAAAAAAATTTTTAAAAAATAAAAATTTCATGACTTGACACGTGTCCTGTACGGACACGGTGTTAACTCCAACTTAACGGAGAGGACCAAATTGAATCTCTTTAGAAAATTGGGGTACCAAATTGAACATTCCTAAAGTTCGGGTACCAAACTGAACTTTCCGAAAAAGTTTGGATACCAAATGTGTATTTATACCTAAAATATAAAAAGCAAATACCCAATCCAAAAAATAAAAAATATTTTCTTAAAGAAAGTTGGATAAAAGCTAACAACGAAGAAATTTCTCACCCACGCTCTTATAATTATTATGTTTTATTGTTTAATTAATAAAAATGATTTTTTTTGACAAAGTTGACAAAATTACCGAATAGAATATTTTTTATTTTTGTATGAAAGTTACAAAAGTAAAATAATAACATTTTAGGGTTTTTATTTTTACCAAAAATGATCAAAGTTTATCAACCGAGACTTTGTCAAAGTATTATTCCGTGATTTGAAATGAAATAACTCCAATTCACTTTGAAGAAAATTGTCCCTAAATTGTCTCTAATTTGATATATTAAATTTTACTTAATATATTTTAAAATATTGAAAACAGTATATTTTAAAATGATTAAAAAGAAATAGCAAAAAAACACAAATCCAAATTCAGATGATTTCATGCGATATTCACAATTCTAAGAATACCAAAAGGTAATCTTTGTTATTTGTGGAAGAAAATAACATTAGGAATACCAAATGGATAAAAAAGGTTAGATTTTAGATAATTAATGGTAATAAATAAACAATTAATGTAGCAGATTCCAATACCATTACTAAACACCAATATGTAATCTATAACAATAATAAAGAGATTCTCTATTTTATATCCACATTTCATAATACTAATTCTACCCTTTATAATATAATTATTTATTATTTTTTAAAATTAATTGTTATTTTTACTTATTTTCTATAAAATTGTTTATCTTATTTTTTTTATTCACCAACAATTAACTTTTCTATTCATTTCACTCTATTTTTAACATTTCACTTCATTTTTAATAAATATAAATTTATTTTATATATTAACTTAATAACATTACATTATTTTATTAAGATACTATTATTCATATTTAAAAAATGTGTATACAAAGCGTAATAGCGCCTGAATGTATGCTGGTATCTATTAAAAGAGGTTTGATTAGATGTGATCAACCAAACAAATACAAACAAATTTCTAAATTCCAATACTCATAATAATAATTGAAAATCATAACAAAAATTATACCAGTTTCACACAAAGACAAATTGTGCTTCAGAGTCAGTGTTTGACATACAAATGAACCCTAAACAGAAGGAATGCTAAACAAAAAACCAAATCTCAATCTAATTGGGACGTACATTTAACTTATACTTGTACCGAATCCAACCAAGTAAAACTTCCATTGTACGATCTTGTAAGCACATAAGTATGATTCTATTATAAGGATCTCTAATCAATTCTAGAGCAAAATCAAATTCTAAGAAATTCAAAGATAGACTCATCTTTAGTCTTTTCAGCAGTGCTATGCAATTTGGTATGCTATATTCTCCCTTCATATCTCCATCATCATAACATTTTCCAGTGGTTCCAGAATTCCCCTCAAAACTTTTTCCACTAGCCATAAGCTGTGATGCATCAGAAACAAATTTAAACAACTTAGTCAAACAAAACAGAAAATGAAATCATTTTAAGCATGCAATTCCTGATAGACCGAAGTGGAGAACCTAACCTTAGTGATAGTGAGGAAGAGAATGCAGAGTTGCGAAGTGAGAGCGTTAGTTCTGTATTGGATTCAATCATGCATTTAAAGAGTTAAGTGGAAAAGAAAGCGAAAAGTCAAGTGAAAGGAATACCATTTACTTTGTGAAACCACTACAAACGCTTTTATGAAAGCTATTTAGATTTCCAAGTTAACAATTTATATTTTACATGTTATAAATGGAGAAAAAGTATATTAAAATTTATAAATGGATTGATAATTAAATATATATTTTTAAAAATATTTTTTATTAATATAATTTAAGTATTTATTATGTTAAAATAAAAAATAATATCTAATTTAATTTTAATTAATTAATTGTTTTTATTTAATTAATTATGAAATAATTTTTAAATACGGATCATTATAAAAAAATAAAAAAAGCATCATTCCATTTTTTTTTCGCATCTGTGAGAGGAAAGCTACAGGTGCAATTTTGTTTTCGTTTTTAGCAACTCGCTGCCTCGAATTTCGAACTATCCTCGCACTCCTGCTTAGTTTTCGTTGCTGGAAACAAACACCCAGTAAAAGACTTTAAATAGTTGTGATGGTTTCATTTATCAATTATTAACATTGAGTAATATCTCAACAAATGATCAATTTTTAATTTTTATCTTTTTTTCTTTTGGTATAAATAGAGTTGTGTCAGAATCCATGGGTAAACTTAGTAGTTCGGATTGAATTGAATTGAATTTTTTTTTTAAATTTTAGTACTGGTCAATTTTTGACCCAATCTACCACAAATTGGTTTACCTAGATTGAACTCGTAGTGAGTCAGGTTGCCTCATCAACCCACTCATAAATAAAGGATCACAAAATTTTGTTGTATTTAGGTTGAGTTGAGCTATTTTTTTAGCCAACATATTAGGTGACAAATGCAAACATAATATTTTGCGATTTTAATTTGTATTTGGTGTTGAACGTTAGTTTGGATTCTATTTGGATTGTATTGAATTTTATTTAGATTTTAATTATAACTATAATTTAGTTTTTTTGGAATTGAAGAAACAAAATTGTATTTTTTTAATTAAGTAAGTTAGTAAGTTAACTCGTTTAAGTAAGTTAGTAAGTTAACTCATTTAACCCACCAACCGGTGGTGGATTGAGTTCAACTTTTTTTAACTCATTAATAAGTAAGTTGGATTAGATTAACTCACTAAGTGATCAATATATGATAAATCGGACCAGATGATCTATTTTGACAACTCTAAATATAATACATATTTTTTTCATTCAATTCGATATTATGTATACCATGTGAAAAAGAATTTAGTTTTGTATCTCTTTTTCCTAGTCATATCATAAAAGGACTGTGAAACAAAGTGTAGAATCAACCTTGGTCTAAACAGCAAAATAGAATTTGAATGAGTTAACATTATTAAACATTTATAATCTTATAAAGTACCTCAGAATAAAATTTTTAATTTAAATGGTTTTGGCAATTTGTCTGATAAAAAACATTGTTAGTAAGTATCACAAATCTTTAAGTATATTTGCCCAAGAACTATCAATGTGTGTCACATCCTCACTTTTAGGATACCATGTTATTTATTTCATTTTTATTTTAAAAATAAAAGTAAAGAACTCTTACACTTTAACGTTTGTAATTAAATTCACATAAAAAAATCATCGTATTCTATCTAGGTAAAGTTAAAACATTGAAAAAATAAATCAAATATTTTTTAGGAAATATTTTGACCGAGTAAAATAAAAATAAATAATAAGAAAAACAAAAAAAAAATTACAAAACTAAGTAATATATATATATATATATATATATATATATATATATATATATATATATATATATATATATATATATATATATATATATATATATTTGTTCGAAACAAATAAGGGATGTTAGGGATACAAATATCACTTTATCTCAATCCTCAACCTCTCGAGTTGGCTCCTTCTCGATTTACATAAGCCATTTGTCGATGCATGTATTTTGGACTCTTGAGGGTTTACTTGTAGAGAGGACTCCGACGATCAAGTCAGCGAAAGGACTCTCAAAAATTCAAATCTCTCTAATCAAGGGATTAATGAAAGCGTACCTTTAATTGATGGAGTCCACGTGTATTTATAGAGTCATTAATTATGTCTGTCCTTCTTACGGGCTAGGCCATTGTTTGGGTCCTAGATGGGCCTGGGCTAAGCCCAAACCCTAAGTTAATGTTTGTTGGTACCAGGAGCCTTGTCTGCGACATTCTAAGTCTGTGACGTCTTATCTTTTGAAGTAGGCGGTCTGGGCTGCTATGTGTTTTTGCTTGACCGGTTACTTACTTTATAATTTCATTTGTGGGGTTATGTGTAGGCGGGCTTGTCCGTACGATTTTCTTGTTCCGTCTTAGTACTCTAAGCAAAACATGAGTTGCCTCTATACTATCAGACTCTATTATGTTGTCTCACTGCTATCTAATAGAGGAGTATCCTCACCTGCACCCTCTTTTGCTCACACAGTTAAGTGATCATTACAAAAGAGATAAGCATAAACACGCAATATGGTAAGTTAATGTAAACAAGGAGTATTCATATGAAAACTAGAAATCAGGTTACAATTTAACACACACAGTTATACATATAATCATAGAATCAGTAAATACTAAACCCGATTATCCGGATACATGCATTTGACATCAGACTCACTAGTGGTGTGTACCTATAGTGGTTCCCAAACTTTGTGGAGTTTGGCTTCAAAGGGTTATATAACTAAACCACTCACAAGGTATGTCCCTTTCGTGCCTAGGACCTGATCAAGTCCAGTGACTAGGACCTCCTTCATCTTTTCACAACATAACCTACTCTACTCTACTTGAGCGTGACTAGTTATTGGAGAAAGGATACCTCCATATTGAATCCTTATGATACATACACTAAATACTACCACATAGAATTTCTCCTTGAAATTCTAGCAACCACATCACATTTCATGCTCCCAGTCTATATTCATATCAGATACCAATCATATTGTAAACAATAATCCACACTTTCTAAAGTACACAAAATTTCACATATAATGGGCTGCTAGACTCTAATCCCTTCGCTCAGTGAGACCATCTATTTGCTAGGTGAAACGTCCATTCGTCCAGTGACCAGATGGCTCGCCCAACGAGTAAATCACTGAAACTCTCAAAGGTAAATTCCTCCAAATGTCACTTAGTGAGGGGTTCTTGACCAATGACTACAAAGTTAGTAAGCTTCATGACTTTAGATTCATTGGACAAGTAAATACTCGACCAACGACTTCCAAATCAGTAAGCCCCTGACTTTGGATTCTCTTAGCGAGTGGATTCTTGTTCAATGACTCCCAAAGTAGTGAGCCTCTGACCTTGGATTTGCATAATTCTACATAATAAGATTTTTCATAATTGAGTCTTTCCAATCAAGTTTAAACAACTCCTTAATGATTTCAGATACCCCACTTCAGACCAATTTCAATTTCAATTTCACCATAAGCATTAGTACAAATGAGTCTACATGAAATATCAACTTCACAAATGCTTCCTAATAATCAACATCAAAATCAACACTCAAATTCGCTCAACAAGATACATGCAACAACTCAATTTTCACAAACAATCTCAAAAAATCATATAAATACCAATTCAACATTTAATTTATAATAATATTAAGGGTTAATTATGTTTTTCATCCCTCAAGTATTATGCGATTTTGTTTTTAGTCCCCCAACTACCATTTGCTCCAATTTGGTCCCTCATGTTTTGAAACGATTGGAAATAGTCCTCATTTTTGGACGCTGTTAGTTTTGTTTGACACCTAGCAAATGGACTGCCACGTATGGATCCCGTTTTAAGCTGTGTAAGTCATCTATGTTTCTGCACGTTCTAATTAAAGAGGAAGACAACTAAATAAAAGAGGGGTTGGGAGAAGTTTGAAACCCTAAAATTTAAATTTGAGAATTGTGGCTTCGAGGTAGTGAGGAAGTGGTGTATATCGTGACTGTGCAGGCAAAGTTTGGCAAAGTTGCTGCGTTCTTCACTGATGAAGAGTGGTAGCAAAGGGTTTCCATGTATGCCGCAGAATACTGGTTCCAAAATGTCGCAAAGTTGTGCGTCATCTTCAGAAATGTCATCCAAAGTCTATGGGTGTGGGGAAAGATTGTTGCTCCTAAAGGCATCTACTGTGAAAAACAAAGGCAAATTATTTTGGAGATGTCGAAATTGGGCTGTAAGTTGAAAATTCCGTGACTTTTATTGGATGATGCTTTTGTTATTGTGGTAATGGTTTCATCTTTTTCTTTCACAGACCAATTCACATTGTAATTACTTTGAATGGGTTGATGACGAGGAATTCGATTTTCAAAGGAAAGAAACTGAAAGTGAAGCCATTGGTGGAAAAAGAGTTGATGGTGGGAAAAAAAGGTGAAGAAGATGAAGTTTCTTTGAAAAGGGAGAAAATTATACTAGATTTGATGAAGAAAAATGAGAAGTTGAAGATGAAATTGCAACAAGAGAAAAAAATTGGGACATTCCTATTTTTTTTTATTTGTGATATCGTGGGCCTCAACAATTGTAATGGTGTTCATGTTGTTGTTCAAAGTTAATTGTAATGTTTGAGATTACTTTAGTGGGAAGTGGTTTGTATTTGTGATAATGGTATTCTTGGAATGGTAATGGAATTTGAAACATTTGGTTACTGTTATGTGTTAGTTTTTGGAATGGAAATGGAACTTGTAGCAGTGATTAGTTTTTTATTACTGTTATCCAGATTAGTTTTTCATTATTGCAACATATCCACTTAGTATTTCCCATGAATCTCAGAATGTGCAAATTTTACTTGATGATGGTATTCTTCTTTGAAAGTTTGGAATGGCTGACATGTTCATCAACTTCCCTTCTTCTTAGCTTTTTGGGTCTCCCAGGTCGAGTTTTGTAAATGGGTGGTAGTAGTTCAGGTTGATTAGTTTTTGGCCAAAGTTGTTGTCCATTGATTGGAGTAATTTGAGGGCCATAGGAAGCCAGATAGGCATCCCTTTTGTAATACGCATGAACATAATCCTCTGGGTTTTCTACCTTGTAATTAATGGCTGCCACAACATGCCTACAAGGTATACCTAATAAATCCCAAAAATAACAACTACAACTATGGTTACTTAAATCAACAACAAATTTTTCCATTGTGAACCCCTGCGTCACTTCAAACTTAGAATCCCCTGCCCATACAGGAAGCCAATTCCCACTTTTTTCTATTTCCCTGTCCAACCTTTTCTGTGGTTTAGGCATCACAGTTCCTGAATATGCATTCAGTTTCTCTCTAAGGGTTGCAAACCTACTCATTATACATGATCTAATCCATTCCATCATACTAATGATAGGTTTATCCCTAGCTAGTAAAATAGTACTATTAAATGACTCTGACAGATTATTCATCAAGACATCACATCTTGGATACATGTTGAATGCATGTTTACACCAAGACTCCCTAGGAATGGCAACTAACCAATTAAAAGCTTCAGGGTTGATATTTCTAAACTCACCCATCTTTTTTTCCCATCTTGCATAGTACGTTGCCTTTGCTGCTCCCATCATCATGTCTCTGATCACTACACCACCACCAAATTTCTTCTTGAAATTGCTATATAAGTGTCGCAAACAGAAACGATGCTCCACTCCATTCAAGATTTCATCAAACATAGTCATTAGTACCTGCAAAAATGTAAATCAGAGTTAGAATTTAATGTCAGTTAAATGAAATGAATTTACATTCCAGTTTATGTAAATACTTTACCTTTTGTTGATCTGAAATGAAAACTCATTTATGATTTCCAATGTCCCCAATATCTTCTAACAACAATGTCAAAAACCACCTCCAGGTCTCTTTGCATTTGTTTTCTACTACTGCAAAAGCCAACGGATAGTATTGATCATTGGGGTCCCTACCCACTGCAACCAACAATTGACCATCATATGTTGTCTTCAAGTGGCAACCATCCACACCTATAAAGGGTCTGCATCCAACCAAAAACCCTTGCTTACATCCATCTAAACACATGTAAAAACAGTCAAACCTAGATGGCAGAGTTGGTTGGGGTTGATTTATCTTAATCTTGAAAGTTCCAGCATTCACTCTCAATAATTCATCCACATAGTCATATAAACGACCATATTGTCACTGACCATCCCCCACCAAACAGTCCATGGCAATCTGTTTTGCTTTCCCAGCCCTCCATGGTGTTATGCCTACACTATATGTCTTCTTCACCTCGTCAATTATTTGAGCCACAGTCATAATACCAACATTCATAAATCTGTCTATAAGGACCTGAGCAATCCAGTCCTTATTTGCATTTTTGTTTCCAAATACCCTTCCACATTTATGACGCTCAATAAGTGTCTTGACTCTGTAGGTTTCCCTCCCTCCAACCCTGCTAGCCATGATTACAAAACCACATTTCTTCTTACAAATTGCCCTCACTCTCTTTTGATCATTTTTAACAAATTTTACTTCTTTTCCATTAAGAACACTATGCTTCATTAAAGCTTGTTTAAAATCCTTCAAAGATCCAAACTCCATTCCCAATTTAAATTTGAATTCTTTATTCATATCTTCAGGTCTGAACTTACAAAATTTGGGACCAACTGTGCCAGCACCCTCATCACTGTCAACATCAGAATCTAAGTCATCTGTATTGTAGTCCTCATTAATGTCATGCACTCCAACTTCTTCATTTATAACAAATGCCCCTTCACCAATATCTCCTTTCCTCCTCACTTTGCTTGAATTCCGTTTGAATGATTTCCACCTATCCAAAATAGGCCCAATCTTCCAAACAAGTGGATCAATATCCATCCCAAATCCATCATCATCTACCACCCTCTCTTCTTCACTGTCATCTAATTTCTCTCCAGCTAAACCTTCTTCATCATCACAATTAACATCTTCAACCACTACTTCCTCTTTTGCTACCGCATTTTGTTGAGCCACAACTTCCTCTTCTACAACCACATTATCTGCAACCACTTCTTCCTCTTCAACAACCACATTATTTGCAGCCACTTCTTCCTCTTCTACAACCACATTGTCTTCAGCCAATACATCCTCTTCTCGTACCACACTCTCTTCACCCAGTACTTCCTCTTGGCGTACAACATTCTCTTCACCCATAAATTCCTCTTCTCCTACCAAATTCTCTTAAGCCACTACCTCCTCTGCTACACCATCACAAATAAAGTGAACGACTTCAGGCTGACTAGGTACATGTTGAACGTATATATCAACCTCTTCCTTAGTCTCCTCTGCAAAGTTAGCTAATGCAATTGCTTCCTTGTCATCATTCAGCATTCATAGATTGTTTAATAGCTTTTCTTTTGAACCCTTCCACCACAGTTTAACATCACCCCCGTATTTAAACTCTTTGACGATGCCCAATGCTTCAAAATAAGACCAAAAATCTGGGTCGATCCCTTTAACTACATGAATCTCACCCCCAACGTATCTAAGTCCCTTATTCCTCTCGAACCTACCCATATGATGAAAAGCAACTGCAAGCCCCATTTCCAGCCCTACATTTTCAATCAATAGACAAACTAAACAAATAGAACCATACACAAACCAAAAAATGCAACCAAACCAAACCAAGAATAAAAAAAAGATGAAGGAACGAACTAACCTTAGGTCGCGATTCTACTCTTCAATACTTTAATTCCTTACATCAAGCTCCCTATTCTACTCTTCAATGCTTAATCCCTATCCTCAAGCTCCCGATTGCTGTGTAGTGGTTTAATCCCTTCCCTCAAGCTCTCGATTGGTCTCTACAACGCTTTCGTTCAGACAAAATTACTCTCCCATTGAACAAATGACCTTTCCCTTTCTTTTTAATTTGATTAGCCACCTTCTTTTTAATTCGGACACGTTTAATGCTTTTCGTTTTACTTAATTGAAGCTCCTATTTAATTAGCACGTGCAAAAACATAGATGACTTACACAGCTTAAAACGAGATCATATGTGGCAGTCCGTTTGCTAGGTGTCAAACAAAACTAACGACGTCCAAAAATGAGGACTATTTCCAATTGTTTCAAAACATGAGGGACCAAATTGGAGCAAACGGTAGTTGGGGGACTAAAAACAAAATCGCATAATACTTGAGGGACGAAAAACATAATTAACCCTAATATTAATCACTTATCTAAAAGTTAAATAAATCAATTTAAAAATCATACAATTTACCTTTTAATTTCGTTTATCTGTGACAATCCATTAAACCTAATTTTTCTTATATTCTGAATAAATTATATTTTATAATTAATTCTTTCAAATATGGTTTTTCAGTCTTTATAAATATATTTTCCCCCTAATTATATTATCTTTCACTTCAATCTCTAATAAAATCATATATGTTGATATTAGGTTACTTATGACAACATCGTGAAAATTAACTTTAACGATTAAATTAATGATAAAAATAATTTTAAAAAGTCAAATACAAAAGTAAAAGAATTAAGTATTGAAAAATCTAAAAATTAGATTAAACTTTCCATATTTATCCAGCAGTAGTAGCCAGTGAATTAAGCTGCACGTGTACCACACGTGCACCACTCTTCGCGCAATATTCGGCAGCATCATCGGAAGACAAAACACTCGTATCATATGGCTTCCAAGCTCTTCTTCTCCGGATTCAGTCGTCTACACACTCATACGGCGTCGTTTCAAAGCTAGACGACGACGTCGTCGCGACATTTTGCAATTCTTTCAGAGCACGACGCAACTGTGACTCCATAACTCGCCAGTACCGTTCTCTCCACTTAAACGACTCGTCAGTTCAACACCTCCTTTTGCAATTCATTTCCCCCTCGACGCAAAAGCCGCATTGGGCTTCTTCCACTGGCCGCAACTCGGCCCAACTCAACCTTCCAGCCCACCACTCGCTCCTACGCCATCACCATCAACCTCTTGTTAAGAGCCAACTTACTCATCCACGCACGCGCTCTTCTCCGCTTTCTCACCAAAACAAACACTCACTCACATGCGGTTCCTGCACTTGTCGATTCTTTTCTCAACGTCGTCGTTTCAACCTCTCGCGACCTCGCTGTGAACCTTCTTATCCAAGCCTACGCGAAGGCCAAGCTAATGGACGTCGCCTTCCATGTTTGTCGCTACATGGAGGAGTATGGAGTCTGCGTCACCGTCGTCAGTTTTAACGCCTTGCTTCACGCGGTGCAGAGATCTGAAAAATGTTTTCTCGTATGGGAGGTTTACGAGTTCATGATTCGGAGAAGGATTTACCCTAATTTGACGAGTTTGCGAATCATGGTTGATGCATTGTGCAAGGAAGGTGAATTACAGAAGATTGTTGACATGCTGGATCGAATTATGTCGAGGAGTACTTTTCGTTCTCCTTCTATGATCGTGAATTGTAGGATATTTTTTCCCTTCTAGGCAAATGAGTTTGGGTTATTACTGATATAGGCAGCTTTTTAAAAAATTATAGAAGTAGGCAAAACGTTTTGGGGGTTCACGTTTTCGTTATGAAGAAATCGTGTAGCCCCCATACGTTGTGTGGTTAGAATTTGTCAACAAGTGAAATCGTGTGAGGGGTGGACGATCTTCAAAGGAAATCGTGTGGGGGGTGCACATTTTTAGATGAAATCGTGGGAGGGGATACGTTTTTCATTCAGTAATCGATTACCGTAGGCTATAATCGATTACTACATGTGTTGCTATTTTTTGGGTGTAATGTAATCGATTACAGACGAAGTGTAATCGATTACATGATTAATGCATTTTGTTCAAGTGAATTGTAATCGATTACAATACCATTGTAATCGATTATAGTCCAAATTTAAAAAAAAAAAGATGATTAAATTAGAATTAGATACAGAGGCGAGCATAATAATTTGTTCTGATTTTATAAAGTTTTTTGGTCCATAAAAGAATAAAGTATTTGAACTTGTAGTTGATGAAGGCATAAGAAATATTAATGTTCATAGAAAATTTTCTTAGTTTTGACATTGTAGAAAGAAGAAAAAAACATTGAAAATTAAATTAATTGAAATAAAAAATGTACAAATTATTGGCAAAATGGACATTGTCCCCTATGATGACCCTCAGTGCGACAATAAGAGCATTTTTTTGGCTTATCCGTAACGGGTTGATCCATTTCATTATGGATCCTAGTCGTTGTAGGTCGTCCCGAAGCCTTACGCCTAGTTTGGGGGTCTGGAGTGAAATTAGGACCTGTATATGTTGACCAATAGTCCTCATTTCGCAGGGGGTGGAATTGGACTTGAT
>Ga0214542_1011365_pt1 | contig 12239 bp, 7 predicted proteins | sample CNSS1metaG_FD_160096 | JGI IMG/M metagenome (GOLD analysis project Ga0214542, IMG submission 160096) | Root nodule microbial communities from cowpea collected in UCLA plant growth center, Los Angeles, California, USA - CNSS1 | ecosystem: Host-associated > Plants > Roots > Nodule | place: USA...
ATATATATATATATATATATATATATATATATATATATATATATATATATATATATATATATATATATATTCTTCGAGAAAAAAATGAGATAAATTGATTAACGTAAAAAGAAAATAAGGAGGAGGATAACTTTTTAGTTCAGGAATAAATGTCGAAATAGTTACTTTAACTAAATACATTTATAGTATACTAGAATTTGAATCCTCAAATATGTTCAAAACCAGGTTAAACCATCAACCTAGTGTAAGGCGAACCTATGGTTCGAAGATGTTTTTAAATGTTTAGTTAAAGAGTTTATTTTTACCTTTTTTTTTTTATCTCTTTTGTCAGAAGAAGGGGTAATTATTTGTTTATCTTTTATATAATGGTGAATATAAAATACAATGGTGATCTTACTTTAAAATCTCATTCTATAAGAAAATTTATAATTTAATTTTAAAAATATTCATTAAATAAATGTTAATTATTTAAAAATAAAGTATCAAATTGAAAATATTAATAACTGTTGTTTTAACTTAATGATAATGAAAATAAGAATAGTAATATTTCTAAAATCTTATCTTAAGTTTTTATTAAATTCAAGTGATAATTTTTCTTCTTATATTTATTCTTTTCTCTTGAAAATGCAAGTTCTTCTATTTTCTAGTCTTATATTCAGTGGCAAGATTTTAAGAGTTTTTATTGTCAAATTTTCATTTCATATGTTTTGTTTCCTCATGTGCCTTTGTTTGTATTATTTTTATCTGATTTGGTTTCTATTTTTGTTGATTCATAATCAATCATGGTGCGAGTAAATTTAAATTATGTTATGAAAGAAAAATACTAATATTGAATGTTTTAATTAAAAAAAAATGTCACTCTTTTACTAGACTATATGACTTTCATTTTTACATAATTAATGATTTTTAATTTTGGCTCTAATAATTTTTTGTTTGTTTTAATCTTCTATAAAATTTAAAATTACTCTTTTAAATTTTTATAAAATGACTGAAGCTTTATTTTATTCCAATAAAATGATTTTCACCTCTTTTACGTTTCTAATATTCATTTTAAGATAAACTAAGTAGTGTTTTTATAAGATAACACACGCTGACATTATTATCATAGCGGTATGCATTACTCGGAAGGATCGTTTAACTTTTTTTTCTTTCCACTACATAAATACTTAAGTAATACTATATAATATTTGTGATCAAAAGTGATAAATTTCAATTTTAGAGAGATATGAAACAAAAAAAAAATGTTTATTGGAACCAAAATTAAAACTAACTCATTTTATAAAGTGAGACCAGCAATTTAAAATTGATAAAGATCAAACATAACTCTTAGATGATCTTAATGAAAAGAGTTATGTTTGATATCATAAAATAACTTTATTGATACTAACCAAGAAACATCGACTGACATTAAATAACATCAACATACATTAATAAAAAATAACATTAATAATTTGACACAAAATAATCACACTTAATTTTAATCTAAAAGAATTTGTCAACAACAATACTAAGAAAACTTACACTAGACAACATTTCGACAGTATTCAACACGGTCAACCGATAAGTTTAGAAAAAGATTTTTTTTACAAATATTTGTTGACAAAATTATTTAAATAGAGTGATTTTTTATTTTTTATAAAATTTATAAAAATTAAGTAATACAATTTTAATATTTTTTTTACTAAAAATGATTGTTTATTAAAATTTGTCAAATAAAATTGTGTCAAAATATAATTTCCAGTAACTTTGTCCACTACAATCAAATCAAGAAAAAATATGAAAAAAATAATAATTTGAGACAAAAAAATATATAATATTTCAATTTTATATTTTGAGGGGAGTTTAAAATTATAAAATTTTAAATAAGGAGACAATTTTCAAAATTCATAAAGTTTAAAATTCTTTTAAAATTCATTTCACTAAAAGTTATTTAAAAATTATTATTTTTTTAAAAAGATAATTGAATTTCTCAATTCAAAATATATCTACTACAAATTTCAAATCCAAGCATGGTGTGTAATTAAAATATAAAAGTTCTTTAAAATTAGAAAGAAAATAACAAATTCTTGTATATAAGATAGCATTAAAAAAAAGTCCCATTAGGACTAAGCTTAATAAAATAACATTTCATATACAAAATCCAACCATAGAAGACACGTGTTAAATGTTGTGAAAGCTAAATCTTGGAATGATGTTATATTGGAACCTAGAAATGGGACCCATCAAATGTTACAATTCCACAATTAATCGACTGAAACAACGCGTGCACACACATTGTTCCCACAAACTCTCCCTTTCATGGCTGAAACTCAACTATCTTCATGTCACTCCCTTCTGCTTCTCTTAGCGTGCATCCTTTTCCAACAACTTTATGCATCCAACACTAAAATTGGTGTCAACTATGGCACGATGGCAGACAACCTCCCACCACCCTCAATGGTGGCCACCTTCCTCAAATCTAAAACCACCATCGATCGCATCAAAATCTTCGATGCCAACCCCGACATCCTCCGTGGCTTTGCAGGCACTGGAATCTCTGTAACTGTCACGGTGCCGAATGATGCCATCACCTCTCTCTCATCACTTCCTGGCGCGCAGGCTTGGCTTTCCCAAAATATCTTACCCTTCCTCCCGAAAACCGTTGTGACGCGTATTTGTGTCGGGAACGAGGTTGTGGAAAGCAACAACAAAACACTAATCACCAACATTCTTCCAGCTATGAAATCCCTCCACGAGGCTCTCTCCCTCGCCAACCAAACTACTATCCAAGTCTCCACTCCTCACTCACTCGGGATCTTGGACTCATCAGATACTCCCAGTGCCACTGTGTTTCGTCGTGGCCATGACAAAGCCATCATTGCGCCTATGCTGGATTTCCATCGACGAACCAAGTCCCCCTTCATGGTGAACCCATATCCGTTCGCCGGCATCACCCCAACCGAACCTGAGACCGTGAACTACGCGCTCTTTAAACCAAACAACGGAATTCGAGATGAGGCCACGTGGTTGCACTATACGAACATGTTTGACACGCAAATGGACGCGATTTTCTCTGCGATGAAGAAATTGGGGTATGGTGACGTGGAACTGGTGGTGGCCGAAACGGGTTGGCCCTCTATTGGTGAGCCGCACGAAGAGGGTGTAAGTTTTGAGAATGCGGCGTCGTATAATGGGAATCTCATCAAGCACATTAACTCTGGCAAAGGGACCCCTCTTATGCCTGGTCGAACTTTCGAGACTTTCATCTTCTCTCTGTTCAATGAGAATCTGAAGCCCACAGTTTCTGAGCGTAATTATGGCTTGTTTTATCCTGATCTTACTCCCGTTTACGATGTTGGTGTTTTCATTGCCGAAGAGGTACATTTTTTTTTCACTTTTACAAAAATCACAACTTTTCATTCAATGCGTATGAAGTACAGTGTTATGTACAAAAATGACATTTTTTTAGCATAATTTTAATACATTTTTAACATGTTTGCAGTATAAAAGTAAACATCTTTTAGTTCATTTATCTTGTTAATGATGGAAATAATGATCGGATGGAAGAGAGATATTAATAGTTAGGGAAAATTCATATTGAAGAAGCTTACTATTGGTCTAATGTAGGCATCTGTTCCTAGATCTGGATTTGGACCTATATCCGGACCCACATCCGGACCTACATCTGAACCTACATCCGAACCTAGTCCCATATCTGGACCAGCACCTCAAGGAAACTTCCCTTAATCATGTGATGCTTTATGTAATGGTGAATACTTCTAACTGTTGTCCTAATGTAATTGCTTTTTACACCACCAAGTGAAGAGATATTTTTAGGACTTAAATTTGTAAAAACATTTAAAGAATTATTTAAAAGGAGAGATATAACAAAAAATAATTCATATAAACAAACATTTAGAGTTCATAAAAGTACACTCATAGGTTATTTTTGGAACATGCTGTTTTCGCTCCTTTTTTATTTCTTCTTTTTTCTTGTCTCCTTTTTTATATAAATAAAAATAGCAAGTCTATACAAATGGGTCTTTTCTATTGTATTATATGCATTATTAAATACTAGTTTTTGTCAAATAGATGAGAAGCGATATGAAAAATCAAACAAAAAGGTTCAATAAGAACAGAGGGGTGGGTATTTCTTTTAGCACCTCCTTACCATCCTTTTACATGTCTATTGAAAAGTCTGAATTATCCTCAAAATATTTAGATTATATAATTTAGAAATATATTTATATTATGCAATAGATTCTACAATTTAAAAATATATTACTAATTATAGATTGTACAATGCATTATATATTTTTGAATTTGACAATGTTTTCTAGATTATATAATTTAAAATGTGTTTTGAATTATATAACTAAATAATTCAAAAATGCGTTCTAGATCAAAAATATATTTTCAAATTGAATAATTTAAAAATACATTAAGATGTAAATTCTCAATACTTTTTCAGATTGCAGAATTTGGAAATACAATTTAAGTTGTGTAATTTAGATTTCATTTTTATTTTATGCAATTTATAATATATTTTTGAATTATGTAAACTAAAAATGATTACTAGATTACATAATATGGAAATCTATGTATATGATAAATAATTAAATATGTTAGAACCATTATATTTTATTAATCAATTTGTTAAAGTAATCTAATTAATTATATCTATGACTAAGAGTATATAAATGTCGTAAAAATAATAATTTTATAGATATTCGTAATATTCTAATTTGTTTAAGGGGTCAAATTAGGGATATTGACTTTTAAAAAAAGTAAATAATAAAGGTTACATCAAGGGATTATGGTTCTTATATGAGGACATGCACAAAAATGTATGTTCCTTTCTCTTTCAACCCATTAGAAGAGAAATTCAAGAAAAAAACTTCAGGTGCTCTATTGTTGGAAGACCAAATACCAAATCTCATCTACTATTCCCAATTGCCAATCCAAATATGCTTCCGCATTAAATCCTTTGGGTATTGGGAACTGCTTAATTCATTGTAGGTTTATTGTTCTTTTATATTTTCATAATCTAACATTCTACATTTTATAATTCGAAATTGACTTATGAATTATAAAATCTAGAACATATTTTCATATCTAAAAATACATTTTAAATTTCATAATCATTCACAATCTAAAGCATCTTAAACCTTTTTAACATTCCATTGGATGGAGGAATAAACCATGGGTGGCAAAATGTAATATAGTCATATAGAAGATGAAGATAAGGGAATTTTCTGCACCCCATCAAACTTCTTCCCCCACCTTATCAAAATGTTTCCTTAAAATGTTTTCCACAGAAGGAAAGAATCTTTACTATCCAGAAAACAAAATTCAAAATTATTTATTGTGTTCCAAAAGATAAATTCTGAAGATGATAGTGCAAGATATGCTCCAAGAAGTAATTGCCTGAAGATAAAATACGTTAAAATATAAAAATGATTTTTGGACTTTACGAACCAAGTTGTGAGGGTAAACTAATACAAATGTTATACAAACTAGATATTTATCCAACATGTGTTATTTACACCAACAAATTCTACTAATGTACTTTCATTTATTTTTAGTTTTTTCCAAAATATAATATTGTGATATAGAAGATGAAGATAAAGCAATTACTTCCTGCACCCATCAAAATTTTTCTCCCACCTCATTAAAATCTTTCTGAAAAATGTTTTTAGTAAAAAAAGAGAATTTTTGCTCTCCAGAAAAAGAAAAAGAATAATTCAGAATTATTTATTGTGTTCCGAAAAATAAAGCTTTTAGTTCCCAACCTACACAATACTTCAAATAAAGCAAGGCAATTTCGGTGAGTACTTGATAAGTTGTCATGTTTAGAATCATATGTATATGTATGTGACTTCTTAATCCACACTTTCTTCCTTCACCCTTCACCTTTATCTTCACCACCCTCCTCCCACTCAAATCATTTTATTATAATTTTAATGAAGAATAATCTAAGATTTATGGCTTTGATGGGGTGTAGGAAAAAAGATGAGAGGTGAAGGAAAAAAACAACCTTTTTATGGATTCTAAGAAAATGGCGTTAGTATTCTGCCTAAACCTTTGAGTAAATTTAGGTAAAGAACATTTAGTGTTTCTCCTGTCTAATTAATTTGTCAAATATGTCTACTTTTGTGTGTTTGATGTCCTTAAATACATGTTCCTTGCCATCAGTCCAGTTTCCCACATTTTCCCACTTCAGCACGTGAGTACATGGTCCCTTTGAGTGGAAATTGTCCTGCTTAATGCGGTGAATCCCTAGGAGGCGTGAAAATAGGACATTGTGGAAGTTATTTCTTAAACCTATCTATCTATATATATATATATATATATATATATATATATATATATATATATATATATATATATATATATAATATATGACATGGAATTCTACCCCTACACCGTTCATTATCCGATGTTTAGCTAAATGACCCCCTTCTATGGTGGAGTTTGGGCCTGACATTAACTCTGGCTTTCGCCCATACAATCTTAATGTTAACACAAGTGACATTGGTGCATGAATTTGATGAAACATAAAGCAAGTGCATGAGATTACATGAGGTTGATGAAGATTGATGAATATTCATTTGATAGTCAAGCTTCTGTTGTGTTAAATCTGGAAATGAAGTGAAGATTATGTAGTTTACATGTTGTACTTTATTCGTAAGCTATATGACAAAAATATTTAACCATTTTTAAATGAGGGCAAAAATATGAATTCATAAGGGACTAATTCTGATTTTTACTAGAGTTAAGGGACCAAAAACATATTTAACCACTTTTATTAAATTCAAGTGATAATTTTCTTCTTATATTAATTTTCTACTCTTGAAAATGCAAGTTGTTCTATTTTTTAGTCTTGTTCTTACTAGATCTTGAGGTGAGCCTTCGGACAAGTGGCAAGATTTGGATGGCTTTGACAGACCTTGATGAGATGTTTCCAAGGGTTGAGACACAAGTAGAGGTGTCAATTTGGCCCAGCCCACGGGGTTTGGCCCTGGCCCATGTGGGCTAGGGCCAAAAAAGCCCACATTGAAAAAAAGCCCCCAACAAAGAAGCCTACAAGGCCAAAAACCCTACAAAAGCCCTGTGGGCCAAGGCCAACCCATGGGCTTTCATCTTCCACACGAAAAATATATTATTTTTTAAAATATATTACTATCTGTGGGACAGGCCCAACGAACCGGACAAGCACGACGACCCGAATAGGTTTAACGACTCGGACCTGCCCGACGACCTCGACAAGAAAGACGACTCGAACGGGCCCGATGATCCAAACAGGCCCAACAACCTGAACGGGCCCGACGACCAAGACGGGCCCGAATATAGGACAAACCCGACAACACGGACGGGCCCAACGACATGGAAGGGCCCGACGACCCGGACAGGCTCGATGACCTGGACGGGCCCAATGACCCGGACAGGACCGACGAACCTAACAGGCCCTATGACCCAAACAAGCCCGAACGGGCCCGACGACCCCTATGGACCCGACGACCCGGACGGGTCCTACAACCCAAACGGGCCTGACGACCCAGATGGGACCGACGACACAAACATGCCCGACAACCCAGACGGGCCCGACGACCCAGATGGGGCCAACAAGTCAGATGGGCCTAACGACCAAGACAGGCCATACAATCTAGATGAGCCCGACAACCGGGACAGGCCCGACAACCAGGACATGCCCAACAACCCTGACGAGACTAACGATATGAACAGGCCCGACGACACGGATGGGCCCGAAGACCTAAACGGGCCATACGACCCAAACGGGCCCTACGACCCAGACGGGCCCGACAACCCGAACGGGCCCGAAGACACGTACGGGTCCGACGACCCAGATGGACCCGACAACCAGGACGAGCCCGACGACCCGACGACCCGGATGAGCCCGACGACCCAGACGAGTCCGACTACCCGGACAGGCCCGACACCCAGACGGGCCCAATGATCCAAACGAGCCCGACGAGCGGGACGAACCCGACGATCCGGACGGGACCGACGACCCGAACGGGCCCAACGACCCAGACAGGCCTAATGATCCAGACATGCCTGAAATTGAACGAAGTTTAAGGAAAGTCAAAATGCAGTACATCAATAATGAATTCTACATCAGAAATTCCAAAAAATAACTAAGACGTTTGTAGCTACTATCATGGCCTCCTCCTAATTTGTAATTTCATCATAAACTGCTAAGATGGTTCTTCTGATGTTGGTAATGGTGTTGCTTGACTCCCCATGCTACAAGAATGAACATCAAGTAGTTTCCTTAATTGTCAAATCTTATATAATGGGATTGCAGGAAGAAGAAGATTGCAGCAACACCAATTGGGAATGGAGGAACAAGATTGTCAAAACTCACTATCTGCCCAAACATTCCTTACCAAAACCCTAGCTCACTTATTTATCCCCAAATATATAATTATCACACCTGTACAGTACATGTAACACACCCTAATACAAACTGTGCCACTTGTATAATGGTCCGTTAATGATTTAAATGGCGTTACAGAAAATGACCAAATAAAATACGAATTGCGAAAATGAGGACCATTTTAAACATTTGGTAAAAATGAGGACCATTTTAAACATTCTGTCAAAATGAGGACCATCCGCAACAAACACTACGAAAATGAGGACCAAAAAGGTATTTAAGCCTTTAAAATATTCGGTAATAAGGAATATCAAGACATAATCAAACTACCGAGATTTGTCATAATTACCATTAATAAGGAGTATTTTTCCCAATAGATGTATCTTAAAATATTTTGTAGTCTTTTTAGAGATGAGGCTAATTGGGCCTTATTAGGCCCCATTACTTAGCATCATCTATTGGGCTGGGTAGGTACAAGTCTTATGTTCAATCGCAAAAATTTAAGACTATTGAGGTTGAGAATTGGGTTGAGGACTACTAAAGATAGGTAGAGTTACGACCTCTTTTTTGAGTTGTTGAAACATGGTTTCACACTCCTCATTCCAATTGTAAGATTGGGATCCCTTCAAGAGCCTAAAGAGAGGCTTTTCCTTCTGAGCCAGACATGGTTGAAAACAAGCCAATGAAACTAGTCTTTCCACCTCATTAAGGTTGGTCGGGCTCCCCATGTTGAATATTGCTTCAAATTTATTTGGGTTGGCCTCTATTACTCGTTGGGTTATCATGAATTCTAAGAACTTTCCTTCCCCTACTCTTAAGAAATATTTCTCGGAATTATCATTATATTAATATCAATATCAATACTAATAAAAAAATTACTTTTTAGTTTATAATTTTACTAGTTTTAATAACTACTTTTTTCAATTCAATGATTACTGAAATGTAAAGATAATAACAAAATAAATTAAAATGTAAGTGATTAAAATATAATCTCCTATAATAAATAAAAGTAATATATATATATATATATATATAAATACTACAATAATAATTCTAACGGTTGTAATACTAATATAATAATATAATAATGATAATTATACTAATATAATAATATAACAATGATAATTTTAATAACAATAAAATACAATAATAATACCAATAGTTTCGCTATTAATTTAAATATTGAGTTTTGGATATTATAGTTAATAATAATAATAATACATAAATAAATGAATAACAATCATAATAATAGTAATTATTTTTTATTACTTATTTTCTAATAATAATAATAATAATATATAATAATAATGTTAATATATTATATATTAATTAATATTACAATCATCACTAATAATTTTACTACTACTAATAATACTAATAAATTTAATAATAACAATAATTATAATAAAACTAATAATAATTTTTCTAGCTACTTATTTTATAATATTAATAATAATGATATATAATAATTATATTAAATTTTACTAATAATAATTTTACAACGATTAATGATATTACTAAATTTAATAATTATAATATTAAATTTTACTACTAATAATAATTTTATAACTACTAATGATATTAATGAATTTAATAATAATAATAATAATAATACTAATAAATTTTACTAATAATTTTAACATTAATCACTAAAAAACATAATAATAACAACATAATAAAACTAATATATTATATATTAGTATTACTACTAACAATAATAATATACATTATATAATTGTAATATATACTAGTAATAATACTAATAAAATTAATAATACATATAATAATAATAATACTTATAGTAACAATAATAATTTCACTATTAATCTAGATATTAATTTTCATATATTATAATTAATAATTATTATTATTATCTAATTAATATATTATACATTAATATTACAAATAATACTAACAATAATAATATATATAATAATTTTAATACTAATAATTTTATGAAATTAATAATAACAATAATGGAAAATATAATAATAATATTAATATTAATAATAATAATTTTACAACTTTTAATAATATTAATAAATTTAATAATAACAATAATAATATCAGTAAATTTTACTCATATTTCTATTAATTCTAACAATAATCCATAAAAGTACATAATAACATTAACCATAATAATATTAATATATTATATATTAGTTTTACTAATAACTTTAATAATAATATTAACAATTTTACTATTAATAATATTAATAAATTTAATAATAATAATATTAATATATTATACACTAATATTGTTAATAATAATAATATTAATAATATCAATAATTTTACTACTACTAATTATGTTAATAATTTTAATAATAATAAAATATAAATGTAATAACTAATAATTTTACGATTAATTTAAGTATTGATTTTCGTATATTATAGTTAGTAATAATAATAAATAATAATAATAATAATAATAATATTAATTATTACAAAGATAATATTATTATAAATAAATACATACCTAAAGAGTGGTTACCGCAAACTAAAATGCAGTGTTATATTTTGATTAGGAATGGCAATGGGCGGGGCGGGGACGGGTTTCGTTATCTCATACTCATCCCTATAAAAAAAATTCATCCACATCCCCATATCCAAATTCAACGGGTATCAAATTTTTGTCCCATCCTCATCCCCACCGGGTAATGGGTATAATTTAGTACCCATACCCATACCCATTGTCTTACTACTTCAATGTTAATTTTAATTATTTTTATAAAAAAATACAAAATTACGGTAAAAGAAACATAATAAATATTTAGGACGATGATTGTTTCTTCAATATCAATTACTTTTAAATAAATTATAATTATTTACATTTTAGATTAGAATACCAAATAAAATTTCATTAGAACAAAAATATTTATTAAATTTGCAAACATTAATGAAACCTAGTTGATAAAATTTAAAAATATTTTTTAAAAATATAAAAGAAAAACAAATATTCAAATTAAAATATATTTTAAATGTCTGTTTACTTCAATTTCTTAAATTCTAATCAATATTTTTTTTATACACTAATAAAAGTTAGGTTAAATTATTCCTTTGGTCCTAATTTTCGTAGCAAAATATCAATTTGGTCCCTCAATATTTTTTTATCATAATTTGGTCCTTATTTTGGAAAATTTGATGCAATCAAGTCCTTTCCGTTAGTGGTGTAGTAACGTGTTAAATGGGGTGCCATGTGTCAGTTTCTAGATTTTTTGAATATTTGAATATTTTATTATTTTTATAATTTTTTTATTATTTTTTTAAAATTTTTTTAAAAATTAAAAATTTACCACGTGTCAAGCTGACATCATGCCACGTGGTCGTGACAGTGCCACGTGGCCGTGACAGTGCCACGTGGCTGTGACAGTGCCACGTGTTACAATTATGCTAGATGTAATTTTCTCATTCTCAATTTGGTCCCTATATTTTAATTTTTGTCTCAATTTAGTCTCAATTTTTGTAAAAATTGTGCAATTTTGTCTCTTCCAAATTGAAACAAAAATTAACTTTTATATAAATATTATACAAATATTTTTATTAAATTTGATTTTTTTATTCAAATTGATATTTTTATTACATATTTTCAACAAAACTAAGTTTATTTAAATTTGTTTCACATTCAATTTTACTTAAAATTGTTTTCAAATTTTAAATTTATTTATTTTTTATTGTTACATAAACTAGTTAATTTTTCTTAAATTTATATAATTATTCTTTCTACACCAGCTAAAACATTTGTATAGAAATTATTGAATTTTACACATTTTAAAATATGCAATTATTTAAAATATAAATTCAAATAAAAAACAATATTAAAGTATGATGTAATAAAATATCAATATAATTTATGATT